>Ga0082212_10011910_pt1 | contig 10989 bp, 7 predicted proteins | sample TergutNt197P3_FD_71548 | JGI IMG/M metagenome (GOLD analysis project Ga0082212, IMG submission 71548) | Neocapritermes taracua P3 segment gut microbial communities from Petit-Saut dam, French Guiana - Nt197 P3 | ecosystem: Host-associated > Arthropoda: Insects > Digestive system > Gut ...
TGCCGTCAGGGTTTGACCCGACCCCGATGAAAAGCCTCAGCGCGTAAAGCTCATCCGCATATGAGAAAAATCCTGCAAGGGGAGTTTCCTGATCGCCAATTTCTATGACAACGGGAGGTGTAGACGCGCCTCCTCCGCCGTCTCCTCCGCCGTCTCCTCCGCCGCTGCCCGGTGCAGCCCCCCTAACGACATTGACTGTGCGGATGTTTTGCAGCGAAACGAACTGTTCAGGTGGCTCAAGCGAATTATTTGAGACATATTTCGCCGCCCTAGCTTGACTGAGCGTGAAAGATTGACTAGCGGTTCCGCTGTAAGTAAAGTTGAGTGTAAAAGTATAATCGCCTTTGAAATTGTTTTCGCCGGTATATATGGCGAACGAGTATCTGTTTGTTCCAGCAGTCAGAACCGGGCTTACTGTACTGGGGTTGCCAGCACCGCTGACAGTGAACCTATCAAGCTTCAATGCGGCGGAATCGCTGACCGTAAGGTCGAATTGAACGCCCGCAAAAGCCTGATTCCCGGTTACACTTGCTCTTAGAATGATTTGTGCTTGAAAGGTGTGGTCGGCGTCGCCGTGAGGTGCCGTTACCGTCTGCGGTCCGACTGCAACGTCTGTGGCGTAAACGACGGAAAATAACAACAGCGAGAGCATACATACTGCCAAAAGGCCTGACATTACTTTTTTGATATTTTTTATCAATGTGTTCACTCCTTTAGAATGCAATTTACTGTTGCACGCCCTATACACGCAGAGTTTTACCTGCGTGTATAGGGATGTGCTTTGCGTAGGGACGGAGCCGTACCCCTTCCCCCCTATTGTTTAGCTAAAGTTTGCGAGCAAACCTGCCAATAAAAGTCAAGCCTTAAAATGAAATATTCTCAAATGTTTTTTTGATAGGCTATGCGGCAAAAAAGGGTACAGCAAAGCTAGATGGCAGAATCATAATTTTAAAAATGCCATCTTCAAAAAGACCCACCCGTTGCGCTTACACACCTCAATGAAGGTCTAGTAAAACCTTAATCAGAGAAACAGCGCATATAGGGCGCACCCTATATCATTCGTAATCAGGATGATGCCGTCTGATGTAGTAGATCATGTACTTTGTCAACACACCCGCCTGCGACAGTTCCATTTCCTCGCAAACCTCAGCAAATTCGTCAACAACCGAGCGGGGTAACTTGTACGACTTGCTGATCAGGCCTTTCTTCTTCTGGTAACGGGCGGTAGCCCTCGTAGCAGCGGTTCCCATAGGGTACACCCTACTGTTCCATGGCATCCAGACGAGCGAAATACTCGTTGACCCGGGCGTAGTAGATCCGAAGGAACTTGGCTGACCCTGACGTCATGTAGTTGAAATAATGTTTCCCCTCGGCGCGCTTGCGGTCAAGAAACTGGTATACCGGCTCATCGGCGGGAGCTTGCTGGAGATAACATTGCATGACAAGGAAGAGCGCCTGACGCAAGTGAGGTGAACCTTTTTTGGAAATACTCCTGTCACTGGACACAAACTTTCCGGATTGATACGGCGGTGCATCGAGCCCGGCATAGGCGACAAGGGAATTCTTGTTCCGGAAGCGGCAGATGTCTCCAATCTCAGCCATAAGCTGTGGCCCCAGTATATCGCCCACACCATAGAGCCCCGACACGACAGGATACTCCGGCAGCAACCCGGCAAGCCGCTTCATCTCGCGTGCAACGGCGGCGATGTTCTCGGAAACGGCGTTGATCATGTTGATAGCCTGAGTGATCAACAACTTGGTAGTATCAATCTTTGGCATCACCAGCCAATGGCCGCAGGCGGAAGTATAAATATCATCTGCCTTTTCCACGCTGAAATAGTAACCCGCCTTTTTACACCACTTCTGGTAGCGATCAGCGAATGCCTTGGGAGTTAGCCCGCATACGCACTCACAGTGCCAGAACTTGAAAGCGAAATCCATCCACTTCTCGTGACCATCGCTCTTGCGGGGCGGCGATGAGAAGAGTTCGTTAACACCAGGAAAGGTTTGATCCGTTAAAGCGATGAAATTGTTTTTCAACATGGTTTTCAGTTTCATGTACTTCGAGTATTGACGACTAAAGGCTTTCAACATAATCCGTATATCTTCCTCCGGGAAGAACTGCGGAAGCTCCAGCCAACTGGAAAGACCGTAATTGGCGATCTTGACGGCGTCGGCCTTGTCGGTCTTGACCTTGCGGATAGTGTTGTTGCCAAAGTCGTGAATCAGCTTCGCGTGGACTGCGCTCACAAACAGTCCCGCGTCATGGAGGGCAAAGGCGATGGGATAGTAATAGCTGCCAGTGCACTCCATAACCACCTTGGTCTCACCGTTCAGGCTTTTAAGCGTGTTTGCCAGCTCGCTGAGTTCGCTGTCGGTGTGCGTGACCTCATAGGGCGAAGCCACAACCTCACCGTAGGGGCGCATGATAGCTACCATGCTCTTCCCCTTGGAAACGTCGACTCCTACTGCGTTCATTCTGGTACCTCCAATAAATTTGATTTTGCAATTGGCGCCCACCTTTTTATTATTGCCGATTCAATTTGCTGGGTAACGCGAACGCTAGGCTCAACCTGCCGAAACCGAACGCTGCAATAAGAGGATGGCTGACTGTTTTCATTACGGATGTGAGTAGTCCAACAGAGAATCCGTCAGGCCAATTAGCCCTCTTATTGTAGCTTAGGCAACAATACGGTAAAGGACACGGCTGGCTGCCGTGCCCTGACCGTAAATCTATTGTAGCAAACAGAGAAAGCGAGATTATTCAATCGCTCCCGCTCCGTAGTTTTGTCAAAATCGTGCAATTTGGGCTTGAAAAATGTGATAACTGTACATTTTTAGTTGTTCGCATGTGTCACGTTGTTCCCAAGTTGAGTAGTGTCTGATTGGATGTAAACAAATAATAACGTTTTCGTCAGTTGGCATTCCTGCGGAAGTAAAAACATCATAATACCATCAATGAGAAATCTGACTGCGCCGAATCAGCCTGTATGTAAATGTATTGTTTATTGCACTAAGACAGCAAGGCCGATATCCATTATTAAAATCCTTGTATCCAGCGACATATTCAAAGCCGCATTGAAGGTGCTACAATTAGTGGCAGAATCATTATACTGTTTTGCATTAGTTCTAAATCCTGAATTACTTTATGCTTTCAGAGTGGTTTTGATAACAAAAAGTCGACTTGCGGCACATAAAATGTATGAGAAGTGTTCAAAAAGGAGTGATGTTGCGACATAAACTAGAGGCATATAGGTTGGCTGCGTGTTGCTGATCGAAAACGCAGCAGAAAACAGGGAAGCACTACCCTAAAAAGACAAATATATATTTGGAGGAAATTCTAAATGAAGAAAAAGTATTCAGCCATTCTAATCATTGTCGCGCTACTGACATCTCTGTTCACTTTTGCAGCGCCTGCCGCGGCTGTTGAATCGGCATGGTGGGATGTGAGCGATTACGCTCAAGCTGAGCCCACTAGCAGCGTAACCTTGTCGAGCGATTTTGCAGGTTATCGCATTCTGAACGGAACGCTTGACGGAGCGCCATTGACTATCACACACTACTACGGTTGGTATTATGAAAACCCTCAACAAACAGCACAGAGAATTAACATCTATGTTCCATCCAACGCAGATAGTAACAGTGCGGTTTTCCTTCCCCTGCCTAACGGCGGTTGGGGAGGCTCCGGCTATAGCGCTACTGCGATTGCCAACAATTTCAATTACAGCTCCACAAGCACCGCAAACAATAATGCTCAGCGGGCTATCGCGCGCGGAATGGTATATGTGACATGTGGATACGGCGGTATGAGCGCCCATAAACTCCCCGGACAGATAGCAGACTCGAAGGCGGTTATCCGCTTCCTTCGCGCAAATGTCGAAGCGGGTAATATCGCGTGCGACGCTGACAAGATTTTTGTCACAGGCCAATCCGGTGGTGGCGGACTTACGGCAATACTAGCTGCCAATGGTAACAGTTCTGACTACTTCCAGTACCTGTATGAGCGCGGCGCGGTTGGCATAGACTTTGACGGCGCGAATTACACGTCTACCATCCGCGACGATATCTTTGCGACGCTCTCCTCAGCGCCTATCATCGATCTGATGTGGGGTACCATGCCCTATGAGTTTACTTTCAATCCGATCCGATCTACGACCAATCTAATGCAGCAAAGAGCTACTGTCTGGTATGCGAACAGTTTTGTTGATTACTTGAACGGTTTGAAACTGAAAGATGAATACGGAAACATCTTGATGGCGACATATGAAATGCCCGTAACAGGCTACAACGGGGTAACAGGTGGCAGCTTCTATGACGCAATGATACGCCTTTATGAAAAGGGAATCGAAAAGGCGCTGAATGGGCAGCCCACAGCGGACGCGGTCGGCGACTACACATGGCTTGAAAAAGGAGTAGATGAAAACGGGAACGCTACGGCTAATATAACTGATTTCAACGGATACCTCACTTCTTCGTTTGCGACCCAAAGGCACAACTCGGTAAGCTGGGGCAACTTTACAAACTTCACCGGTCCGATAGGCACAAATCTCGCCGTCTATGATCCGTACTATTGGGATTATATTTTTGGTGACGACATGGATGATTATCTTAACGCAGCCGGAACTACCGTTGCTATCAGCGGCTTCAGCACCACAAACTATAATGTTGGGGGATCCGGGCAAATCGTTGATGGCAAACACAATACTGGCTTGACATGGGATGAGTATTTACAAACACCAGCTGGTCAGGAAATAGCTATGCAAGTCAAGATGATCTCGGCTATTGCGTATCTGATTGATGATCCGGCAGACATGCCTTATCTTGCAACCTCCGGAGTAGGACAACAGAAGGACAACACAGTTGCGCCGTTCTGGTACATCCGCCACGGATCGTCCGACAGCGATGGACCCGGCGCTCTTGAGGTTATGCTGTACTACGCTCTGTATAATCACGATTCCGTTAAAGATTTGAACTTCAATTTTGCATGGAGAAAAGGGCATTCTGACCTCATGGGATACGAGAACGTTGAAGCTTGGGCGTGGATAGACGATGTACTCAACACAGTAGTCACTACCGACGTTACCGCATCTGTCGAAAAGCTGAATGGCAACAAGAACAATTTAACAATTACAATTGCCGATATTCTCTATAACGGTAAAGTCGTCTTGTACTCTGTGACAATCAGCATTGAAAACAACGCATCCGGAATATATACCGTTGGTCCCTATAATGTCTATGTAGACACCAAAGGCAACACGCAAGTCCGCGCGTGCTACATAGTAGAATAACAGCATAATACGGTATCGTGTAGATTAATTCATGTAGAAACTTAGCAGCTGAAAAATGATTCCAACAGCGGGAGCGAGTGTACTAATTATAATAGTATAGACCGATGAATGGTTTAATGAAATAATAACATAAGCAGCGGAAAACTCTAGTAGTAATGAGATTTCCGCTGCTTGTATACTGATTTCTTAAAAGAAGTACAGATAGTTATATTGGACGCTTTCCATTGCTGTGTAGTTCAATTACCTTTGTATCTGGCCTATTTTATAAGCCTTGAGTCCCAACATGAGTTTTAGCCTTATATCCTCTTCGCTCAGATCAACACCTAATAATGTCTCGATTTTATTTATTTGATATGTTACCGTGTTTCGGTGCATGTGCATCTCTGTGCATGTTGCAGTCGAATTGCGCTCGTTGCCTAGATACACAGATAGCAGTTCCAGAAGCTTTGAGCCATGCTTAATATCGTAATCGTTGAGTGTTATGGCTGCCCGGAAAGCAAGACAGTTTGAATATAGTTCCGGAGTGGTTCCGATACTATGGCTCACGAGGTGATACAGAAACATATCCTCAAACAAATAAAAACTCATTCTACCCTCGTCTCCCCGCATACTGCGTAACCGATCCCCAATAACGGCAGCAGCGTGCGCCTGATCGTACGCTGCTGCGAGTTCGCGCAAGCTGTTAAACTGGTTGCTAATCCCACAACAGACATTTTGATCACCGAGTATCTGTCTCAAGGATTCCCGGCGTTGTTCAGAGCGTTCGGCGATATCCTGGCTTTTATATATGTTTAGTATCAGTATATCAGACCCGTACAGGATTACCCTTGTCTCCGGGAGTTTGAGTGAGAGTTCGCGAACAAAACGCCCGGCCGGTATATTGATTGCGTCATCGAACATAAGAATCGATAACTCGAAAACTCCCTCATATGGGACCCGTAAATAAGAAGCGCGTTTCTGCGCTTCTGTTTCATTTGAAAGTGTTTTGCTGATGATTCCGCAGAGAAGTGTCTCAATCGGCGTGCTCCCGGTGGTAATATGTCTCTCACGGTCAATGTAGAACTTTATATTATCTAAAAACATACTAAAGAGCGCTACAGACCCATCCGTACATGTCCTATTACAACATACCATTACGACAGTTGCAAAAAACGATCTGTGCGCTGTGTCAGGCGACTTGAAAACACGCTGTGCTGTTACAAACTTCGAGATGGCCAAATCATCGTTAATGATGATAGTGTTTTCATCCGCCATCTCAAACTGCTCTATCCTGCGGTGTAAGCGCATCCTGGCTACCGTATCATCAGAATGGTAGCCCTGCGCCATAAGCTGCACGAGATTCTCATCATCTGTTTCAATATGCTGAGTATATGCTAAAAGCTTGAAGGATGAATCTAGCACAGTAATGTGGTTGCCGATCACAGGCTCGCTCAAGTCTATCAGATCCTGCATTCCACGGTTGTTTAAAACAGATTCCTGCATTCGCATGATCCAATCTTGAATACGTAGAAATACGCGGTACACAACATTGAAAAGTTCGCGCTGATCCATGTTACGGCGCACTATGAAAATACCTTCAAGCGATTCTTCCGACTCTAGGTCATCTACCATTCTGTCGCGTACACACAAGAAATATAAGCCCCTTTTCTTTGGAACAAGTAACGCTTCCGACAGCGACGATATTAAGAGGCTCTCGTCAGATGCAGCGAAACTTCCCAGCAGATAAGGCTCCACCCGTGAAAATGAAGGATTTGTTTTGTGCGGTCTGTCAAGATCAAAGCCAAGTTCCTCTAACAACAAATTAAGTGAAATCTTCATAGCTTATCACCTCATTTTAAGGCTTTACAGGAATGCTCGTATAATTGTATATAATCATGACACTGACGTCTTGTTTCCTGTAATATATGCACGATTTTCATCCGACCCCACGATCAGATTTTGTAGTGGGTATTTTGTCGCGTACTATTTTTCTGTATATATACGAGAAATAACATTTTTCCCGTTATATTTTATTCAAATTGCTGTAACTGCATCAGTGCAGATTGCGTGAGGCACTGTTTCAGGCGTTTCCGGCGGCATCTTTAATTGATTCATATGGTGTTCTATTCAGCAAAATCAGTACTCTTAGAGGTAATCATTGTGTCCGCCGCCGTATACAAATCAGTTTTTCAGGTGCTATAAATTAACTCATAACCATATGTAACGTCAAGTAAGCATGGCAAAATATTTTATATTCCGTAGTCTCAGCAATCATATTTTATTGGAACAACAGGATAATGTCAAATGTAAGATTCTCAGCATGGAAAAAGAAAGCAATAAATGACTTGTATACTTAGGAGTGTGTAAATGAGTACACCAAAAGAAAACCTTCTGAGAGCCATGCGCAACGAAGCGCCGCGTTGGTTCGGTGATCCTTGGAGCTGCTTTAACACCACACCTGACGGCAAACCTTTTATCATCGATCCGGTCACTCTTTATGTCGGTAAACCAGTAAAGGGTGAATCCGGTTTTGTGGATAAATGGGGCGTTACGTGGGATTTTCCGCAGGATCAACCGGGTCCGACGCCGAATATTAGTATGTCGAATAAGGCGCTGAAAGATATAACACGCTGGTACGAAGATGTAAATTTCCCATCATTGGAGGACATTAACTGGAACGCATACTCGGATGCCTTAGAAAACCTTGATAGGGAGACACGGCTCGTTATGTTTTGCAATCCAATAGGTCTTTTCGAATTCAGCCATGCCTTAATGGGGTTCGAAGACACCCTTGTAAATTTCTTGTTGGAGCCTGAAAGTATGGCTGATCTTCTGAACGCGTATGCAGATTGGAAAATAAAGGCTGTACGGATAATCATAGATTACGCAAAACCGGATTTTATCATCAATTTCGATGATTGGGGAAGTAAGCATAAGCTATTCCTCTCGCCTGACATTTGGAGGGCAATAATAAAACCTGCATATGAGAAATTCTATAGTTATATAAAATCACGGGGCGTAATGATAATGCATCATTGTGATTGTTATGCACAGGATTTGGCTCTCGATATGGTTGACTTGGGTATCGATATATGGCAGGGATCCACCCCCGAAAACGATATAAGGGAAGTTTTAGAGCGGACTGATGGTAAATTGTTTCTGCTTGGGGGTATTGATATGTCCGTTATTGATTTTAACGATGCACCTGAAGCACTTATACGTGGGCACATACGGAAAGTATATAACGATTATGCCGCGCTCGGGAATTTTATGCCCGGCTATACAAGCACAAGGCCCGTTTATGACCGTGTCTTTCATATCGCCAGCGATGAAATGGACAGGTACGGCGCCGAGTTCATGAAAAAGTACGCGTAACATTATGGCAATACAAGAGGTTGGTACACATCAGGAGTTTATCAATCACAAAAGCACAACGTTTGTGCAAGGGAGGATCAGAAATGAAATACCCGACGTTTTGGAAAAATACGAATGAATTTCTGGCGTTTTTATCCGGTAGCCTGGTTATGATAATCGCGATAATAACTGCTTATGAAGCCATCGCAAGGCGTATCTTCGCAAGCCCGACGTCGTGGACGCTGAATGCCTCCACCTATATTCTGATCTGGACGTTTTTTCTGGCAAGCGCCTATGCGTTCCAGGAGTTTGGACATGTTTCAGTCGATATGGTACGCGACGTTGTTGACAAACATGACAAATCAAAAAACCGACTCGGCAGAAGAGTAATGTCGATCGCGGGCTACATTATGACGATGTTCTATGTCGGCGTTCTGTTACTTGGCGGATACAGGATGACCGCAAGGGCGTTGCGATTCAATATACTCACATCCAATACCACGCCTATCCCTATGTGGCTCCTATATGTTTCAATCGTTGTCGGCGCGGCATTAATGCTCGTTACACTTATCTTTATTGTCCTGGATCTACTGAAAAAAGGCGACAAGTATCTGTAAGAATGTCCATACACTACACTGAAACGAGGATATAGAAATGATAGTGCCTCTGTTGACCATTTTAGCTATTCTCTTAATTTGTCTATTCCTGGGCTTACCTGTTATGGCTGCGATGGGCATTACAAGTGTCCTCTCAATGCTGATTTTTATGGGGGATGCCCTTTTAGGGCAGCTTTCCATGATCGCATACACGCAGGGTACCAGTATGAATTTTCTTGTTGCGCCGCTATTTATACTAATGTCTGAATTCTTGGCAAGGGGGGGAATAGCCGGAGATATCTTTGCATCGCTGAACCGCGGACTTAAAAAAGTAAAAGGCGGTTTGGCGATGAGTTCTGTTTTAGCCGCAACGATATTTGCCGCGCTATGCGGTTCGTCCCCGGCTACTGCAGCTTCGGTTGGCAGGATATCCATTTCAGAGATGGTCTCAAGGGGATATCAAAAAGGCTTTGCGGTCGGGCCGGTGGTGGGCGGTGGTACCCTCGGTATTCTTATCCCTCCCAGCATAACGCTGGTTTTTTACGGTATATTGACTGAAACTTCGATCTCCAAGCTGCTCATAGCAGGTTTGTTGCCTGGATTGCTGTTGTCTGCCTTAATGCTCATTTCCATTATGGTCAGAGTACGGTTGAATCCCGCGCTGGTTGGGGATATTCCAACGGAAATACTGGAAAACGGTGAATACAATAAGGATGCCTATGCTGTCGACCTTATGGATTACAAGCAGAAAGCTGCAAACGAAGAAGCAGGCATAAAGATTGTTGGAAAAGGTCGTTTTGATGGTTTTTTCAAACTTCTGCCATCGCTGATATTGATTTTTGTCGTTATTGGTTCGCTATATTCAGGGATTGCGACTCCAACCGAATCAGCAGCATTCGGAGCGGTCGGAGCATTTCTTATCGTGTTATTTTCGAAACGCATGAGCAAATCGATATATGTGGAAAGCATGAAAGCAACGGCAAGAATGAGCGCCATGATCCTGGCTTTAATTATTGCGGGATTTGGGCTCAGCTTTGTTGTTAGCTACACCGGCGTAGCCTCTGGGATTGCCGATGTTGTCGTCAACTCCGGCGCTAACCGCTGGATAGTAATGGTCATGGTATATGTAATTTTATTCATTCTTGGGATGTTTATGGATCCCGCAAGCATGACTATATTGACAATACCTTTTGTTTTTCCCGCGTTGATGGCACTTGGGTTCGACCCTATTTGGTTTGGAGTTACGTCAACAGTATGCGTAGCGATTGGAATGGTTACGCCTCCTGTTGGTTTGAACCTTTTTGTCTTGAAATCGAGTACGGACGTTGAAATGAAGCACATAATTACGGGCTCCCTCCCGTATGTTGCGGTTCTTATCATCGGTCTTATAATACTCAGTATTTTTCCGGCCATTTCGCTGTTCTTGCCCTCGATGATGTAACACAAATCAGCCTGTCTGCGTTTCAGCTGATTGTGCTCATATAATATCAATATAAAACAAAATTGAAAGGATGAAAAAAATGAAAAAAACGAGAATACTTCAAGTGTTTCTTGCGGTCTGCCTATGTGTCTGTTTATGTGCGGGTCTTCTGGCAGCCTGTGGAAACAACAACGCGCCTGCACCGTCTGCGCCTCCTGCTTCTTCGCCTGCTGGTAATAGCGGGGAAGCTGCTGCTGGTACTTCCAACGCCGGCGGAACGCAGCAACAATCCCCATCGTCCCCGTCAACGCCCGCAATACAGCCAATCACCCTTCGTATGGCACATGGCCTT
>Ga0082212_10011911_pt1 | contig 10988 bp, 6 predicted proteins | sample TergutNt197P3_FD_71548 | JGI IMG/M metagenome (GOLD analysis project Ga0082212, IMG submission 71548) | Neocapritermes taracua P3 segment gut microbial communities from Petit-Saut dam, French Guiana - Nt197 P3 | ecosystem: Host-associated > Arthropoda: Insects > Digestive system > Gut ...
CGAAACTCCGTCCATGATCGGCATGGGAATATCCATGGTAACCAGATTTTCACTTCTGTACCTGTGCCTACTTCAGTAATTATATTAATAAAACCTTTCATACTCATCACAGACCCATAAGCACTAGGCAATCCCAATCCTCGTCCATATTCTTTTGTTGTATTAAATGGTTCATATAGTTTAGCAAGCACTTCATCTTTTATTCCACAACCATTATCAATAACCGTAAATACCCCATAATTGCCATTTTCAATTATTTGCTTTCCAAATACTTTCGGTTCATTAACGGTTGTTATATCGGTTTTAATAACGATTTTTTTCTCCGTGTTATTAGTAATCGCTTCCACGCTATTGTTTACCAGTTTATCTAATATTGTAATAATTTGATCGTGGTTGGAAATAACGAATAGGTTTGGTTCTCCCAACTCCAATCGAAAATCAATTTGCTCCGGGATTTGAGGTTTCTTTGATAAATAAAAAAATTGAATACTCCTGTTAAGATCTAAAGACTCAGAGACATAATATTCTCCTTGGGCAAATATTAATAATTGTTTCACCAAATTATTAACTTTGTGTGAACTAGACTCAATTTTTTCTAAATGAGAATAAATAAGTTCATTATCTTTTGCCTTAATCTTAGCAAATGAAGCTCTTGATAAAATATTTACAAAAATATTATTAAAGAAGAACTTAAAAATAATGTTGATGAAATCCAAGATGATTTAATGGGAAATGTTATAGCTATAAAAAAAGGTGATGAAAAAGGAAAAAAAGTTATGTTAGCTTCCCATATGGATGAAATAGGGTTAATGGTTAGACACATTGATAAAAAAGGATTTATTAAATTCTCTAAAATTGGTGGAATTAATGATCAGATGTTGTTAAATCAAACTGTAACCATACATGGGAAAAGTGGAGATATAACTGGTGTTATTGGATCAAAACCTCCTCATATAATGAAAGCTGCTGAGAGAAAAAAAGTCGTTGAATATGAAAATATGTTCATAGATATAGGTGCTTTTTCCAAAAAAGAAGCTGAAAAGTTAATAGCTATTGGAGACCCAATTAGTTTTAAAGCTAGCTATGAGAAGTTTCCTAATGATTTAATTATGGGAAAAGCTTTAGATAATCGTATTGGTTGTTATATCATGATAGAAGTCATGAAAAGAGTAAATTCAAAAGCTACTGTTTATGGTGTAGGGACAGTTCAAGAAGAAGTGGGTTTAAAAGGAGCTAAAACTTCTTCATTTAAAATTAATCCAGATATAGCTTTTGCACTAGATGTAACCATAGCTGGAGATCACCCTGGAATTAAACCAGATGAAGCACCCGTAGTTATTGGTAAAGGTCCTGCTGTAGTCCTTGTTGATGCAAGTGGTCGAGGCATTATAACACCTGAAAAGGTTAAAAATCTTGTGATTTCTGCAGCTCTTGAAAATAATATTAAATATCAGCCAGAAGTAAGTGAAGGTGGGACTACTGATGGTTCAGCTATTCATTTAACAAGAGAAGGAATTCCTACAGGAGTTGTTTCTGTACCAACAAGATATATTCATACTACTGTAAGCATAGCTAGTATGAAAGATATTGAAGCTACCATTGATTTATTGGTTAAAACTATTGAGAAATTATAATTTTTTATTTCTCTCATAATTTTAATTTTTTATATTTTCAAATAAAATTTTATCTTTTTATTTCTTTAATTAATTTTTTATTATAATAAATTTTTTACTTAATTTAATATGCTTATTTTAAATTCCTTTAATTAAAATATATTAATATAATAATTATAAATATATAATATAATAATTTCCAATTTACAAATATATATTATATTTATATAAAAATTATTAATATATAATATAATAATTTCCAATTTACAAATATATATTATATTTATATAAAAATTATTAATATATAACCTAATAATTTCCAATATATCATATAATAACATATTTATATATAATTTTTTTATATAATATATATTAATTTTCTATTTATTCTATTATAATATATTTATATATAAATATGATATAAGAAAAGCTAATTTTAATGATTTAGAAAAGTTTATTAATAATAGAGTCGATAAATAGATAATGTATTTATAAATAATAGATAATGATTTATAAATTATTTCGAAATTTTTATTTATTGTGATATCAATGGCAAAAACATCTTCAAATAACATTACAACTGAGTTTATTAACCTTAGAAATAAGTTACTAGATTTAACTTTGAAAAATCAACTTCTTAATTTTAAATCTAGAGCTAAAACCATAGAAATAATAAACCAAACTCCTATGCAATTATATCAAACTCTTATTTTACAAAAAAAGAAGATGCAATTTGTTCCAAATAAAACTGATAGTCGAAAAGCTAATAGAAATAATTCTGGAGATGGGAATGGAGGAATCAAATCTAGATTAGCTTCACTATGGGATCATCCTCCAATTGATTTAAGTATTTTTTCTGATGGAGATAGCTCTTTAAAGGCAGATTTAACTCCAAATGAACTTCAAAAACGATTATTTTATATTAACCAACAAGCTAGTACAATGTTTCAAGAACAAGGTTATAATATTTTATATTTAGCTATTGGATTTTTAGAATGGCGAGATAATATAAAACCAAAAGATGTTCATTTAGCACCATTAATCTTAATTCCAGTAACCATGGAACGTAAAAAAGTTGGAAAATCCTTTTATATAAGTTGGAATTTAGATGATATTCAAACAAACATATCTCTTCAAGGAAAATTAGCTGAAGAGGGAATAGAGTTACCTGAATTTAAAGTTACATCTTACATTGAAGGTGTAGAACATTATATGCAAGATATTCGAAAAGCTGTTTCAAATAAAAGAAATTGGAAAGTTAATAATAATATTGCTCTTGGATTCTTTTCATTTACAAAATTTGTAATGTATAATGATTTAAACCCTGAAAGTTGGGGAGAAAATGTTGATTTAACAAAACATGAACTTATAGAAGCAATATTTAACCCAAGTAAAAATAAGCATGAATCATTTAATGAAGAAAATATCGATAAAGAACTACTTTACAAAGATATGTATCAAGTTCTTGATGCTGATTCATCACAAATAGCTGTAATCGAAGATGTTAAAGCTGGAACAAATTTGGTAGTAGAAGGTCCTCCAGGAACTGGTAAGTCTCAAACCATTGTTAATTTAATTGCTGAATTACTTGCCTCTGGAAAAAGCGTGCTTTTTGTTAGTGAAAAAATGGCAGCTCTCGAAGTTGTAAAAAGTAGATTAGATAGTGTAGGTTTAGGTAAATTCGTATTAGAGCTCCATAGTCATAAAACAAGACGAAGAAAACTTCTGAAAGAACTTCAAAAAGCATTGAATGTAAGATCTGTTCGTGATATTAAGATAAATCAACTTTTAAGAAAATTAGAAACATTACGTCGTCAATTAGATGAATATGCAGATGTTATACATCGCCCAGGTTATGGGGTTAATATGTCTCCCTTTGAACTTTATGGTATGAAAGAATCTGCCGATGCTTATTTTTCAAAGAAGAAAAATGAAAATGAAAATTCTTTTTTAGCTCTTGTTAGATTTGAATCACCTGAAAATTATACTGTTAAAGATTTAGATGATATGATTATAGATTTAGAAAATTTAGCAGAACTACATGGAACAATAGCTAAAAATAATCCTTGGAGCAATTGTAGTCCAAAAAGTTTACTTCCTTCTGATTTAAGAGAAATTGAAATGCTTATTAATGATGCTGTTAATGGTTTAGATGAATTTAATTTAGAAGCAGAAAATGTATATAATAAATTTGGAATTAAAATTCCAAAAACATTAGGTGAATATGAGAAATCAATGAATTCATTAGAACTTCTTAGTGATAAAAACATTCATTTAATTGATAGTAGTATTTTAAGTAATAAATGTTGGTTAGATAATCCTAAAAAAGCTCATCTCTTGATTGAAAAACTCGAAGTATATCAAATGACATCTAAAGTCATGGGAAAATTTAATGACAATATTTTAAGTGAAGATTTAGATAGTCTTATAGAGGACCTTGAAAAATCTGCCAATAAACGATTTAAGCTATTTGGTAGTAAAAATCATCAAGAAGAACTAAAATATCTTTATAAATCAAAAACTAATATACCTAGTGATAAGAGAGCATTAAGTGACCTCATAAAAGCTAGAGAACATATTAAATTCCGAAAAGAAATTCATAAACTTGATGATGTGGGAATCCAGTACTTTGGTGAACTATGGCATTTAGATGCATCTATTGTTGATTTAAAAGAAGCAAGTAATTGGATAAGAAACTTCAATCATTTTTTAAAAGATGGTGTTTATAATAAAACAACCATTGAATTACTTTCTAATGACCTTTTTACTATTGATTCTTCCGATATTATTAAAGATTATATTAAAGCTGGAGATAATTTTACTAAAAAACTTATAGATTTAGAAGCTAAATTAAATCCACGAAGTAAGTTAATTTTCAAAAAAGAAACTAAAGATGTTCCTTTCAAAAAATGGGAAAAACAACTTAATACTTGGAGAGGTCAATTATCAAGTTTGCATCTATGGTCTCAATATTTAAATAAAAAGAATGAATGTTTATCTACAGGTTCTAGTTTATTTGTAGATACAATTGAAAAAAGAAACATTAAAAAAGATGATGTTAAGCCATTAGTTCTTGGAAATTTTGCTGATAGTCTTTTAAATATAGTATTTAGTGAAAACACAGCTTTGTCTACTTTTATTGGAGAACTTCATGAAAATAGAATTACTGAATTTAAAGAACTTGATAAGAAAATTATTGATCTTAATCGTAGAAGAATATTCCAAAAATTAAATAAAAAGATTCCTAAAGTATTTGGAGCTGGAGAAAACCCTGAAGCTAAAACATTAGCGGGGGAATTTACAAGAAAAAGAGGACATCTTCCAGTAAGAACACTTCTTGAAAAATCTGGAGGTTTAATAAAACAAATAAAACCTTGTTTTATGATGAGTCCTTTGTCAATAGCACAATATTTAGATCCAACAAATCCAAAGTTACAGTTTGATGTTGTTATCTTTGATGAAGCAAGTCAAGTAAAACCAGAAGATGCTCTCGGTGCTTTCATGAGAGCTAAAACTGCTGTTGTTATGGGAGATACTCAACAATTACCACCAACCTCATTTTTTGATCAGATGACTGGAATTGATACCATTGAAGAAGAAGCTACTGCTTTAGATATGGAAAGTATTCTTCATCTATGTAAACTTTCTTTCCCAGTCAAAATGTTAAAGTGGCACTATAGAAGTCGTCACGAATCATTGATTGCAGTTTCCAATAAAGAATTTTATGATAATGAATTATTAGTTTATCCTTCTCCTTCACACAATACTGAAGAACTTGGATTAAAATTTATTTACGACCATGATACTGTTTATCTACGTGGAAAATCATCTGCAAATCCTCTTGAAGCCCGTAATGTTGTTAAAGAAATTTTTAATCATTTTGAAAAATATGGGGATACTAAAAGTTTAGGAGTTGGAACCTTTTCAGTAGCTCAAATGAATGCTATTTTAGAAGAACTTGAAATAGAAAGGAAAAATCATCCTGAACTTGAACCTCTCTTTTCTGATAAATTAGATGAGAGATTCTTTGTTAAAAATCTTGAAACTATTCAAGGTGATGAACGAGACGTTATTTTAATAAGTGTTGGTTATGGATTTAATGAAGAAGGAAAGATGTCTTTAAACTTTGGACCTTTAAACCAAGAAGGTGGTGAGAGAAGACTTAATGTTCTTGTTACAAGAGCTAGAGAAAAATGTGTTGTATTTTCTAACTTTAAAGCACATAATATTCACCTTACTGCAAACCCTCCTTTTGGTGTTAAAGCACTTAAAGAATTTTTAGAGTATGCAGAAAATATATCTTTAGGTCACATCATCAGTAAAAATGAAGATGAAGAACCTTTTGAAGATGCAATTCATACCTTCCTTACTGAAAAAGGTTATACAGTAGATAAAAGTATTGGTTGTGCTGGTTTTAGAGTAGATTTAGCTATTGTAGATGAAAATAATCCTGGAAGATACATAGTTGGTATCCAATGTGATGGAAAAATGTATTCTTCTTCCAAAGTAGCTAGAGATAGAGATAGACTTAGAGAACAAGTTTTAAGTGGTTTAGGTTGGAATTTATATCATTTATGGTCTACAGATTGGTATAGAAATAGAGATTTAGCTCAGAAAAAATTACTATCAGCTATTGAAGAAATTAAAGCAAAAACCTTTATTGAAGAAGTCAAATCCATGGAAATTAAAAAGGTTATTCCTGAAAAAGAAATAATTTCAGATGAAAACGATATAGAAAATGAAGATTACTCTGAAAATGAAGATTCTCTTGAAAATGAAGATTCTCTTGAAAATGAAGATTCTCTTGAAAATGAAGTGGATATCTTTGAAGATGAACTTGATGAAAAAAAAGAAATAGCTATTGATGAAGAGGAAGAAATAGCTATTGATGAAGAAAAACAAATAGCTATTGATGCAAAATCTGATTTTGAAGAAAAGACTGATATTAATGAAGATATTGATATTAATGATATTGATATTAATGAAGAGATAGGAATTAAAGAAGATATTGAAAATGATGGAAATGTTCATGTTTCAGAGATTAATGATGATTATGATGATGAACCCTCTATTGGTAAAGAAGTTAGTAATGATGAATCTAAGGATGACTTACCTAAATATAAAAAACCGAGAATAAAATTTAGATCCAATTTAAACATAAACTTTGATGAAGATAATGAATCTAATGAAGAAGAAAAATTTATTAATAACTCTAATGAAGAAAATATTGGTGACTCTACTGAAGAAAAAATTAGTGATTCTAATGAAGAACTCTCTGATTTCGATGAAAATGGTTTTGAAAATAATAATTTTACTGAGAAAGATGAATTAGAACTTGAAATTACTAAGATTATCGGTGAAAAAGATTCTTCTAATAATGCAGTAGATATTACTGATGTTTCTGATGAATCAACTTCAAATAAAAATCTGAATATTGAAGATATTAAGGAAGAAAGTGATTCTAAACTTGGTAATAATGCTGATAATAATGAAGAAGATAGCTATGAAGGAGTTGTTGATATTAACAATCCTCTTAGACGAAATGCTGTCCCTTATGAACAATTTGTTAATGAGAAAAATGAACCTCAAAATCTTAAATCTCGTATGCGTTCTGTTTCAGAATCAATTAATGAAATTAAAAATGAAGTTAAATATATAAATAATTCCTTAAAAGAAATTGAAAATCCAAGCCACCCAGAAAAGTATAATGTCATTGATAGAACAATAAATGACTATGAGGAATATACAGAAAACAATTTATCAACTAATAATGATTTTGAAAATAAACATAATAATGATTATAATAGTAGCTATGATGATAGCTATGATACTTCGGATTATGCCAATAAATCTCTCCATAATGACAATTTAGATAATTTAATTCATGATGTTACAGAAGATTATTCTAAAGTTGAACAAGAAAGGAATAAAGAATCTAACAAATTTAAAACAGTGGATAATAGAAAATCTATTTCAAAACGTGTTGTTATGGATGATTTAATTGCACATTATAGTTTCACAAAAGACATTGGTATTAATAGTACTAAAGATCTTTATAATGCTTCAAATAATGAGCTATCTTCAATGATTCAACATATTGCTCTTGTAGAAAGCCCTATTCATATAGATCAAGTTTTATTAAGAATTAAAGATTTTTCACAAATGAAAAGAACAGGCCCTAACTTGAAAAAAACAGTTAGTAAAGCTATTCAACTTGCAGAAAGAGAGAATCTTATTTTTAAAGTTGATAATTTTATTTATTCTCCAGACATATCTAATATCTCTGTTAGAAAGCGAATTAAACCTAATATTGATTTAATAGCTAATGAAGAGATTGAAGAGAATATTAAATTAGTCTTAAGATTTATTAATCCTATTGATTCTAAAGTTCTCATTAAAGAAGTTGCTCAAAACTTTGGATTTAAGATGGCTTCCAAGAAGACTTCTGGGAAAATTAATAGTGTTATTGATTATTTAATTGTTCAAAGAATTTTAAATAATGATAATGGTGAAATTGAACTTTTGAAAAATAATTAATTCTTTTTATTTTTATTTTCTTTGTAATTTTTATATAATTTTATTTTATAAATTAAATTTATAATATAATAAAAATTTTAACTTTTAATATTATAATTTTTAACACTATTATTATAATTTTTATTAATTATTTTTAAAATTTATTAATATAATTTTTAACACTATTATTATAATTTTTATTAATTATTTTTAAAATTTAATATTTTTATAAAGGTGCATTTCAAGTGTAAAAAAATTTAATTTGGTATAATTTTAAAAATACTCGAAAAAGGTGAAAATTAATACTCTGATATAGATGTAATTAGTATTTTTTCTATGTTTTAATGATTTCAAAATCATAGATTCAATTAATTTCAATATATTCAAGTTTAACGAAGTAAAAAAATTATAATTTAATAAAATTTTTTAGTTTTTTAATAAAAAATGAACAAAAATAAAATAATTTATAAAAAAATGAACAAAAATAAAATAATTTATAAAAAAATTAATTTAAATAATTTTAATTTACAAAGGAAAAAACATTTTTTAAAAATATTAATTAATAATTCTATAAAAAAATCTTTCATAATAATTATTAAATATGTTAATAAAAATAAAAACATTCACTATAAAACACAAACATTTATATATAAAAATTACTATAGTATAAATAGATTTGAATTAGTTCAAATCTAGGGAATAAACAGGAATTAATGTAGATATTCATCCCCTAAAATCGTATATTTTTTTAAATCACTTTACCTTGTTTATTCCCTATCTACTTTATTTTTTTTATAACTTGAAAATAATGAATATACTATCTTTATTATATACTAATTTTATTTTTTATAAATAAGATATTATAACTCAACAAAATTTTATAATATATTCATTCAATATATTTAAACTTCATTTCAAGTAAAATAATTATAACAAATCCAATAACAGCTAAAGCAATACATGATATTACTTCAATAGGGGAAAATCCTATATTAGTTATTATTTCATTTACAGGGAGTCTCAATGTTCCAACCATAATTCCTATTAAAAAAGACATGGTTATTTCTTCATGATGTTGTAACAAATAATCTAATAATTTAGAAAAACCTAAAATCCCAATTAGTGCACCAATACAAAAGACAATAATCTCTCGCAAACTCATATTATTTAATGCAGTTAACATATAATCATATTGTCCTAAAAGCAATAGAATAAAAGATCCTGAAATACCTGGCAATATCATAGCACAAATAGCTATCATACCTGAGAAGAATATAATTGGTAATGTGTGATTTGCAGCTATAGGATTTAAGTCTACAAAGATAAAAGCTAAAATAAATCCTATTATTGAGAAGATAAAAGTTTTAATTGTAAAATGAGTAACTTTAGTATATAAAACATACGATGAAGCTAATATCAAACCTAAAAAGAAAGCAAAAGTAAATGCTGTAAAATCATGTAATAAAAACACGATAACTTTAGAAAGAGTCAGCATAGCTATAGCAATACCTAATAAAAGAGGTATAAATAGTTGAAAATCAATTTCATCTAATAATGTCTCTTTAAATTCAGACAAATTACCTTTGAAAAGAGGTTTTAAAAAAGAAAACTTTATTTTTCCAATTCCATGAACTAATCGTTCATAAATTCCTGTAATTAGTGCTATAGTTCCTCCAGAAACTCCAGGTATTATATCTGCTGAGCCCATGAAAATTCCTCGAAGAAATATTAATAATGGTTTTTTTAACTTATTAAACATATTATCCTCTAAATTCTTAAAATACTAATAAAATCTTGAATAATATAATGAACTATACTATAAATTCAAAAATTATTATATAACTATTAATATTTTATTAATATATAAATTTATTGAAAATAAATTGTTTTTTATAAATAAATAAATTGTTCTTTTATAGATATATAGATTGTTTTTATATAATAAATTTTTTTATAAAGAAAAAATTATTATACTAAAATTATATTTATATATAAAACAAAGAAAAAATAGGGAAAAAATGAATACTGAAGATATTATAAAAAAGTTAGAAGAACTTTCAAAACCAGAAGATGTTGAAGGATTGGGTCGTTTTGGAATAGATATGAAAAATACCTATGGGCTTAAAATGCCAGTAGTGAAGAAAATAGCTAAAGAATGTGAAAAAAGTCATGAATTAGCAGAAAATCTATGGAAAATCGAAACAAGAGAAACAAGAATTATTGCATCGCTTGTAGATATTCCTGAAAAGGTTACTCCAGAACAGATGGACTTATGGGCTAATGATTTCAATGATTGGGAAATTTGTGATCAATGTTGTACAAATCTATTTAGAAAAACACCTTTTGCAGATGAAAAAATATATCAATGGACAAAAGATGATAAAGAATTTGTAAAAAGAGCAGGTTTTGCTTTAATAGCAGTATTAGCAATTCATGATAAGAAAACAGATAATAAAGTATTTGAAAATTATTTAGAACTTATAAAAAATGAATCAATAGATAATAGAAACTTCGTTAAAAAAGCCGTCAATTGGGCTTTAAGACAAATTGGTAAGAAGAATAAATATTTAAATAAAAAAGCTATAGATATAGCTATTGAAATAGATAAAATTGATTCAAAATCTGCACATTGGATAGCTAAAGATGCAATTAGAGAGTTAAATAGTGAAAAAACTCAAATAGCTATTGAAAAAAAAGAAGAAAAACTTAAAAAAGGAAAAAAATGAATATGGAGAAAAATAAAAAAAGAAAAAAAATATAAAAAAAAATTATAAAATAAAAAAATTATAAAATAAAAAAATTATAAAATAAAAAAATTATAAAATAAAAAAATTATAAAATAAAAAAATTATAAAATAA
>Ga0082212_10011912_pt1 | contig 10988 bp, 12 predicted proteins | sample TergutNt197P3_FD_71548 | JGI IMG/M metagenome (GOLD analysis project Ga0082212, IMG submission 71548) | Neocapritermes taracua P3 segment gut microbial communities from Petit-Saut dam, French Guiana - Nt197 P3 | ecosystem: Host-associated > Arthropoda: Insects > Digestive system > Gut ...
TTTATCGGCATAACCAAGCCTGATTTGTTCCGACCGCTCTTTCCCGGACATGTCGCCGAGGTATTCGTCATTGACGCAATCATAAACGTTACGTTGGTACGCTTCGATCCGTATCCCGATTTCCTCCAGATGGTCGAGCAGGTCATCGGCCAGTCCATCCAGTGCGAGGTAAGGCTCGCTGAAGTAGACATATTCACTGAGGTTCGTATCGTAGAATTTCGCCTGATAGTATTCGAGCGGAATGGTTTCTGCCTGTTTCCGTTTCATATTGATCCCCGCTTTCCAATAAAAAACCCGCAGAGAAGTCCGTTTCCTGCGGGTTCTGTTCCATCCTGGAACGAAAAATCATCGGCAACAAACGCAAAGCCGTATCAGCCGTCTGACCGATGCGACAACCGGCCTGCGCACGACGGCGTTGCCGCCCGGTTTGCAGGGGCGGGTTGCAAGCGGTTCCAAAACGTATTCCACCCGATCGTACAAAGCGACCAGGGGTTGCCTGACCGGAGTGAGTTTCCGGCACGTTTCACATGAAGTCATGGTCGGCGAACAGGGGATCATGGTCGGTTCGCACGGAGTCACGACGGCAGGCGGCGGGTCAATCGTTACCGGCAGCGTGACATTCGGGGACGGCGGCAACGGGATAAGTGCCGCATCCGGCGTCTCTGCAATTCCAATCAACCCAGGGCAAAAGCCAAGCGTCAAAACGGCAAACAGGTATTCGTGAAGTTTCATGTTGCAAGTCTCCTCTTTCAAAAGTTCGATGAAATGTTTGTTGGTTACGGCAGCCTAACATTGGCTGTCGCACGTTTCAAGCGGAGCGAGTCCGACAACCCGCTCCCAATCCTCCCGCGTCCCCGGATGCCCGGCGAAATAGCCGACCTTACCGGCGACCAGCCAATCGACCAGGGCATCCGCCGTTGCAAAGACCGGCGAAATCGGGGTTCCTGCGGTTTCGGTTTCATACATCTGCCAGGCGATTTTTACACTTTCCGGCCAGTCGGGAAAATGCTCCGACTCCTGTGTTCGGGCAGCTTCCACACAACCGGATTGCGAGTATTCGCGTCCCACCTGTTCGCACTGTTCGCGAAACGAAAGGCCGAACAAGGGGACGAATTCATCGCGTCCATGCAGGTTTCGTACTATCGGATGTTTCCATTCCATCGGAACCCGGCGTACTTCTCGTTTGGTTTCCATATCGTCCTTCGGTTGGTTAATGGTCACCCTGCGGCGTATCTTCCGGTACGTCCCCCAAGGCATCGCCCGGCATGACACCACCTGGCCGGTTGGTGGTCGGTTTCGGCGGCGAAGGCGGAATCGGATAAACCGAATTTCGATCCGGGATCACACCTCGCTGGTCGCTGTCATTGCGCAACATACGAAACAGCACCGCTTCATTCTGTTCATTCCGTTCCATGCGTGCCTGCATATCGAGCAGGGTATCCGTCACGCGGACATACTGCCGATCCGCCGATGTCCTGGATTGGATCACGATGAACGCCGTCATCAAGGCGATCATGATTGCCGCCTGAAGGCATAGCAACAGAAGCGTGTTGCGAATCCATACTTTGATCTGGTCATTGGGAATGTTGGTCATACTTCCTCCATTTTTCTAAAAACTCAATTTGCACGAACATACTTCCAAAGGGGTACCAGTCGGTTAAAACGCAAATCCACCCAAAAACCCGATTTTCGGTCAAAATCCGTCCAAAAACGCCGTTTTCGGCTCGATATTCGGGCATTTTCGGCGTATTGGCGTGCATTTTGACCTGTCCAAAAGGCAAAATCGGGCGAGATAAAGTGCTTTTTCTGCAATCGTTTTTCGGCTCGAACCCGTTTTAACCGACTCTTAACCGACTGGCCTTTCAAGTACCACATCGTGATTTTACACCATCGTACCCGGTTCCTTTTCGGGCGATCTTTCGGGTGGCCGCTACGCCCTTGCCTCATAATGATCCCTGATCTTGCGTTTCAAAATCGCCGCAAAGACAGGGCGGCTGTACGAGATTTCGTCATCAATCCAGTCGTTGCTTTTCATGGCGGCAACGCATCGGTCGTACAACTTCAGGGCTTCGGCATTTTCTTCATCGGAACCCTTCGGGTTGTAAACCATGTTGTTCAGACTTCCGGTCACGGCATCCAATATCTCATACCGTTCCGCCATGATCTGGTCGATCACGGCCTCGCGGGTGGTGAAATGGCCTGTTGTGTAAACATCGATATCGGCCACCTGAAACGTCCCTTCATAAACATTCATCATTTTCCTCGTTGTGGTTAATAAAAAACCGCAAGGACGACGCGTCATCCGCACGGTCGATTCATGGAAATCATTCCCCGAATTACACGGCGTGTAAATGGCGCAGACGGAATGGACACAGATCGGCAACATTGATGGTGTACGGTATCAGTTCCTTTGCCCTGATGCAAATGGAGTCTTCCACCGTGCGATGTGAAATCTTCGGAATCGCCGTGCCGCCCGCCGCCGCAACTTTTCCTTCACGCAGATTTGCGATTTCTTTGCGATCCTGATTTTTTAAAATCCCGATCGCTCCATCCCTGCGATTCAGAGAATCCGTTTTTCATGAATCGCGAATACTGCGCCGCCAGAGGATGTGTTTGAAATTGATCCCGTTCGTTGCGGTCCAGAGTTCAGGGTTCGTCGCTGACCCTGCGATTCTGATTTTTTTAAAATCCCGATCGCCGTGTTTTTGAAAACTTGATTTCGATCGGTTGTCTTCTTCTGAAAATGAAAAAAAGCGATGCGTATGCATCGCAACCGACTATTGCACAAAAAACCTTTAGGTTTTGTGCATATTGTATATTTTTTTTATTAAAAAATTGTTGCGGCTTATCGTGTCATTTTATGACTTTGTCATAGCATTCTGATGCCTTATCGTGGCAGGGCACGTAGATTATCGTGGCAGGCTGCGTAGCTTATCGGAGCAGTCTATTTGATGCCCGGTGAATCTGCTTTTTGGGTGGAATATCGGGCGAACTTTAGCGCAAAAATAACCGGCGGATTTACACGCCGTGTAATTCCGCCGGTTTGAAAATGAGGTCAGATTGCAATATCAGAGTTTCACTCGCGTATCGTAGAGACGGGTATGAAGATATGCCTCAATAACGGAAATGGGAGTGTACAGCAGCCATCTGGGGTATTGATAGAACCAGCCTGTTTGCCGTTTGACATCAACGGGTTCCGGAACATACGCCCGAAACGTGCTTTTGATGAATCCCCGGAATCTGTCAAGTCGGTCGATCACGCGGTCCAGGTCACTGCGATCCACGATCATCAGACAACGCAGGGCGGCTTGGAGACTGGAATCGTCTTCTCCGACAAGGCACAAACGAAACCATTTGTCCCTGACGGCACGGAGTGTTCGCGTATCCCTGATTCCCTGTCGCAGATGCAGGAGTTTCTCCGTCGCTTTCTCTGCGTGTAAACTACACCTGATTCTCTCCGGTGCAAAGAACGTCAGGTGGCAGAGCATCGGCTTGGGTAATTCCGTCCGTTCCAAGCAACCGCAGATGGTTTTGTAGAGAGGAACGGCGGATTCCGCACACAGGCAAAAGGGGCATATTTGCCGCTGGTGGCAGGGATATTTCGCCTTGCTGCCGGGCAGGAATTTACATCGCCTTGCTTTCCAGCGGAGTTCCGAGTCGCACTGTTCCCCGCCTTTGTCTTTCCAATTGAACCGGCGTTTGTGCCGATGGACGAAATTGTGGATTTTCGCGGGCGGAAGCCCTTGCCGGAATTCGCGTATGGAACAGGGCTGGGGGGGATAAGTGCGCAAACACCAGCGCAGGCCGTAGGCGGTCTGTTTGATCATTTCCCAGAAAATGTCGTATTGCTCGGCAGGTCTTGCCCGAAACATCGTATGGGCATTGAAGTATCCGGGCAGGGAATAAGAGGGATGCAACACGCCATAGAGAGTCGGGTCAACAGGAACGGGTGACTTTTTCTTTTCCCTGGTTTTGATGCAACGGTCAACAGGGTCATAGTAAGACTCTTTGTAAGGATCGTCGTAGCCGCTGAAATCATCTAAAAACGTCATGGTATCACACTCTCTCTGGTCATGGGTGCCGGAACTGACCTGTTGTGACCGTCGCAAAGGCCGGGTTTCCGGCGGCACCAAGAGAGAATACATGACGGCGGCGGACGATTCCAATGCGACCGGTGTAAAAAAACGGCGGACGGAGCGATTGCCCCGTCGCCGCAGACTGCCTGCACCTCGCGGCGGCAAGGGCGGTGTAACATGCTTCGTGCCAAGTTAAGACTCGCGATGGGGTAACACTTCTTCGTGGACATTTTCGGTCGAATTATCCGTATCCTTTCCCCAGGTCACACCGGCGTCGAGAGTCATTTCCAGCCATTTCTGCGCGCAGTGGGTGATCTCTTCCTCGATTTCCGGGCGTTCATGGCCGAGGAACCTGCCCAGCATGTCGGTATTGCGTTCGGTGGTTTTCGCTCCGTACTTTGCAATATGGCGCAGGTTCTGTTCGGTGCCGATTCTGTGGACGATCGCACGCCTGCCTGTCTCCACGGCGGAATAGATCAGCGGTGCAACGCGGCATTGCGGCAGGATTTCCCGTTCGGTTAAGGCTTCCTTGCCGTCCTGCTGCGTCCAGCGCAAGACGAGCGAAAGGCCGAACATGTAATCCATATCGGCACGCAGTCGGTCGAGAGTGACTTCTTTGACAATGTGGTGCGTGAGAAAGACGGGCGGAAAAGTTTCCCGGTGCAACGATTCCGTGGTGGCAAAGACGCCGCATTCTTCCAGAATCGTCGCAATGGCCGCATCCCGTTTCGGCCTGAGAAACGCGGTGTTCATGTTATGGAAGGCATCGACTGCCAGCCATCCGTCAATCCTGCCGAACCGATAGCGCATCACATGGACCCACGGGTGGCCCGTTTCGGGAATGCGTTCGTCCTTCGTTTCGGCAACTGGGATGCCGTACTGAAAATCCCGCATGACATGACGCAGTCCGGGTTCCATACGGGCGGTTTTTCGCGGACGGAAGTAGGTTTGTTTCTGTTGTTCCTGAATCATGATTTTTTTCTTTCAACTTTCAATAGACGTGGGGACAAGGCAATAAAGCAGTCCGAAAGAAACGGCTCTTTCGGGCGATGACGCACATTGCGTCTATCCGAACAGGACGAACCTGACCAACGGAACGACGGCAAAAATCAGAACGACGGCACCGACGGCCATCGCTGCCACTTCACTCAAATTCGGGTACATGGGAGAGTCCTCCGGGGTTGGTGGAATACAAAAAGGCCGGATAATCATCCGGCCCGATCTTCATAGGGATATAACGCAAAAAAGCGGTTTTTTCATCCTTGAAACGGTATCCCGTTTTATGGTAGGATAGGTGAAAAAAAACACATCACGATTTGTAAAAGCACGATGAATTCGCACAAACCACGAAAAAAGCCACGCTCTTTGTCCGTGGCTTTTTTCGTCGTGTCCCTGGCGGAACATCTATGCTCATTTTGTTCCGGCCATGTCGGTCAGTTGCGCCATGCGTCGCATGGCTTTGTCGGAGCGGCTCGGCTCGGTCTGGGCGGTTTTTGTTTTCGCCTGGAAATCGGCCAGGTTTTGCCGATAGCTGTCATCGACCATCTCCCGCAACGTATATTCGCCGGTCGCGTCGATCAGTGCGGCGATTTTGACAAGATATTCCGGGATGACCTTGTTTTGCTCGCCGAGATGGGACAGTGCGACTTTGGCGGGAAATCCCTGCGCAACGTATTCGGCGGTCTTGCCGATGAGCAGGGAGAGTCCCTGCAATTGGACGGCCATTTCCTCGTGCCCGGGCAGGATCGTATCCGGTGCCATCGTGCCGTCGGCGGACGCGGACTTGGTGTGAAATTGCGGACTGCCGTTGATGGCAATATCCAATTGTTCTCTGGGATAAGGATGGGGCATAAAGAGTCTCCTGTTCCTGGTGTTGAAATCATCAAAACAATACTTTGATTGTACCGGAACACTCTGTCAGAACGGGAGCGGATTAAGCCGGGTCGCCTGTCCGCGTACCAGATCGGCCAGGGCGTAAGCGGGCCGGGACAGACGATCCCAGTTGCCCGGAATGAGCATATAGTTCGGGTCGCCGAACCAGTTTTTGCCCGCGTTTTGCAGGTTGGTCATTCCGGACTGGCCGAGTCGGGTCATCAGGTCGATGGCTTCCCGCGACGGCGTACCGTCCACGTCATAAAAACTCGCCTGCGGACCATAGACATGCCGGATGGCTTGTTCCATGAGGTTCTGCATCGGCTTCATTTCGGGGGCGTTCATGGCATCGGTCAGCATCTTTTTCTTGTCCGCCAAGGTACGAACCCGTTCGCCAATTGTGCCGTCCAGGACGCCGTGCCCCATGATCGGCAGCATCCCTGCATTGACCGCGTAGGGCGAGCCGAGCAGGTAGGCCGGGAGATGGGTGAACCCGCCGCGTTGCGCGTTCTCGAATCCGCCGGTGAGTTTTGGGAATGTTTTGCCCAAGCCGTTCATCGCCCTGCCGACCGACCGGTAGCGTCCGCCGAGTGCCTGGGCTGCCGGTCGCAGTCCGCCTGCGAACCCGCCGGCAAGACCGAGCCGTTCGCCCCAGCCGCCGGTATCGTAACCGAGGGCACCCGCGCCGAGATCGACGAGATTACCCGTTCCGGCGGACAAAAAGATGCGGTTCAGGGGATCATTCACGAGCCGGCGGGAGATCGTGCGATCGGCGAAAAGACGCGGTAACGTGCCTTTCGTCGCGTTGCGGTTGCCTAGCATTTTGCGAAGGGCGACCGGGCTGCCGAGTCCGGCGATGCCGCCGAGAAGGGAACCCCAGGGGGTTGCCCCTTCCTCTTGGGAATCGAACTGGTGTCCGAGATAGGAGCCGCCCATCATGCGTCCGAACGCCGGGCCGATCTGTCCGGTCAGGTTATTGAACGTGCCGCCGCGCCCCGTTTCACGGAAGAGATTCTCCCAATGCTGGCCGTACCCCGCTCCCAGCCGGGTTTTGAGCGATGCGGCGGAACGCAAACCCGCCCCGCCGCCCCGCAAGTTGCGCCAAAGATGTTTCAAACCGGATACCGTTCCCGCCGCCGTTTTTCGGGCCGGAGCCGCTATCCCCGCCTGCTGAAATTTCCGAAGGAAAACATTGCGCAGAAACGGATTGGTTTGGGCCTGCGGTGGAAGGGCAATTTCCTTTTCGGATGATTTGTGGGGCGATTGTTGGAGCGGTTGCAGTCCCCGATCGACCAGTTTCATCTTGTCCCAGGACTGCCGGCCCGGAAGCCGCGACGCGACCTGCCACTTGAATTTGTCGAGTACGGGATTAACGGACATGGTTCTTGTGCGATGGGAGACGGTGTTTGTGACATAACACCCATGATTGTACTCAAGAAGACGTTATTCCACATTCCGCGTCCGCTTCAGACTCTTCGTCATCTTCATCGTCATCGCTGTCTTTTTCCGTCAACATATCGCCGGTGACTCCGTCCAAAATGTGTTCGGTGAATGTCCCAATATCTGTTTCCGGGTTCCACTTGCCGTACCAGACCGTGTTCCATCCATCGTAGTCTAACCGCTCGACGGTTATATTCTCACTTGAGTCATAATCGACCGTATAAACAACGTTACCTCCTGACCAGCAACAAAAACCACCGGTATGATCGTTGTTGCCTTCTCGAACATACAGAAAACTATCTGCGATTCCGTCCGCAATATCTTTGGCGTATTCTGCCGTCGTTTGATTCAAGATTTCGGAATTTCCATGATCCGGCTCTTCGTCGTCCTCATCTTCCGTCCATTCGTCACCGATTTCCTTGTCCAGGATGTTTTGCGCAAACTCCAGCACATCGGTTTCCGGATTCCACTGGCCCGACCAAACGACATACCAGCCCGGTTCCCGTTCCAGCCCCTGTCCAAGCCGTTCAATGGTGATTATCCCAGTGATATCATAACTGACAGCATAGACGTCGTTACTTTCCGTCACGCAGCAAAAATGTCCTTCCTGGTCGCTGTTGTCTTCCTGAATGAATGGTTTGCGGTACGCGAGTTCATCGGCCAGTTCTCTGGCATAATCTTTGATCGTCGGCATGTTGCCTCCTCGTTCATTGTGTTGTTAGTGTTCAGTTTGTTCTTTTGAAAAAACAGGGCGGGTGTCTTTCGATGCCCGCCCCGTTTCCGGATGACGAAGGGGTTATTTGATCCCCATCAGCCGGAGTGTCTCGTCCACGCACCGAAAGAATAATTTCCATCCGGCCCCTGCGAGTTTCTCCAACAGTTCGGCGAGCATGGCATCCGCCTTTCCACTCTCAATGTCATCCGGTCCCACTGCACGACCACCGGCCCAAGCACACGCCCTGTTGCCAGGTTGATGACCGGTCCGGTTCGGCCTCCGCCAAACCTGGGGCGACGCGGTGAAGCGTGCCCGGTCGTTCCGGGTGAGTCCCGGTATCTCATAAGGCGCGAAACGGTCACCCGTCGATAATGGAAGACAGGGTGCCGTATTCTTCGGAAGCCGAAGATTTGCCCTTTTCAAACAGCAAGGCCAGCGTCTCGTGCGGGTGGTCCAAACCTCCCAACATGACGTAGCAGATCAAGTCGAGTGCCTTGACGCCCTTTTTCGACGGGAAGGTTTCAAGGTAAATCCCGTTATGGAGGGTACTGCCCGAACGCATCATGGAATTCAATTCAACAAACGCCGGTGCCAATTCGCCCGGATTGCGATCTGCGACTGCCGCCGCATTGAGAATCATGATACATCCGGCGGCTTCCGCCGTTTTCAGATTCATTTTGGTGAACAGCGACCGTTCCAGATACTGGGCGATGATGTCGCCGATGGCGAATTTATTGTCGAGTGTTTCGACCGGAATCGCGGAAAAGATAAATCGGCCTCGCGACAACACGTCGTCCAGGTCCTGCCCGTCAAAGTTTCCGATGGTGCTGTTCTTCGCAGCGTAGGAATTAAACTCATGGAAGGTTTTGACAACCCATCGGTTCATCCGGTCCCAGCCGCTGCCGAAGGTTGTTTCGACCACATCCTTTCGCATCTTGGAATTGTCAATATACAATCGCGGAACCTTGAGTTTTTCCAGTTCCCGATAGGCAAGCAGTGCGTTGTAACACACGCGGCTTCCTGCGATGGCCGCTTCCGGTAACGTGGCGATCACGATCACATCCCGTTCCGGATGGCCGCCCCATTCTTTCATCAGGTCTTTTGCGATTTTTACGACCTCCGGTCCGCCGCCGGAGCCGGTGCCGCCGCCCAGTCCCATACAAACGACGATCTTATCGACGCGGCTTTCAAACAACCTGCTCATGGTCGTACGGATTTTGGTTGTCTTCGCTTCGATGCATTCCTTGCCGACTTCCGGATTCTTTCCGGCACCCTGGCTGCCGATCAACAGTTTTTCAATGGGTTCGGCAACGGACTCCAGATCGGTTTTCGCGGTATTAATCGCGAGAACCCTGCGATAGCCGACCGTATGAAACATTGCGGCCAGATTATTGCCGCATTGCCCCACACCGACAATACCGAGCCGAAAGGCCGGTTTCGCAGGAAACTCATCTTCCTGCTGTGCCGCGTCTTCCGAAGTTTCCGGCTGGTAAACTTTGTAGTGGGCGAAGTCTTCGACAAGATTGTTTGTAGCCATGATTTTACCTTTCCAAAAAGTGTGGCAAGTATCGTATGAAACGAAATGGTTAATAGCGTGACTTGATTCCGAGAATCATGTTGGTGACCCGCAGGAACTCGGCACGGCGATTGTCCCAGGCACCGCTTCCGCGATGCCGGTCCAACTCGCCGTGGAACGGCGTGGTCAGGAGCCGGACGATCTGTTCCGCCGTATCTTCCAGATCGGGGACGGCTTTGAATCCGTATTGCGGATGATTCCGGTCGAGCCGTGTTTCGATGAGATGGCGTCTGGCACTGCAATCGTCGCCCGTATGGGGTATGAGATCGAAGCCTGCCCATTGCAATCCGTAGCCGCCCGCCAGTGCGGGGAGCAGCGTATAAAACGGTCGCGGGTTCAGGTCGATCAGCCAGTCGGAATTTTGCAGGTAGCGCAGGAGCCGCCAGTCATGGGTTCGGGAATCGACGCCGGGTGCGACTTCCGTCCCGGCGTCATAAAACCCGACCACGGTTCGAACGTTCGGCAGGCAGAGTTTGACGAGTTCCGCCGTCTGCTCGACGAACATGCGTTCGGAAAGCGTCAGTCCGCAGGCGGGAAAAAACAGACGCGGCTGTTGTTCGTAATCGAGATCACGGCGCAGGGCGCATGGAATCGACGGAGCGAATGGCCAGATCGTGAGATTGTCCCAAAGGGCGAGCGAAGGATATTGCCGTGTCCATTCGCCGCTGGTGACCAGTGGCCAGGTGCATTTTCGGGCGAATCGTTGGTCGTCGGGACCGCGTGTGCGGGGATCGAAGACACAGGCGGTCACGGTGCCGACGGGAAGCAAATCAAACAAATCCCGGTTCGGTGCGAAGAAGAAAAACGTGTCGCAGGCTTTTACGGCATCACGGGTTGCCTGGTTCGCAGGGTGCCATTCGAGAACTTCCGTATCCCACTGATGACTGAACCCGAAAGTTTTGTCCGACTTGCCGGGTGCGTGCGGAACGAACCAATGGACGTAGCGATAGCAGGAAACGATATAACGCGCCAGGAACACGGCACAAAGGCATTGTTCCGACGCGTCATAAGCGGCATAAATCCCGACCGATCTTTTTTTCATGTCCGTGATGAGGTTGGGTTTCCATTCTTTCTGACAGCCCGAAGCGATTACGCCGATGTTCCCCAAAGTAACACAACTGCAACCCGCTTACAAATCAACCACCCTGCTGCATCATCTGCCGGTCTTGGGCGATGGCCTGACGATCCCGGCCTTTGAGATATTCCGACATTTTTTTCGTGATGAGGTCTTTCATGGGCGGGTTTTTGGATTCCACGTCGCGCAGCTTTTGCCGCTTGTCGATTTCGGGCAGGGTCACGAAGATGGCCG
>Ga0082212_10008527_pt2 | contig 10987 bp, 7 predicted proteins | sample TergutNt197P3_FD_71548 | JGI IMG/M metagenome (GOLD analysis project Ga0082212, IMG submission 71548) | Neocapritermes taracua P3 segment gut microbial communities from Petit-Saut dam, French Guiana - Nt197 P3 | ecosystem: Host-associated > Arthropoda: Insects > Digestive system > Gut ...
CTTAAGCTGTGCCGGGAAGAAAATTATGAACTGGCCATACAAATGCTCCGTTTTGTACTGGAAAACGGCCGGGACGGCCCATTACTCCGCCTGACACTGGGAAGGGCTTCCAGAGAATTGGGACTTCCGGAAGAAGCTGCCGAACATTACACTCAAGCCCTGAATTTTTCGCCCAATGATCCCATGATCCGCTGGTACCGTTCTTCCATTTTTATGGAACTGGGCAGAAAAGTTGATGCCATAGAAGACCTTTCCATAATTCGTTCACAGGGAGTACAACTGCCCGATCTGCCGTGGAACAGCATACTTATCGATCGTTTTATGATTAATTCTTTTTTGGAAAATGGTTTATGGAGAAGAGCTGCCGATGCATGCCGGGACTGGTTAAAAAGACGGGGAGCGGAGCCGGAAATTCATGCAATGTATGCGGAAGCCCAGAACAAGCTTGGAAATCACGAAGCGGCGGAAAACCATATACGAAGAGCGCTGGAGTACAATGAAGAGAATTTACCGCTGTGGTATGCGCTTATGCTGTATTCCTGGGAAGGGCGGGATCTAAAAACTCTGAAAAAGGCCCTTTATACTGCAAAAAAACTCGGCGGAGAAAAAGATATTCTATCCCGTTTTTCCATACTCTATGAGACGGAACATTCAAAAGATACCATGCGGGTGATCACGTTATTGCAGAAATCCATTCATACACTGGGACCGGAACCGCAATTAATGTCAGCACTAGGCAGAGCTTATCTTAGCGTCGGACTTTTGGAAGAGGCCGAAAGCTGGTTTTCCAAAACCTTATATCTTCAAACAAAGAACGAAGAAGCCATGCTTGGTATTATTGCTGCCCGCGAAGTAATGTTTGAAGAAGGTGAGCAAAAAAAAGGAGAAAAATTAACTGCTGCATATAAAGAATACCTGGATACTTATCCCGATAACCGTAATATTCGGCGGGACGAAGCTTTGTTTCTGGTTAAAATCTGCGAATACGAAGCTGCCGCAAAAAAACTGGAAGCACTCCTCGCCTGGGATCCATCCAATCCCGGACTTAGGCGTGTTCTGGCATATTCATACCGCAAACTGGGTAACTACCGTTCAGCAGCAGTGTATCTAAAGGCTTTGCTTAAAGAAAAACCCAAAGATATACGGCTGCTCATTGAATACTGCGGCTGTATAGAAAGAGCCGGAGGCGGTACGTATGCACGTTTGGTACTGGAAAAAGCTGCGGCGTATTTTGAAGACTCTTCGGATATTTCCATTGCCCTGGGGCTTTTGTCTTTCCGTGAAGGCCGCCTGGAAAAATCCTTTGATTATTTACGGGAAGCTGTTTCAAAGAACAAAAAAGACCCCAGACCCTACCGCTGGATGTATCTTATCGCTAAAAAAAGAGGGGATGAAGCAGGGGCAGAGCGTTATGACAGGGAATATCAGCGGATTTTAAAAAATTCTTCTGTTTAAAGTTTTTTTAGGCTTGCGGAAAAGCAAAAATTGCCTTATTATGATACCAGTAATTAATTATTATGGGGGAAATATATGGCTAAAAAGAAGGAAGCTGCGGAAAAAACGCCCAAAGTTAAGAAAAATGAAACGGCTAAAACGCCCAAAGTAATGAATCTTTTCGACGCATACGCCAGTGATCAACTGCCAAAGGACCAGGGGTATATCGTTTCTTCGTTTATCAACGGAAACACAGGTTATTCCATCTACGAAGTTATTTCCTATTCCGGTGTTAAAGCGATTTATCCGGAGGGAGGGGGCCTTACTTTCCAGTCCCAGGGCAGAAAACTCCATGTCTTGATTGAACCTGGTTCTTACCCTCATAAGGCTATAGAACCATACCTGCGGGAAAAACAGGATCAGATCCCCTTGCGCTTTAAAGAACTGGCAAAACATACCTGTAAAAACCAGTCAACAGTTTATTGGTCCCTAAAACCCGTTGAATCCCTTTCTTCGTTTACCGTATCACGGCCCATAGGCTTTAATGTGTCCTTTGTGTTTTACAATAAACCGGACATTTATACCACCCTGGCAAAATTCTTTGAACAGTCCTTTGCCAACGATGCCGGACTCCCCATGTCGGACGCCCGTAAAAGCGGTGAAGATATAACCGCTATTGTTAAAAAATCCATGAACTTTAAGGGGCAGTACGACTAAACGTCAAGAGGGGAACCTCGCGAACTTTCATTCGCGACGCCGCTAAAGCGGCTCGGTTGAGCATACCATGTTTTAACGTTCAATTGATAAAAAAGGCTGTCGTTATGACAGCCTTTTTTGCTTTCCTATCGCTTCACGACACGGATGTCGTCATCCGGCGGCGCGTTCCAGTTCTGCCTGGGCAATTGCCAGAAGAGCGATAGGCACCGAATACGGCGAACAGGACACATAGTTAAGACCTGCATCCATACAGAAACGGACATTGGCAGGATTGGCGCCATGTTCACCGCAGAGGCCGCAGACCAGGTCGGGCCTGGTAAGGCGGCCCCGTTCCGTTGCCATAGCAATTAATTCCTTAACACGCGGATCAAGGGTACTAAAAGGATTCCCGATAATCAGGTCAAAGAGCGTGTAGTCCGGCATAAAGGCAGTAAAGTCGTCGCGGGAAATACCCAGAGTGGTCTGAGTAAGATCGTTAGTGCCAAAACTGAAGAAACGGCCGTATTTGGCTATTTCCCCCGCGCCAAGAGCGGCAGCAGGAAGCTCAATCATCGTACCAATCTGGTATTCAACCGGTTTTGCCTTTTTTGATTTCCGCAGTTCTTCCTCAATGTCAACAATACCGGTATAGCTGGAACCTTCGATCTTTTTACCATAAGCAATCAGCTTGAGTTCAGATGCGTTCATAACAATGGGAATCATTATTTCGGGCCGGGCGTCAATTTTTTCCGCACGCAGTTTGTAACAGGCTTCGAAAATAGCCTTAACCTGCATAGCATAGATTTCGGGATACGATACGGCAATACGGCATCCCCGGTGGCCCAACATGGGGTTAAACTCATGCAGTGCGTCAACGCCGGCGACAATTTCTGCCTTGTTCACCTTTGCGCCTCTGGCCTTCTGTATGTGATTAATCAAAGCCTGCATTTCATCATCGTTATGGGGCATAAATTCGTGGAGCGGGGAGTCAAGAAGCCTTATGGTAACTTCCTTGCCTGCCATAACTTTCAGGATTCCATAGAAGTCTTCCCGCTGCATTACCTGAAGCTTTGCCAGCGCCTTGGCCCGGTCCTTGGGATCGGTAGACAGCAGCATTTCCCGGAAAACATTGATCCGATCGGCATGGAAGAACATATGTTCGGTACGGCACAGCCCTACCCCGTCGGCGCCGAAGCTTAAGGCAAGAGCAGCGTCTCTGGGAGTATCGGCATTACAGCGGACATGGAATTTTTTAAGGAAACCTTTGGAAAGTTTGATAAAGTCAAAAAGACCGGATTCCTTGGGATTAGGCTCAATCAATTTGGCTGTTCCCATATACACATTACATTCGCCGTAGAAAGGCACCTGCAGGGTAATGTAATCACCTTCTTTAAAGGTGAAGTTTCCCAAAGTTGCCGTCTTGCCCTTTATTTTCATTGCCGGAGCAACAAGAGATACTTTTCCGTACTGACGGGCAACAACCGAAGCATGGGCGGAATAGCCGCCTTCTGCGGTAAGAACCCCTGTACTTACTTCAATACCCTTTACGTCTTCCGCAAAGGACGATTCCAGTACCAAAACAAACTTTGTATTTTCACCTTTTTGTATGGCAACTTTAAGCCCTTCAAGCAGCGCATCGGTACTAAAGAAAGCCCGGCCAATAGCCGCCCCCGGAGCGCCGGCAATACCGCCCTTCCAGCCCTTTAAATCCTTTACACTGCCCGGATCAATTACCGGGTGAAGAATTTCGTTAAGGCGAATAGGCTCAATGGATTTAATTACTTCGGAAGCATCAATTACCTTACGGTTAGCCAGATCCAAAAGAAGTTTCAGATCCGCCTGGGTTGATTTTTGATCTACCAAACGCTGTTCAATTAGCCACAGCTTACCGTTTTCCACAGTAAAGCGGATCTGGCGGATTTCCCTGAATTTATCTTCCAGGGTCCAGGCAATTCGCTGAAGCTCCTTCAGGTGAGCAGGGCCTATCTTGTCAATTGACTGACCGGAAGAACCGCTTTCGTTAAATTTCTGCCGGAAAAAACTGCCTTGCAGCACTTTTTCGCCGGTTACAACATTACGGCTGAAATAAGCTCCCGAACAGGAATCTTTACCGTAATTTCCGTAAACCATTGGGGCAACCATCAGAGCGGTATCGTTGTCGTTCTGATCGTCCATCTGGAACATTTTGGAAATTTCACCAAGGGTGATGAGTAATTGCTCTTCGGCGCTGTCAAAGAAACCTTTGGGGAAATACTTGGAGTAGAAATCCATATAGAATTCGGCGCTTCTGTCGATCTTAATCGGTTTTTCTTCCTTGCCTAATTCATTGGAAGGCCCGCGAATACCCAGCGCACGATTCAAAAGACTGAGTTGGGCGCCTATTTCTTTCTGGAGTTTTTCGTTTGCTTCCAGTTCCTTTATCCGCTCTTCGATCATAAGCATACCACGGATTAGGAACAGTACTTCATGGGCAGCAAAATCCTTGCCTACCCAGTTTACAAAACCTTCAATCGTCGGCTTTGCAAAACCAAAATTGTGCAGGGCCGGATATGTGGTAATTGCCAGGTTAGAAGAAATGACCACCTTAAGAAGCATGGGGTTTTCGGAATCGCCGTAGCTTTTACCGACAATTTTGCCAATCTTGTCCAGGTATGTAAGGACATCTTTTTTTATCGCTTTTGGATCGATTTGCGAAGCAAGGTTCGTATCGATAATAAAGCCCGGCAGAATGGGGAATTTTAGTTCCGCAAATTCATTGGCCTGGCGTCCGCGAATACCAAGCAGTTCGGGGGCAATGCCCTTGATAACTTCTTTCTGACTAAAAAAATGTATTCTTTTATCCATATACTTTTTCCTTTAAAAAAGCTTGAGTACGTTGCTAACAGATCCGTGAAGGAAGGCCTCGAACTGATGGCTTGCCCCCTGTGCCAGATATCGCTGCAATTTTGCCACATCCTTGATTTCACTTCCCGCAACCGCAAATTCAATGGCGCTGCCGTGTTTTACTTTACCCCACTTAAAAAGGGAGTTGATGTCCAGGATTCTTTCTCCCTCGTAGTAAATGTAAACCTGAAGATTCGGATAGGTGTTGTTGTAACTTGCAACGATACGCTTCCATGCTTCTACATTGCCGTTGTGGAAAAGTTCGTTCTGAACCACTACCGCATAGCGCGGTGTCATCTTTACCGGCCCTGTGGGAGCTGCTGCAGGCGGAGCCGCAGCGGTAACCACAGGCGGCGCCACACGATGAGCTTCCGGAGCCGCAACAGCTGTAGAAGCACGCTTGCCTGCCGCAGCTTTCGTCCTGGCCGCTTTTGGAGCTTTAGGTGCTTTTGGAGCCTTGGGAACGGCTTTTGCTTTTGGCGCTTTTGCCGTAAAGCTTCCCTTTAAAAATGCCGGAGGAACGCTGGCTTTGGAACCTTCAAAGAAGCGTACCGCCAATTCTGCAGCTTTCAGACAGCTTTCATCCGCCGGATCCTTGCCTTTACCGGCATAAATCACCAGAAGTTCCCGTTTCCGCAAGGATCCAAAGGCCGCCAATTCTTCGGCAATTTTTGGATTGGCTACCAAAAGCCCGAGTTCCGGATGATGGTAAGCCGCAATAAGATCAATTCCCTTCCATTTTTCAAACTCTTTGGCCAGGGAAGAAATATCTGCCGTTACCGTACTAAGATTGGCAGAGACAGTTTTATATCCCATTTTGTCAACAAGGAGTATATTTAAAACAAGACCTGACCGGCTGCCGTCCATCTCCTCATCTTTAATTTCGTACAGAAGATCTGCAAGGTTATCATTACCTTCAGCATCTTCCATAATTCCGATAGTCCTTTTTATATGCCTGACCGCCGAATTAAAACCGGCTCTGGTAGAAAGGATCTCAAGATTTGCTAACTCTTGTGCCATATTAAGCTCCTCCTAGAAAAAACGCCCCCGAAAACCGGGGGCGTTTCGGTGTTTTTTGCCTAACCGAATTTATTGTTTACAGTTCTTTAAGTGAACCGCCGCTTCCGCCGGATTTCCGCGTCTTTCTGGGTTTTGCCGAAGCCGCAGTCGATCCGGGCTTCCTGCCTCTGCCCCGCTTGGGCGCTTCGATAGCGGGAGCCTTTGCCATAGCTTCGCCGGAATTCAGCATATCAAGGTATGCCTGCCCGGTTGCCACCGGTTTTTCCGGTTCTGCAGCGCTGGTGTCCGAAAAAGACTGATTAATATCTTCCCGAACCGTTGAGCGCCGCCGGCTGAACGATGCAAAAGCCGCATCCTGGAATCCTTTGGAGACCCCATGCAGAAATTCATTCAATACGTTCGCCATAGCATCCAAAGTTGCTTTTTTCCGTTTGATGGAAGTGATGTCCACATCAAGAAGAAGGCCAGGTTGGATATGGTAAGGGTTAATCATGTAATCAAACTTGTTGTATTCCTTTTCCAGGAAAGCAAGCCTGTCTTCCATTACCCGCCGTTCTATGGGGTACTGATAATCATACATGCTTTTCATCTTGTTCCGCATAAGGATAATTTTCTGGCGGATTTTATCCTTTTCGTAGATGTAAGTACGGTTCATCCGTTCTACTTCTGTTTCGCCGGCTTTTACAAAGGAAATTTCATCCCACACCTTGGCAATGTCTTCGTAGAGAGGATCACCGCTTTTTGCTTTAATTGTCTTGCGGACCTTGGCTTTTTGATTGGCGGCCAGGTCGTCAAAATCGGTAACTTTAAAAGCCGGTTTGCTGCCCTGGTAAATAACTTCAAGCACATCCCATAAATGCTGAACTTCCGTTTCAAAGCTCTTCATCTGAACGCCAAAAGCATTACGTTCTTCGTTTAACTGGGCGTTGTCATAGTACCGCATCCGCACCTGATACCGCTCGTCGGGAAGGTTTGCCGTGTCGGTATCTTCATATTCACGGATCAGCAGTTCCCTGGCGTTTTTAAGGTTTTCGATGTACTGGTACCCCATTTTGGAAGTGTCCAGAATGGCCGTAATGGAGTTGATTGCCGTATTGAAACCCCGGTTCCGGATGTTTTCAATATCAATGATCTTTTTGAGGTTTTCACGGATGTTGAGCTGATCGAAAGAGTCGGGGTCAATTTCCGCCCGAAGATCGGCGATCCGGTCCATAAGGTTCTTGGCAATGATGCTGTAACGTCTGGATTTGGGATTTTCCGATTCATCTTCGGTAAAGTTTTCGACTCTTCCCATTTTACTAAAGATAATTTCGCTGTCTGAAAGCTCTTCCAGCCCCTGATCAATCCGTTCATCTTTGATCTTTTCAATTTCTTTATCGATGGAATCAATAATATGCTTTGATAAAAGATCCTTAATCAGGTATTCCACGGTTACCTGGTAGTGGAAAATCGGGCTGATAAGCTCTGCATCAAGGATGTTGACCGAAAGTTTAACATCCGATACTGTTTTTGGCTTAACTATATTGTCCTTAAAGGAACATTTGACAATAGAATAAGCGTTTTCACCGCGGATAAACGCTCCTGTATCCGTCTTCTGCCTTAATAGACTGTTGGTCAGGTTTTCAAGATCATTAACACCCCGCTGGATATGACCCATCAGGTGGCCGTACATATTGACCATTGATTTTTCAATTTCGCCGGTATTGAACTTATCAGCGCCGCCGACAGCATCAAGGAGTTCCGATATTTCCTTGGGTGTATAACGGGCAAGGATCTTGGTTTCTTCCTTGTCGACAAAATTCCGGACTTTTTTAACCATTTCATCTTCAGTCGTTACAACATAACGATTGAACATATTCTGGTAATTCTGGTTAAAGTAATTGTACAGCTTTTCCTTCATCCCGCCCATGATATCCAGACGTTCAAGAACATCTTTGGGCAGCTTGGAAGAGATGTGGTGAATAACCTTATTGGTCTCTTCCTCCAAAAGCTGATTTACTTCGGCTTGCTGATCCCGGTATTCCTGTGCAAGCGAGTTTCGTGAACCGACAGCACTGGGCTTTTCCGGGTGAAATACATTAGGACTTTTGGGTAGGTCAATTGCTCCCATATTTTTGTCTCCTCCAAAAAAAAGTTTTCAATAAGTACATTAATAGTATGTTTATTATAGATTGATTAATCTTAAAATGTAAACCCCTTTTTCAAATTTTTGTGAATTTCTAATGTACATTTATGAAAATTATGGTAAACTATTACTATGTTTGGGAATAAATTGAGAATTTTGGGCCTTTTTTGCCTTCTAACGGTGTACGCATCCTCCATTTGGGGGGCAAATGACCGTACTATTCCTATTGATGTGTATATTATTGTAGACAGTTCTTCCGCTATGGAAAAAGGCAGGGAAGAAGCAACCAACTGGCTTTGCAGCACCGTTATAGACGGGATGCTTCTCCAAGAAGACCGTATCTGGATATGGACCGCCGGAAGCGGGCCGGAACTGATCTATTCTGGGACTCTGGAAAACAAAGAAGCGGTAAAATCTACAATACGGGGTATCCGTTATCAGGGGAATGCCGCAGATTACCGGGGCGCACTGCAGGAAGCAAAAACCCAGGCAGGAAAAAGCAGCAGAACCAGTTATACCCTGTTGATAAGCGGATCCGGAGCCAAAGATCCTCCTTCCCGGGAAGCGGAATCGGCAGGACTTTTGCGGTATTCCCGGGTAGAAAGCTTTTCCGGCTGGAGGGTTCTTACCATTGGATTTGATTTAGACACTAAAGTAAACCGGTCTTCGGCTTCCAATAATAACCGCCGGTAAATCAGGTCTTGATAGGCTTGTCTTAATGACCAGGGGACATTTTAAAGTATTTACGATAATTGTTTTTCTCCTGACAGCCGGGATAATAGGGGCGCTGGTTTTTTTGCCGGTTGACTTTTTTTCTTCCAAAAACCGGGAAACTCAAAGGACAAAAGTAGTAATCCCACAGGGCATGGGAGCCGGCGGAGAATCCATTCGTTCAACATACGGAGAAGATACCCAGGGTTTAAGGCTTACTTTAGAGGAAGACGAAATACCTGTTGCGGTTCTGACAAGGGATTTTAACAGCAACTCCTACGAAGAACAGGTTATCGCATACAGAAAACTGCAGGATATCGACTCCCCTATTTATATTACTTATGCAGAATATGATGCAGAGAAGGAATCTTATTACAGACAATGGAACGCCCCAACAGCCGCCACAAAGCCCGGCACATTAATCCTTTACAGCGAAGATTTGATAGGCGACGGGGGAATCTGTATTTTAGTTTCGGGAATGAACGGCGCAGGAGAGCAAACCCTAACGGCATTCAGAAAAATTGATGACCAGGACGAACCGTTTATCAAAATTGCTGAATTTCTTATTGAAGGTTCCATTGCCGTAGAAGAACCGGAATACGGCCGAAGGGCTCAGGGACGAAGCCTGGGTATTGCAACTTACGGCAGGGATTACAGCTCTTCAAACATAATGGACCAAATTGAGGTAAACTATACCTATAATCCGGTCAACGGCCTTTATGAACAGTCCGGAATGTTAAAAATCCCCGGGACACAGATTGAACAAATGCGTGTACGGGAATTGCTGAACGGAGACCCAGAACGTTTTGAAGGGTTTATTGACGGACTTTGGTATCAGGAAGACGGACAGATACGAAAATATGTGTATTTTAATACCAATACCCGGGAACTGATTTTTTATAATGATAATTCCGAAGAAGTGTTTGTCTGGCAAAATACCACCCCCACCCGCCTGGGCATACTCATTAACAGCTGGAATGTATCGCTAACCAAGCTCAGACGCACGATCAACGTAGAGCTTGTCTCCCTGGAAAGTATCCGGCTCAGAGTATTACAGGATGCATACCTCCGATCGGGCCCCAATGTAATTTGGGACGGTTCTTATTCGCGTCTGCCGGCAGCGGAACCGGCAGCGGAAAGCCGGAAAACCCTGCCATACACAGAAGACAGTTTTACCGGTCAGGACGGAATAATTACCTTTAACAAAGAAGGCGCCTACCGTATTGACCTCCTGTCCGGCCCATCGGAACTCAGCCGCACCGGTCAATATGTATTCTATGCACTTGATGTACATCAATTACTGGAATTACGCAACGAAAAAGGGAATGGGGAAACGGAAAGAGAAACTTTTACAGTAAGCAAAACTGACGAAACCCTAACCCTTAGCCGTGTACGCATCGGCACCAGAGGAATTCAGGACCTCCACGAAGCGCCCATAGTGCTGCGAATTAGCAGATAAATTCCAATATTAACGAACTGAACGCATCAATTTTCCCATATCGGTGGGGGGAAGAACACCCATTCAGACCATGGCGGTCGAGGCTGCCGTCGACGCACACTTTGGTGTGGCATCTTCCTCACCTCGCCGAATGGTCTTCATGGCTAACCTTCCCCCCACCTATGTGGCAACATTATCCCCGATGAGTTCAGTTCGATACGTTTAGGTTGTTATTATAACGGATGAAAACCGCTATCTGCCGCTGAGCCTGATATTTGATTAACTGAACAATTGCCTGGAAAGGGGTGAGGCTGCGCTGCCAAAAAGTTCCTGGGGTTCCCTGCGAAACAGATCACGGGGAATTAAAGAAGTATTTAGCATAAAAGAGCCTGACTACTTAATGATTAACCTCATAAGGTTTTAAAAAATACGGAATTATTTTTAAGTAGTCAGGAAGCTGATTGAGCAGGTTCACCCAGAGTTTTTGACAGTGCAGCCTCACCCCTTTGCTGAATTTATTCGGATTTATTAAATTGCCAGGCTCAGCGGTAAATTGTGATTTATCTATAAATTCACCGGAAATGACTCAAATCCTTTGTCTTTTAGCTGCTTCATGGTAACTGTTAGATCCGGGCCCGGCAGAACTCCTACTATCCAATGTTCTTTCCCATTTACCGTTT
>Ga0082212_10011913_pt1 | contig 10987 bp, 8 predicted proteins | sample TergutNt197P3_FD_71548 | JGI IMG/M metagenome (GOLD analysis project Ga0082212, IMG submission 71548) | Neocapritermes taracua P3 segment gut microbial communities from Petit-Saut dam, French Guiana - Nt197 P3 | ecosystem: Host-associated > Arthropoda: Insects > Digestive system > Gut ...
TATCGGTGCTTATCAGGTAGAAATAAAAGGCAAGAAGATAACTTTTTTAGATACGCCGGGTCACGAAGCCTTTACCGCCATGCGCGCCAGAGGAGCGCAGGTCACGGATATCGCCATCATCGTGGTGGCTGCTGACGACGGCGTGATGCCCCAGAGCATCGAAGCCATCAACCACTCCAAGGCTGCTGGGGTTCCCATCATCATCGCCATCAACAAAATAGATAAGCCGGACGCTAACCCGGACCGCGTTAAACAGGAATTAACCGAGCATGGCCTAGTGGCCGAAGAATGGGGCGGCAGCACCATAATGGTGCCGGTTTCCGCCAAAGGGCGACAAAATATTGAAGGACTGCTGGAAATGATACTACTAGTTGCAGAAGTGGCAGAATTACGCGCCAACCCTAACCGCCAGGCCCGCGGCACGGTGGTGGAAAGCCGCCTAGATAAAGCCCGCGGCCCAGTGGTGACGCTGCTGGTGCAAAAAGGCACCCTGCATATAGGAGATAGCCTGCTGGCCGGGCCGGTGTTTGGTAAAGTGCGTGCCATGACAGACGATAAAGGCCGCCGGGTGCGGACGGCTCTTCCCTCCATGCCCGTGGAGGTTATGGGCTTTTCCGAAGTGCCTTCCGCAGGCGAGGTGTTCATCTCAGCCAAAGACGATAAGGACGCCCGTTTTGTTGCTCAGCGCCAGCAAGTAAAAAAACGCGAGGAGGAATTACGCAAGACTGCCCGGGTCAGCCTGGACGATCTGTTCCAGCGCATCGCCGAGGGTGAAATCAAAGATTTGAATCTGGTGGTAAAAACCGATGTACACGGTTCGGCGGAAGCCCTGCAACAAAGCCTGGAAAAGTTGAACAGTGAAACCAAAGAAGTACGCCTTAATGTCATTCACTCTGGAGTAGGTGGTATAAGCGAAAGCGACGTTATGCTGGCTACGGCTTCCAATGCTATCATTATAGGCTTTAATGTGCGGCCTATGCCGACTGCACTGAAAGCTGCCGAAAGCGAGCAGGTTGATATACGCCTCTACCGCGTGATCTACGATGCTATCGAGGATATAAAGAAAGCTATGAGCGGGCTTTTGTCTCCTGAATTTAAGGAACAGGTAATAGGCCATGCCGAGGTGCGCGCGGTATTTAAAGTGCCTAAGGCCGGTATGGTGGCAGGTTGCTACGTGTTGGACGGCAAGATAGCCCGTAACGCCCAAATACGACTGGTGCGGGATAGCGTGGTGATAGCTGATGATAAGATAGACAGCCTGCGTCGCTTCAAGGACGACGCCAAAGAGGTCTTAAGCGGCTTCGAATGTGGTATCGGTCTAGAAAATTTCAACGACATCAAAGAAGGCGATATTATAGAGGCCTTCGTTATGGAAGAGATACAGCGGGTGCTTTAAAAAAGCAATAATGAATCAATAGTAGGATGATACAACATGGCAAAGCACAGGTCTAGCCGGTTAGCCGGAGAAATACAAAAGGAAATAGCGAATATTATTGCTAGGGAACTTAAAGACCCCCGCCTAGCCTTCGTTTCGGTTACAGCCGTGCACGTGGCCCAGGATGGTTGCTCGGCACATATCTATCTAAATCCATTGAGCGGTGGCGCTCCGCCGCTCAATGAAATAGAACAGGCTATAGATAGCGCCCAGGGTTTTATCCGTCGCGCCTTGAGTCAGCGTTTGCAGGTACGCAATGTACCGGAGTTATACTTTCACCTAGACGAATCCATCGCGCGGGCTATACATATGACCAGCCTAATAGACAGTCAGATAGCCGCGGATGAAGAAGCGGCGCGCAACCGTCCGCCGTTAGATGAAAGTATCTATAAAGATTAACGATTTTTTTCTTCACTTGCAGAGTAACATATAGTGCCAATAATCATGAGGAGTACGGTATGACTACATACAAACAGATGACAAGCTTATTACTGGGTTACGACAATTTACTGCTGACAGCCCATCACGATCCTGATGCGGATTGTATTGGTTCTATGCTTGGATTATATCATTTATGGGGGGGAAAACAGCTTGGTTGGGTCATGACACTGGAGGACAAAGTACCCCCCAACTTGAATTATCTGCCGGGGGTGAAAGATATACTGCACCCAGCGGATGTTCCCGTGCAGCCCAGGGCCGTGCTATTTTTGGATTGCGGCGAGCCAAGCCGCGTTAGCCGAGGTTGGCTGGATGCATATAAGGACTTGCCCTTTTATTGTATCGATCATCATGTAAGCAATGAGTTTATGGGAGAAATGGCTGTGGTAGAGCAAGATGCTTCATCCACCGGAGAAATCGTTGCCGCAATGGGCGAAGCCGCGAACCTGCCTCTAACTATCGAGGCCGCCCTCTGCCTCTATAGCGCTATCATTTCCGATACCGGTTGCTTCCGCTATGAAAATACTACTCCGCGCGCTATGGAAATAGCTGCGCGTTTACTAAGGTTTGGCGTAGATTTGGAGCAGGTGCGTATCAGGTTATTCGAAAGCCGCACTCCCTCCGGCATAGCCGTCTTGCAAGCGGCTTTTAGTAATATGCAATTTACGGCGGATGGAAAGATATGCTATAGCTTTGTGCGCTTTGAGGAAGCCCAAGCTGCTAATGCCGCCATGGCTGATTTTCATAATATTGCCAATTACACGTTGTTACGTGCCGGGGTAATAATCGGCCTTTTTTTTGAAGAATACAGCGACTATGTTAAGGTGAGCCTACGAAGCCGCCATGGCCTACGCATGGATCAGCTTGCGCAAACTCTGGGTGGCGGCGGGCATATGCGGGCCGCCGGTTGCCGCCTTAACGGCGGTCTGGATGCTGCCTTACCTCGAGTATTGGATGCGGCACTTAAAATAATGCAGAATTGAGAGTTTTAAACGCATTAGTAATATATTTAGTCACTTAGGTCCTCCCAGAGTAAATAAAAAACAAGTTGTTTGGGGCAGTAACTATGTTAGCATTGGTTGCGGCCCTGGCCGCTTTAGTTTCTTTAGCGTAATATTCATATTTTTAAATAGTCCAGGATTCTGCATTATTTATTCGTAATTGTTTGGGGGTTACAGCAAGTGGACGGTTTTATCAACCTTGATAAAAAAAGCGGCATGAGTTCGCATCAGGCTGTAGCCGCCATCCGGCGGCTTTTAAAATGTAAAACCGGTCATACCGGTACGCTGGATCCCCTGGCCACTGGCGTGCTGCCTCTTTGTCTGGGCAAAGCCACCCGCCTGGCCGAGTATGTTACCGGGCAGGACAAGATGTATAGCAGCGTTATCCGCTTTGGTGTGGAAACAGACAGCTACGATGCGGCAGGTAGCGTGATTGCGCGGCAAAACGCTAATCACCTGCGAAAAGAAGACGTAGTGAAACTATTACCGCGCTTTTTTGGAGATATCATGCAAACGCCGCCTCTTATCTCCGCTATAAAGCAAGATGGTCTGCCCCTTTATAAGCGCGCGCGGCGTGGAGAAACCCCGCAGCTTACACCGCGTCCCGTCCAAATACGTTGTTTGGAACTTGTAGCAGGAGAGTTCGGCGGCCCAGAGCCTTGGGCGGAGCTACGCATAGTCTGTGGTAAGGGCTTCTATGTGCGCTCTTTAGCTAATGATTTAGGTAAGCTTTTGGGCGTAGGCGCTTATGTTACAGCCCTAAGAAGGTTATCAGTTGGACAATTTACAGCAGAAAATACTTATACCCTGACACAAATAGAAACCATGCTGGCGGTCAAGGATATGGGCTTTTTGCTGCCATTAGGATATGGTATATCTCATTTACCATATTTCGTTGCGCCGGAAGAAGCCCTGGCAAGTTTGACCCACGGTAATGAATGGCGACTGAATGAGGCGGAATCGCTGTCTCTTTGCCGGGTGGAAACATCAGGCGGCGACTTAGTAGGTTTAGGAAAAATCGAACCGGAAGAAACGGGAGGTTTTATTTTAAGCATGAGCAAGGTTCTTGTCGAATCGCCTACAAAAGCAACAAAAAAAGGCTCGCCCTACAGCGTGGTGGCGATCGGCAATTTCGACGGACTGCATCTTGGGCATCAGGAATTGATGCGCCACATGTATCGGCAAAAAAAGCGTCTGGGTGGCCAAAGCGCTGTGCTGACCTTTGTCCCCCATCCCTTGCAGCTTATTACAGGCCAACCGCTGCCTTTACTGAATACAGAAGCGGAAAAACGCTGTTTGATAACAAAACACGGTGCAGACAACATGGTGGAGCTAAATTTTGACGAAAATTTACGTTACAGTGGGCCGGAAACCTTCGTTGATAATGTTATAGCGGGGCAGGCCGGAGCGCGTCAAGTAGTGGTGGGCTTCAATTTCCACTTCGGCGCGGAGGGCGCAGGCGACGCAAAACTACTGCAAAGCCTGTGCGCGGTGCGAGGTATCGCCGTGGAGATCGTGGAAGCGGTCAGCGGCCCTTATGGATTGGTATCTTCTTCTAATATACGTCAGCGCCTGCAAACAGGAGATATGACAGCGGTAAATCACATGCTCGGGTACTCCTATGAGCTGTCCGGCCAAGTGGTGATGGGTAATCAACTGGGTCGCAAACTAGGCTATCCCACCGCTAATTTTTTACCGCCAGCAGGCAAAGCTTTACCACCCTGGGGAGTCTATGCTGGACGTGTGAAATGGCAAAACCGTATCTATGGCGCTGTGATAAATCTGGGTTTCAAGCCCACCATCGGTTGTTTGATATCGGAACCGCTGGTGGAGGCCCATCTTTTTGACATGCAGCCGGAATTGTACGGAGAACGCATTACCGTATATTTTGAGCTATATTTGCGCGGAGAGCGCTGCTTTGCGGATTTAGACGAGCTTAAGGCGCAAATAAGCGCGGATTGTCTGGCAGCAAGAGATTACTTAAAGGCATAAGTTCTAATATCTGATAAGCAATTCCCTAGCTTGACTGCGAGTGGTTTCGCTTATATTATCGCCGGCTATCATGCGGGCGATTTCCCCTACCCTTTCCTCTCCGTTAAGCTCGTATACTGTTATTTCCGTACGCCCCTCAGCAAAATGCTTGCTCACATGCAGTTGGCGGTCGGCGGCAGCAGCCATTACCGGTGCATGGGTAACCATAATAGCCTGCGTACTTTGGCCCACATAGGCTAGCCGTTGGGCTACCGCGTTTAGTGCGTTCCCGCCCAAGCCGCTATCTACCTCGTCAAAGACCAGGGTGGGCACGGAATCCAACTGAGCCAGTATCACCTTCATCGCCAGCACGATACGGGAAAGCTCTCCGCCGGAGGCTATCTTGGCTACCGGGCGGAATTCCTCCCCTTCATTGGTGCTTATCATAAAAAGGGCCTTCTCCTTGCCTACAGCGGAGGGGTTATCCGCCGGTAAATCTACGCGAAAGCTGGCTTGTCTCATGCAAAGTAGCTGCAATTCATCGGTTATGGCGGCGGAAAGCCGCGTAGCGGCAGCTAAACGTTTGGCAGAAAGCTGTTCTGTAGCTAAAGTATAGGCTACTTCCGCTTCCTCCAGAGCTTGCTTGGTTTTGCCACCGGAAAAATCTGCTTCGTCTAAAGTGTTTAACTCGGAGCGAACCTTCTCTAAATACTTAAGCAATTGGGCGGATTCACCGCCGTATTTCTTTTTTAAACGACCAAGCAGGGCTAAACGGTTTTCCAGCTCATCCAAACGGTAGGCATCCGTGCCGATAGATGCCGCATAATTATCCAGTTCTCTTGACGCGTCCTCTGTTTCATAATAGAGCGACTCCAAACGCTCGAACAAAGCTTGCGCCTGGCCGTCCAGGCGCACAATCTGCATAAGAGCCGCCACAGCCCCAGATAAGGCTTCCGACGCGCCGGAAGCGCCGCTAAGCTCATGCCTTGCATCGGCGGCGAGTGCCAACAGTTTTTCTGCATAAGTAAGTCGCTGGGATTCGCGGCGTAGTTCTTCCTCTTCGTTGGGCTTTAGTGCGGCCTTTTCCAACTCTGCTATCTCGCATACCAGCAAAGCCATACGCTCCTGCCGCGCGGACTTGTGTTGCTCATAATCGTCATATAACTTTTGTTTTTCTCGCATTTGTGCGTAGGCCTTTCCCACCTGCTCCTTTATTTGCAGCAGCGCGAAACCACCGTAACTGTCCAACAGGCGTAGTTGCTGCTCTTCTTCCAATAGAAGCATATGCTCCATTTGTCCGTGTATGTTCAAGAGCAATCTCCCCAGCAAGCGCAATTGACCTAGGGTCAGGTTGCGCCCGTTAGCACGGCACTGACCGCGTCCGCCGCGGATTAACTCGCGGCTTAAAATCAGCGTATCATTCTCATCATCGGCAATAAGCCCCATATCTTGCAAGGCTTTTTCTAGCTCACTTGAAAAAGGGTGCGAAAAAACACCCTCTATCACGCAACGCTCGAAACCGCTACGGATAAAGCCGTCATTGCCACGCCCGCCTATAAGCAAAGCCACTGCGTCTATCACCAAGGATTTACCTGCCCCTGTTTCTCCAGTCAAGGCGTTTAGGCCCTGCCCCAGTTGTAGGCGCATTTGGCCAATGATGGCAAAATTTTCCACATATAGTTCGCATAACATATTATTGAGATAGTTCTTGCAGGCGTTCCATTAGTTTATGTGCATCCTCGCCTTCGCGCGCCATCAACAATATGGTGTCGTCCCCGGCCACACAACCGGCTATTTCCTTCCAGCCAAGACCGTCCAGACAAAAGGCCACGCCTTGTGCCGTGCCGGGCAGAGTTCTAATTGCCAGCAAAAACTGGTTCACCTCCAACTTTAACATATTTTCACGCATCATACGCTTAGCGCGCTCGAAGCTGTTGCCAGTCATTATGCCAGAGGGGAAATTGTAGCGGAAGGAATTTTCTCCTGCGGCTACCTTAATCAGGCCGATTTCTTTTATATCACGGGAGATAGTGGCTTGGGTAACATTAAAGCCATGTTTTTTTAATTCGTCGGTCAGCTGACATTGGGTTTCGACTTTTTTTTGCTCGATGATCTCTCGTATCATCTTATGCCTGCGAGTTTTCATTTTTTACCTCCATTCGATTCTCTTAATACTCTTATTGTTTTTCGATCAGCAACACAACCGGCGCTTGCTTATGTGCGGGAAAATTGATTTTTAGGCAACGCGCTTTGCTTTCCGGCAGGGAAGAAATCCAGTTTAGCACTGCGGCGCATTCCGCCGCTCCTTTAGTATGACCGGGATATGCCAACACCACCAGAACACCGCCCTCTTTTAGCTTGATAAGTGTTGACTTCAATGCTGCTACGGTACTGGCGCCGCTTACCACGGCATGATCGCTTCCCGGTAGCCAGCCTAAATTGAAGATGGCTGCAGATGCGGAAGGAATATCGTGGGCAGCAATATTGGCGTGATCGTCGCAAATGATGCGTGTTCGCGCCATAAGACCAGCGTCAGTCAGTGCAGCTTCGGTAGCACGGCAAGCTTCCTCCTGTATGTCGAAGGCCCAAACCTGTCCCTTCTCCCCCACCAACTCCGCCAAAAAGCAGGTATCGCGACCTTTACCTGCGGTACCGTCAATAACGGTATCCCCTTTCTGGATGGATAAAGCCAGCAAACGGTGAGAAATTTCGACAGCGCGTGGTATTAGGCTGCTCATGTTTGATAAATCTTGCATTTTAAGCGGGCAAAGGGAGAGTACATGCCCAGCCGAGCCACGCGCACCTTTTTATCACTTACCTCCACGCGTATCAGGTCGCCCACCTGTATATGCGTGCGGTACTGCCCATCCGCCGAAAGGATGGTTTCATCGCTAAAATGTCGGCAAATAACTTCTACCACACTTTCCGGCCCGGTCACTATAGGTCTGGAGAAAAAGGTATGGGGGCAGATGGGTACGATGACAATAACGTCTGTGGCTGGCATGATGACAGGGCCACCGGCGGAAAAGGAATAGCCGGTAGAACCGGTAGGGGTGGAAATTATTATGCCGTCCGCCTGATAGGAGTGTATATCCTGATTGTCGATCTTAAGCTCCAGATCCACAGTGCGGGCATAAATACCGTTATTTATGACCACATCATTGAATGCCAAACAGGAATCCTGTTGCTTACCTTCTCGTAGTATGCCGCAATTTAGCATGATACGATCTTCCAAGGTATAACGACCAGCCATCAAAAGCGGTAGGACCGGCAGCAACTCTTCAGGTTCTAATTCCGCTAAAAACCCCACTCTTCCCATGCTTACGCCCAGCACAGGCACATTATAGGCGGACATAGCTCGTCCGGTGGAGAGAAGTGTGCCGTCTCCACCCAAAACGAAAGCCATATCCACGCCGGAAAAATCGTTTTTATGGATATCACCAACGGTAAAGGCTACGAAAGTAGCAGGCATGATGAGCTCCACCCCCAGACGAATAAGGCAAGCGGCCAAATCATCGGCTAAATCAAGACAAGCCTTCTTATGATCATTAACAATAATAGTCGCTTTCCGCACCGTCTGTACCACCTTATAAATAAGTTGTATAATAATTGTATATATGTATGTATGAAATTACAAGCTTTATTTTTAAATAATTAAACATATTTCATATAGAGCGTATTGCATTATGTGGTTTTTGTCAATTCTTCCCAAGCGGTTCCGACTTCCTTCTCAATATCAAGATATTTAGAAGAAGCGTTTTTGATGGCGTATAACAGGTATTCTATATTACCCTTGGGCCCGGTGAACGGAGAATGGGTTAGGGCGGAAAGGCCCAATCCCCATTGAGAGCAAGCCGCACAGATTTGTGTCAATACTTGCTGATGCACGGCTCTATCCCGTACCACGCCTTTTTTCCCAACCTGAGAACGCCCAGCCTCAAACTGCGGTTTTATCAATGTTACCAATTCTCCATCTTCTTTCAGCAGCTTTTCTATGGCTGCCGGCAGGGCCAAGATAAGGGAAATAAAGGAAACGTCTGCAGTAATCATATCCGCCTGTATCGGTATTATGCTTTCATCCAGATAGCGGGCATTAGTCTTTTCTAGTAACGTCACCCGTTCATCCTGCCGAAGTTTCCAAGCCAGTTGCCCATAGCCCACATCCACGGCATAAATTTTAGCAGCGCCATGTTGCAGTGCACAATCGGTAAAACCACCCGTGGAAGCGCCGATATCTATAACGGTTTTTCCCGTAAAATCCAGATCGAAAACTTCTATTGCACGGGCCAGCTTCAAGCCGCCTCGGGATACATATGGCAGATGCTGGCCGGTCAGACGTATTTGCGCTTGCACTGAGCAGGGGCGACCAGCTTTTTCAGTTTTAATCTCATCTACCAGAACTTCTCCGGCCATGATTGCGGCACGGGCCTGTTCGCGCGAACTAAAATAGCCGCGCTCGCATAGGAGTATATCCAGGCGCAGTTTATCCTTCATTCTTATTCTCCCGGCTAAACCAGCGCTTATAAACCGTTTCAGATATTTGCTCCGGAGTCAAGCCGTATTTTTTTCGCAGGAGGGGAAGCTTACCATGAGGTATGGCTTCCTGGGGCAAGGCTGCTAGTTCAACTTCTATTTTTTGGCCAACCAGGGCTTCCAGACAAGCCGCGCCAAAGCCGCCAGCCATCACATTTTCCTCTAGGGTCAAAACGCGCCCACATTTTTTTGCCTGTGCCAGAAGTATTTCCATATCCAAGGGGGCCACAAAGCGCATGCCCAGCACCGCCGCTTCTAAGCCGCGTTCCGCCAGCAAATCCGCTGCTTTTAACGCTACCCCCGTCATGGAACCGCAGGCTGCCAGCAGTAAATCACTGCCATTTCGCAGTAAAACAGCCTTGCCGCATTCTATGGGCGGATGCAGTGGTAAATCGTATTCCGGGCAACCGCGGGGATAGCGTATAGCCAGCGGGCCACTTTGAGTCCAGGCATATCCCAGCATGGCGGCTAATTCTGCGCCGTCTCCCGGCGCCAGCAACTGCAGATTAGGCATGGCTCTTAGATAGGAGAGGTCATATACACCCTGATGGGTAGCGCCGTCCTCCCCTACCAGCCCGCCTCTGTCTATCGCAAAAATCACCGGCAACTTGGGCAGGCACACATCGTGCAAAATCTGGTCGTAGGCGCGCTGCAGAAAGCTGGAATAGATTGCTACCACCGGACGGTAACCTCCGGCGGCCAATCCGGCGGCAAAGGTCACGGCATGCTGCTCTGCAATGCCAACGTCAAAAAAACGCTGCGGATAACGTGCGGCAAAGGGTAGCAAACCCACGCCATCGGCCATGGCCGCGCTGATAGCCAGCAGTTTCGGTTGTGTTTTGGCCGCTTGTAACAGAGACTCGCAAAAAATCTGCGTATACGTGGGATAGCTGTTGCTGCTAAGACTTTTTCCGCTTTCCCTATCGAATGGGCCTGTGCCGTGGAAACGCTGTGGATCCTGTTCCGCTTTAGCATAGCCGCGTCCCTTTTGGGTCAGTACATGGAGCAACACGGGCTTTTCGATATCCTTCACCCGTTCCAGCATTTGCAGGAGCATGGGCAGATCGTGCCCGTCGATGGGTCCGTAATAGACCAAGCCTAATTCTTCAAACAACATACGCGAGAATAGAAAATACTTAGCCGTATCTATCACTCGATCCATAAAGCGCTGTAAAGCAGGCCCGGCTTTAGGTATACCACCCACTAGGGTGTAAGCACGCTTCTTCAACTGATTGTAGCGAGGATGGCTGCGCAAGCGCGTCAGGTAATTAGAGATTGCGCCCACATTATTGGCTATGCTCATCTCATTATCGTTCAACACTACCAGCATACGGGTTTGCTTATCGCCCACATTGTTCAAAGCCTCGTAGGCCAAGCCGCCGGTCAAGGCCCCGTCGCCTATTACTGCCGTTACATTGTGCTTTTCCCCCGCCAGATCGCGGGCGGTGGCTAATCCCAATGCAACAGAAATAGAAGTGGAGCTGTGGCCGGTGTTAAAACAATCGTACGGGCTTTCGGTGGTATTGGGAAACCCACTTAAGCCGCCGAAGGTGCGCAGGCTGGCAAATTGTTCGCGGCGCCCCGTAAGAATTTTATGGGCGTAGCTTTG
>Ga0082212_10011914_pt1 | contig 10987 bp, 15 predicted proteins | sample TergutNt197P3_FD_71548 | JGI IMG/M metagenome (GOLD analysis project Ga0082212, IMG submission 71548) | Neocapritermes taracua P3 segment gut microbial communities from Petit-Saut dam, French Guiana - Nt197 P3 | ecosystem: Host-associated > Arthropoda: Insects > Digestive system > Gut ...
TATGCTATTCTTCTTACAAAAATCTGTTGCCTGATGTAGGTTTTGAAACATACTCTGACCTGCTTTCAATTACATTTTTTGCGGCGGTGTGATTTGCTGTTTACAGAGCCGCTTTCAACGGCGTCTGAGTGGGTACGCGGGTTAGCCGAATCTGCCTGTTATGTAGTCGTGCGTGCGTTTATCCTTCGGGTTTGAGAATACTTCTTCATTATCCCCTTCTTCAATAAGGCGACCCATAAGCATGAACGCGACCCGGTCGGAGACGCGACCGGCTTGCTGTGTGTTGTGCGGCGCCAGGATAATTGTGAATCTTTCCCTGAGTTGTGCTAAGGAGTCCTCGATTTTTGCCGTCGATATCGGGTCAAGGCCGGAACATGGCCTGTCGAGTAGTATCACCTCCGGATTCAATGCTAGAACCCTCGCCATGCAAAGCCGTTGTTGCTGACCGCCCGACAGACTCATCGCCGGCGTCTTCAGCCTGTCTTTGACGTCATCCCATAACGCCGCTTCGGTGAGTGCCTGCCCGACTATATCCGAAAGGACGGCTTTGTTTTTTTCACCTTTCAACCGAGGGCCATAGGCGATATTGTCAAAAATAGACATTGGCAGCGGCGTTGGCACATCGAAAACCATTACCGCCTTGCGGCGAAGCTCGGTTAGGCTCACGTCCGAGGCATTGATGCTTTTACCATCCATCAGTATCTCACCCTCCATGCGCGCGCCCGGCGTCAAGTCGCAAAGACGGTTGAGTGTGCGGAGGAGAGTTGTGATTCCGCTACCTGCGGGGCCAAATATGGACAGAATCTCATTTGCGCGTATATTCATGTTTAAATCGAAAATGACCTGTTTCTTTTCGTAGTAAAAGTTCAAGCCTTTGATTTCTATTTTGGTCTGGTTTGCCATATACTACCTCTATGCGCTCAACGTCCTTTCGCAACGAACCTGTTGACCACCGCGTTTGCCGCAACGTTAATGATAAATATCAATATAATCAAAAGAGCCGCCGTTCCGTAAGCGTTTTCCATTGATATGCCTTCTCTTGCAAGAATATAGAAATGGACGGCCATTGTCCTTGTGGGGGAAAACAGGGAAGAAGCCATCCGCAGTGCAGAACCCGCCGTCAGCATTATTGCAGCCGTTTCAGCAACGCAGCGCCCCAGGCTCAGGATAACGCCGTTTGCGATGCCTTGCAGCGCTGATGGGAATACAGCTTTTCTTATCGTCTGCCATTTTGTGCCGCCCAGCGAGAAGCTGACTTCGCGGTATTAGTCGGGAACGGCGAGGATAGCTTCTTCAGACGTCCGTATGATGGTTGGCAAAATCATAACGGCTAGCGTGAGGCCGCCGGATAATACGGACCAGCCCAATTTCAGGTAAATGACAAAGAATATAAAACCAAAAAGCCCGTATACGATGGATGGAATACCGGCAAGTGATTCTGCGCTGAACCGTATGATGCGGGTGATATTTCCCCCGCGGGTATATTCAGCCAGATAAAAAGCTGTCCCGATCCCAAATGGCACCGCTATGATAATAGCTACGACCGATACGAACACAGTACCGACTATGGTAGAGGAAATGCCGCCGGAACGCCCCATGCTGCGGGGTATGTCGGTGAGGAAGCGCCAGTTGACGCGAGGCAGGCCTTTGTAAAGTATATAGATAAGAATAGCCGCAAGTACTGCCAACACGAAGATGGCGGCAGCCCAAATTATCGTTTTTGCTATTTTTTCACTGAGACGCGGAGGAACTCTCATATGCCTGACCTGTCCTTTATCTCTTTCTTGTAATATACTGTGCGCTGGCATTTAATATCATGATTATTATGAACAGCACTATCCCGGTGGCAAAAAGTGCTTGCTGGTGCGTGCCTGAGGCGTAGCCCATTTCGATGCCGATATTCGTCGTCAATGTCCTTACCGGGTCAAGAATGGACGATGGAACCGCAACGGCGTTGCCAAGGACCATTATTACCGCCATTGTTTCGCCGATCGCGCGGCCAATACCCAGTATTATTGCCGCAACGATACCCGATTTAGCCGAAGGTAAAAGCACTGAATATATAGTTTGCCAATGGGTCATCCCCAGAGCGAGCGCCCCCTCCTTATACTGCCTGGGCAATGCAAGTATCGATACTTCGGATATGCTGATTACCGTTGGCAAGATCATTATCGCCAGGATAACAGAGCCGGCAAGTATGCTCAAGCCGGGGCCGCCCAGGTATGTGCGGATAAAGGGGACGATGAACAACAAGCCCCAAAAGCCGTATACCACTGAGGGGATGCCTGCAAGCAACTGGATTGCTGGCCTGAATACGTTACTGAGCGCGGGCGGGGCAAATTCTGTCAAAAAAATGCTGCAGCAAATCCCTATGGGGACGCCAAGGAGCGCCGCTCCAAGCGTGACGGTCAGCGACCCGACTATCATTGGGAAAATGCCGTATTCACCCCTGCCGGGCGCCCATGACATGCCAAAGATGAAGTCAATAATACCGACCTCGGCGATAATCGGCGCACCATTGACGATGATGAATATCGTTATAAGCACAAGCGCGGATATTGACGATAGCGCCAGCGCAAAGAATATGCGCCCGGATAGGTTTTCTTTGAATTTTCGCATTTATTCAGGTATCCCTCTTAATGGTCAGAGTTTGCCAGTGTCGGTAAACTTTTCCGCAATCAATCCTTCGTCTGCGAGTATTCGACGCCCATCGCTTGAAAGAATAAAGTCGATGAAATCCATCACGGGTCCTTCGGGTATGCTCGCTGAGACAAATAAGAACGGCCGATACAACGGGTAGCTGCCGTTTATGACGTTTTCTCTTGTAGGGACAACGTTATCCAATTGCACCGCTTTCACCGGTTTTTCGCCAATATCGACCAGGCCCAGGGAAATGAAACCGATTGAATGAGGGTCGTCGGCAACGAGCTGCCTTACTGCTCCGTTCGAGTCCTGGACAATGGCTCTTGCCGTTATACGGACGTCGTCCATTACAAGTTCTTCAAAGGCGCTCCGTGTCCCCGAACCCTCCTCGCGGGTTATTATATGTATGGTCGCGTTGAGCCCGCCCAGCTCGCTCCAGTTTGTAATATCAGACGCGTAGACGCTGCGTATCTGGCCCAAGGTGAGTCCTGTAATGGGATTTGCTGGGTTTATTATGACCGCCAAGCCGTCCTTTGCTATTTCAACAGACCAAAGATGCTGTTCCGACTCTTTCAGGTTACGGGAGGACATGCCAATATGGGCTGTGCCGGATTCCACGGCAGTGATGCCGGCGGAGGAGCCTCCGCCCTGGACGTCGATCACCTTTTCAGGGTACAGGATAGCGTATTCTTCCGCTAATACTTCTGCGTATGGCTGTACTGATGTGGAACCTGCAATAATCACTGACGCAGAGTTCCTGGCGCCGCATGCGGTCAGCGCGCAAATTGAGAGTAGCATCATCAGGCTTGTGAGCCATGCAGGATGGCGGGTTGCGGTACGCCGGGGGCGCCGCGCCATGCGGGGCGGAGGCGTGTTATCCGAATCGGCCTGTAATGTAGTCTTCCGTGAGTTTGTTTTTCGGGCTGATGAACATTTCGGTGGTTTCGGAGTATTCATGCAATCTCCCTATTTTGTTCTCATCAATCATCATAAACGCAGACATATCTGACACCCGCGCAGCTTGTTCCATACTGTGGGTCACAATAATTATGGTGTAGTTTTCTGAAAGGTCTTGCATCAGTTCTTCTATTTTCATGGTGGATTCCGGGTCTAGGGCGCTGCATGATTCGTCCATAAGCAGTACTTCCGGTTCCGCTGCAAGCGCGCGGGCGATGCACAGACGCTGCTGCTGGCCCATTGCCAGGCTGAGCCCGGGTTTGCTGAGACTGTCTTTCAATTCGTCCCATAAGGCCACCTGTGTCAGGCATCGTTCAAGAATTTCTTCCAGTTTGTGCCTGTTTTTGATTCCGTGATGTTTCGGGCCGATCACAACGTTATTATATATACTCACAGGAAACACATTGGGTTTTTGGAAAACCATGCCGACCTTTTGCCTGAGTGAAACAACGTCTGTGTCCTTGCCGTATATCGGCTTGTCGTTGAGAAAAGCCTCGCCTTCGATTTTAACGCCGGGTATAAGGTCGTTCATACGGTTGAAAAGACGAAGAAAAGATGATTTGCCGCAGCCTGAAGGCCCGATAATCGCTGTAATCGCCCTGGCGGGGATTTCTATCGTGACGTCCCCCAGGGCATGGTCAGCGCCGTAGTACAGGTTGATCGCTTTTGTTTTCAGTATTGCGTTTTGCTCAGGGATGCGATTTATATAGTCCATTTGGAATACTCACAGCCTTATTTTGTCCCGAAGATCCTGTCTCCCGCGTCGCCCAGCCCGGGGATTATGTATCCGTGGTTGCTGAGCTGGCCGTCGACCGCGCATGTAAAAACCTCGACGTCCGGGTGTTCTTGTTCGAGTTTTTCCAATCCGGGCGGCGCTGAGAGGATGGTCAGGAGTTTGATTGAGCGCGCTCCGGCGTTTTTTAAGTATTGCGCCGCCGCCGACGCTGTGCCGCCTGTAGCCAGCATTGGGTCGAGGATGAAGCAGTCCCTTTCCATGATATCGGGCGGCATTTTACAATAGTATTCGACCGGCTGCAGTGTTTCAGGATCGCGGTACAGGCCGATGTGCGCCACTTTCGCCGATGGCACCAAGCCCAGGACGCCGTCTACCATACCAAGGCCGGCGCGCAGGATGGGCACGAGCGCCAGCTTTTTGCCCGCTAGGACTTTGCTGCTTGCCACAGCTACGGGAGTAACTATTTCGACGTCTTCAAGCGGGAGCCCGCGCATGGCTTCATAACACATCAGCATAGCGACTTCGCCTACTACCTCGCGGAATATCTTGACTCCGGTGTTTATATCGCGCAGTATCGTAAGCTTGTGCTGGATCAATGGATGGGTGAGTACGGTCAGTGACATACGGGTCGCCTCCGCTTCGTAGTCGAAATACTTGGAAATTTCGTTTATTATTCTACATCAAGGGGATATGAAAGTCAATTAAGCTGAAAGGTATTATCTCAAGTTTATATTCAGTCATACCGATAATTCGAATATACAGTGCAATGGCATAAAAATGATTCCTACGGAGGTGGTCCGCTTTGGGACAAACTCTCGACCTTAGTTGTAGATGCGGATATAGAAAAGCTGTTCAGGTTGGGTCCGGGCTTTTGTCAATTCAGGAAACCGCTATACGCGGGTTATTTACACAGGAGGAATTGGCTGGTTTTGACAAGGCTCTCAAAGCAGGAGAGGCGGGCATGTTTATTCATACTCAAAAAATAGCTCATTGCAAAGCTTGCGCAGACCTTTTCAGCGTGCCGGAATTGTCTTATGGAAATGATGGGCAAAAAAAATATGTGCTTAAGCCATGTCCAAATTGTGGCGGGCAGCTCGCCCCCCGCGACAGTGCGGGAGTTTGCCCTAAATGCGGGGGCGAACTTAGCGCAGCAGAAGCAAACTCGTTGTGGGACTAGTGCTAGGAGCCTTGGACAAGCGCTTACCTAAACAATTTGAACGTTTTGAAAAAAGGAGGCGATTTGCTTGAGTATTAAAAACAATATCACGGCGCTGAATGCACAGCGCAATCTAATGCTTAACGACAACCGCCTCGCCAAAATAATCGAGAAACTTTCTACCGGGCTCAATATCAACAGCGCCGCCGACGATGCGGCGGGGCTTGCAATATCCGTGAAAATGCGGGCGCAGATTCGCGGGTTGAATATGGCGTCAAAGAACGCGATGGACGGCATTAGCCTCATACAGACTGCAGAGGGCGCTTTGCAGCAATTGCACAACACTTTACAGCGGATGCGTGATATCGCTGTGCAAGCTGCATCCGACACAAATGAAAGTTCAATTGACCGCGCTGCACTCGACAAGGAGTTTCAGGCCCTTAAGGCTGAAATCGACTGCATTGCGGCAACGACCCGGTTTAACGATAGAACGCTGCTGGACGGCAGACTTTCGCGGCGCGGGGCCTCATCGGCGCCTTTAGCTGAGAAAGGGGCGAAAAAAAGCTCTGACACGGAGATCCAGAGCGGCAGCGCAGAATTTGCCTTGATACCTGCCATCGGTGCGGCGCCCTCCACCAGCGTACCCGGCTCCGTCAACTGGACGAATGTTGGCGGAAAAAACTTGAATTGGCTAAGAGATCTCATTACCGATGTTTTAGCGCCGCAGGCTGTCAACTCTATTCTGAGTACTTTCGACAGCCTTGATTTCTTCAGAGGTTCTACTATAGGGATAGGGCTGAGCCACGCCGGTCTGGGCGGCGCGCAAGGTATGGTCAGCTATTCATGGACTATGGGCGGGGCAAACCCCAACGGATTGATTAACCTAAGCCTCAGGGTCGATACCGCTTATATAAATAGTATTACCACCGCCACCGGCTTTATTTCGGCTGACGCCGAAAAACAGTTTTATAGCTTGATCGCTCATGAGCTGACGCACGCGGTGATGGGAATAACCCACACCAATGGCATGGTTGGCAGCGGCGACCGGTTCCCTTTGTGGTTTTCGGAAGGCGTGGCGCAGTCCGTGGGGGGCCCGATCGGTTGGATCGATCATTTGGGTCCAAATCCGACAAACGCGCAAATCCAAACGCTGACAAACCAACTGTTGACGGCTAACGGTTATGGCGAGTACGGGGCCGGTTATCTTGCCTCTATGTATCTCGGCTGGCTTATTGGAGGCGGCGGCGCGGTAAACAGTGCAACCATCTCGTCCGGGCTCAATGTAATACTTGGACAGATCGCGGCGGGAAAATCGTTGAACACTGTTATTAATGAGTATACGCCGTTTTCCGGTCTTACAAACTTTCAAACTACATTTCGCGCGGGTACAACTGAAATATACGATTTTGTCAGGGCCCTCATATCTGCTACTGCCGGAGGCACGGGATCCATTCTGGAAAATTTAAACGCACCGTCTATTCTGGTCCCGCCTATCGCCCCGGGGAGCTCCACAGAGACTTTTCTGAAAATAGATAACACCGTCACCACAGTGGGGCAAAGGTATCCGCCCGGATACACGTTATTGAGCGGCGGCGGTAGTACGCAAAACGGCACACCGGTACATCCGACATTTGATCCCAATGCTCCCACAACAAATCCGCCCGTTCTTGCGCCCGGGACTGCAAACAGAACAGCGGACGATGAGGCTACGGTGATTTTCTACAGCGATAAGCCGGGGGATATTTATTATATAGTGCGGGACGCAAACGACAGCACTCCGTTGACTGCAAACGATATCAAAACGCTCGGTACGCCGGGCGGTTTGGGGACGGCAGGGCAAAACACCATCAACCTCACCGGTCTGCCGACGGCTGCGCAAAGAATCTACATAGTAAAAGAGGACGTCAATGGGCTTAGCAATACTATCCAAATCGGGATACCTGTTTTTGGAGCTTCTCCAAATACTCCTCAAGCCGAGGCGCACGGCGGCCCGAGCAAAGGTTTGGTTTTGCAAATCGGCGCAAACCAGGGCGACACAATGTCTTTTTATATTGAGTCTATGAGCGTTTACAGTCTGGGCCTGGTTTCCGAAAATGTCGCAAACCGGGTTTCTGCATCGGCGGCGATCGGGTCTGTGTCAATCTCTATAAACCTCGTGTCAACGCAGCGGGCGGAGCTGGGCGCGTACCAAAACCGTTTGGAACACAAGATAGCAAGTCTCGACATTTCGGCGGAAAACCTGCAAGCAGCCGAAATGCGCATTCGCGATGCGGACATGGCAAAAAAAATGGCGGAGTTCGTAAAAATCCGGATACTGACTCAAACGGGGACTGCGATGCTCGCGCAGGCAAACTTGCAGCCTCTTAGCGTTTTGTCTCTGCTTGAGTAAGGCGTATTGATTCAGGGGATATCCAAAAAGGGGAGCAGTTTTGTGAACAGGCCTATGAATGGGCCTGTTCCTATTGCGCATACTATGGTGCCAATATTGACAGATAAAAAGGCGTTGCCTGTGAAAATAAGCATAAGAAGAATGCCTATGATAGTCACGATTATGTCGAAGACTAGCTTGGCTTTCGACATGGGCCACCCCATTTTGTCCCCTATAGTCTGGGCCAACCCGTCCGTCGGCAGGATAATGAGACCCGCCCCCACAATTATTCTTATCCCGAGCGAGAAAACGGGCAGCCCAACCAGCATTAGTATTACGCGGTACTGCATGTCGGGAACCCCAAAGGTCATAAGGCTCAGGAAAAAATCCAGCAGCAAACCGAATGCGTATACTATTGGCAATTGCAGGAGGAGTTTGAGAGTCGGGCGACGGATGATTAGGAGCTGCATAAGCATGCAGAAGACATGGAACATCGAGGAACACATGCCGACTGTCAGCGGCACAAGTTTTGAGACGGAGTATGGGATGACGCTGCCGGGCGCTACTCCTATATCGACCTTTATGACGAGCGCGATGCCGAGCGCCATAACGATCAAGCCTGATATGAAAAGGGCGGTCCTTTTGGCATAATCGTTTTTTTTCTGACTGTCTGTCATGTTGAACCCTTTTTCGCCGCATCCACGGCGCGAGAATATTCAATATCCAATACGCCGTCAACAGTCTCGCGGCCGCGCTCGTCGAGGGCGCGGTATTTTTTCAGGTAATCGGAAATGGCGGGCATGGGTTCTTCGGAGCTTATGCCTGATACTTCGTCCTGGTACAAGTAATTTGCATCGACGCCGAGTTCCTTTATTATTGCCATGAGCCTGTCCGGTCTCGGGCTGCTGATGCCGTTTTCGTAATTTGATATGGCTGATGGAGTTATTTCGAGCAGTCCCGCAAGCTCTGTGCGGCTTAATCCTTTCAGGAGCCGCGCCTGTTTTATTCTGGAACCCATGCTCATAACGATCACCTCCGGTGCAGCTTATCATAGAAAATCCTAATGAGTCAAGCTGAGTTACAAGAAAATTGTGAATACATGCTTGACATGACAAGTAACTTGTGGTAGAATTGGTTAATTACAAGAAACTTGTCGTTTGGCGGCGAAAACTGGTGCAAAAGCATTCATGCAAAAGTGAAATAACATACCTTTGTGCAAACTGGAAAGAAGCACAGAACGTTTTGTAATATGCTTTTGTTTCTCGGATTGATTAGAAAATCCCATCTCGTTATTATTAAGAATATAAACGTATAATGGGGGGCTACAATGTTTGACATTGATTTTGACACAATGACAGATGTGGATATTTTCCAAGCATTTGTGTCTGAGGGCAGGGAAACTGAGGCATTGACCGGCAGTTACCCGGAGCTTGTAGGTCTTATCGGCAGCGAGGCGACGCTCAAGTTGTTCAAGTATTTTCGTGGGTGTAAAATCGATTGCCCGAAGTTCTTTTATAAGCAGGATTATATAGTCGAGCTTGCCGCGCAGGTCACCGATAAAAGGGAACGCGCAAAAATAGCCGTGGCGAGCGGCTATACAGCCAACCGGCTTGAGGTCCTGATCAACCAATGGCGCAAGAGCGGGAACGATAAGAAGAAGGAATGAGATAGGCCGGTATCCGGTCAGCGATAGGGGTTGGAAACATATCGAGTTGACAGGCCGGGTCAAGTATACGTGTCTTTAGATAAGCGCTGACTAAATCCAAGTTTGTCATCCTGCAGCGGAGCGAAGGATCTGTTGCTTTGGGTTTGCAAGCTTCGCGGGGATAAGATTCTTCGACTTTGGCTCAGAAAGACATTGTTCAGCGTTTACCTGTTATTTTCAGCTCTTGTTTTAGCGCTTTTTGCAGAATCGCGGAGAAATTGACGCCCGCTCGTTCCGCTTCAAAATTCAACCATGATGGGATCGTGCAATTCTTTTTTACGGCTCTCATTTCGTTTTTACGTCTATATTCTGTAAAATCCACGTCTACAAGCGTAACGATATCCGCTTTATTCTCTTTTTGTACAGTGTCTATTGCAGACGGAGTTGGCAGGGGTTCGTTTTCATCCTCAATATCAATGCCCATAAGCCCGATTGCGTCACGGGCCATTTCAATAGCATTGGCATGGTCTTTTCCCTGAGTGTTGATATTAAAATCCGGCACATACACAATGATGTATTCCTTGCCCTTGCTTAATATAATCGGATATGCTGTTTTCATAAAAAACCCCCTGACGTTTTATTTAGGAGCGGACTTATTTTAGGTTATGACGCCTGATGATAGCTTTAGCCAGATCCTCGTCAGTTTCCCTGTGGCGTACAATTGATTCGCGCATGTTGCCTTTGATGTAGATATCATGATTTGAACCGTGCCTTTTAAACTTCCAGCCATTACGTTCAAGCATGTCAACCAGATCTTTTGTTCTCATCCTTGCGCACCCTCCAACTATTTAGCAGTATACGCCCGTTATACGCATTTGTCAAATGGTGGAGTAGAATTAAACTTGTGGTTATGTAACTGTCAATTAGATATAATGAAATGTGGGTTGGAAATTAAATGAGCGAAAGAAGATTAAGCGATATATTCGCTGATACCATAATTGATTTTATTAATCCCGGAGTAACAAAGCTTGTGCGCCATGCCTTTAGTAATAAGAAAGTCGCAGCAAGCTTGCCGCGCTTTTTTGAAATACACCAAAGAATAGACACTCCGCAGAAATATAAGAATTGTGAACATATTTTAAGCTTTTTGGGTATTGAGGGAACAAAATCCATGTTCCTTGGTTGTTATGAGGTTTTTGGCTATGAAACATTCCAAAAGAAATTATTGCCTGAGGATTTTCCGTTGGATGGCTCTGATGTAACCGATACAAAAATAGTGTTTTGGAAGATGAAAAAGGTCGATATCCATAACGACCTGATATGTAGGCTTATTATTGAGTGGGGAAAGGGGACTGTTGCATTTTGTCAAAACGCAACGAATGAAAAAGTAAATTATTTTCCGGATGATACACATCTGGAAAACTCAATAAATCAAGTGTTTTGACAAATAAGCAAGCTGCCGGGGTATTGTACTTAATAGAA
>Ga0082212_10011915_pt1 | contig 10986 bp, 7 predicted proteins | sample TergutNt197P3_FD_71548 | JGI IMG/M metagenome (GOLD analysis project Ga0082212, IMG submission 71548) | Neocapritermes taracua P3 segment gut microbial communities from Petit-Saut dam, French Guiana - Nt197 P3 | ecosystem: Host-associated > Arthropoda: Insects > Digestive system > Gut ...
AGCAATATTTTAAGCAAAAAAGAGAAGTCGGACGAGGGGGTTCTTGTTTTTTCAAAACAATTCAAACTTGGGCAGCTATTAACGCCGTTTTCAACGACAAAGAAGCAGGGATACTCTTTGATGTCCATACTTGTGTCATTGCTTTTGAGTCGTTTTGGCGGACTGAGCGTATATGCGGCACAAAAAACGGGCAATCTCGAAATGGATGACAATACGATTTATCGTTTAATGAACAACCCGTTAGTGGATTGGAGGTCTATTCTCATATCATTTGCCAAACAGTTTCTCAAATGCGTTACCTCTAAGTGCGAAGTGGAAGAAAAAGCCGTAAGATGCTTTGTGATAGATGATACGGACATTGAAAAGAGCGGTAAAACATTTGAGGGTATCAGCAAAATATTCAGCCACAAGGAACACCGTTCCCTGTTTGGATATAAACTGTTATTGCTATGTTATTGGGACGGAAAAAGTTTGATTCCCTGTGGGTTATCATTGCATCGTGAGTATAAGAAACATGAATACGGATTGAAAGAAAAGCAGCAAAAACGCCAGTTTACAAAGAAAAGAAACGGCGAAGGATACTTTCAGGAACGGTATGACGAACTGGACGAAGACAAACTCAGTGTAGCAATAAAAATGTTGAAGCGATGCGTAAAACAAGCCATAACAGGCAGTTATGTTTTGATGGACAGTTGGTTTGTAAACGATTATATGCTTCAGGAAATCCGTAAAATACGTAAAGGCATGTTGCATGTCATTGGCATGTGTAAAATGGATAAACGGCAGTTCACGGTAGAAGGTAAAGAACGAAATTCGCATACAATCATTAAAATGAACGAAAACTGCAGTAGCAAGGTTCGCAGCTGTGAAAAGTACAAATCCCGTTATTTTATTGTTACTGCTCATTACAAGGGAATGCCGGTTAAATTATTCTATATCAAATATAAAAGAGCAAAGGATTGGACGCTTTTGCTAACGACCGACCTTTTTCTTTCGTTTATGAAAGCAATGGATTTATATAAAATTCGTTGGGGTATTGAGGTACTCAATAAAGAATGTAAACAATATTTGAGGCTTGGAAAATCCCAAAATACCGATTTCTGCGGACAGATAGCAGACGCCACTTTGACTATGATCACATATACTATTTTATCGCTTTACAAACGGTTTGAATCGTATGAAACTTTGGGCGCACTGTTTCGGGACACACAAAAGAATATGCTGGAAAAAACACTTTGTGAAAGAATAGAAATTGTCGTTTTGAAAATTTTGTGTGAGTTATTGGAATTTCTCTGCATAGATGTCGAAGAAACGCTTTATCGTCTGACCTCTTCCGATAAAGCCGCCAATGAAGTCGTAATTATGTTAAATGCTGTAAATCAATTCAATAGAGATATCGGAAAATTATCTTATGCTTCTTGATAAAATACTGTATACCAATATTATACAAAATCACTGTCGACCCTAAAGGTTACCGTAAATCAGATGGGAAACTTAAGTTCAATATAATGGTGACGCCCTGAACTGCAAACTGTTTTTAATATGAAAAGTGCAAGAGAAATAATGTACTTCATCCGGCGTAAATTCATAATCAATCAAACTTCTAAGCATGTCATAGTGCATTTCTGCCCATAAAGGAATATCGTCCGGATGGACAATTTCATTGAAGAATTGATATCCCATGGATTTTACTTTTTCGGGCAGATAGCCACACAAGAAAAAATCATGATTACCCACATCATAGAAATTCCTTTTTTGATAATCGATGATACACGTCGCTTCAGTCATCATGTCTGTAAATAATTCATGATTGACAAATACCTCATCTTCAGATACTAATAGAGCGGGAATTGAGATACCTTTATAATAATCATCAAAGTTTGGACTCATTTGCTTATGCTGCATATTAAAAACTTGGGTTTCATACATTATTTAAAAATAGCATGCCAAATTCTTATTCAAGTTAAGCAACAACATGAAAAAAGCGTGAAGCTGTTCATTAATTGCTTATTGGTGAAACCGGATACTGGTAAAACCTTTGTGTTTCAATAAGCACGAACAGTCACGCTTCAAGAGCGTGAACCTTCGCAACATATTCTCTAACACATAAGAAATTTACCAGATTTCGGTTTCAAGAGAATAAGAGCGCTAGCTCAATTATATTTACCTTAATTATCTATATTCTATTTATCCATACGATATTGGTTTAAGTTCGTATAAAAATAATCTAACACAACGTTATTGCGAATGGGGTATGATTTGCAATCAAACAGACGAAAATGACAGTATATCACGTCATTACGAGGAGCGCAACAACGAAGCAATCCAGGAAATAGCACACTGGATTGCTCCACCCTTGCGGGTCGCAATGACGAAACCACATCAACTCAACTTTGCGAGCGCTTCTTTGATGCGCCGGATGGCTTCGATGATGTTTTCGTCGGATGTGGCATACGAGAGGCGAATGCATTTCGGCGCACCGAAAGCCAACCCGCCAACAGCTGCCACATGTCCTACTTCCAGCAGGTACATCGCCAAGTCAGCTGCATCTTTAATAAAACGTCCCTCAGCACTTTTTCCGAAATAACAACCAAGGTCGGGAAAGATATAAAAAGCGCCTTGCGGCACATTCAACTTAACGCCCGGTATTTCCTTGCAAAGGTTCACGATCAGGTCGCGACGGCGCAGGAATGCCTGGCGCATCTCTTCCACACAGGTCTGGTCGCCGTTGAAAGCTGCAACAGATGCTTTCTGGGCAATGGAACTTGCACCTGAAGTATATTGTCCCTGTAATTTATTACATGCTTTGGCAATCGCCAATGGGGCAGCGATAAAACCGATACGCCATCCGGTCATGGCATATGCTTTTGAAACCCCATTGACAAGTACTACACGGTCTCTGACTGCTGCAAATTGTGTAATGCTTTCATGCCCGCCGATATAATTGATATGTTCATAAATCTCATCGGAAATGATAATCACTTGCAGGTATTTTTCGAGTACCGTTGCAAGACCTTCCAATTCATCGCGACTATAAACGCTACCGGTCGGATTTGAAGGCGAACAAAGTATGAGCGCTTTAGTTTTAGGAGTGATAGCCGCTTCGAGTTGTGCCGGCGTAATTTTAAAGTCCTGTTCAATCCCGGCTGTAACAATCACATTGGTTCCTTCAGCCAGTTTCACCATTTCCACGTAACTCACCCAATACGGCGCCGGTATGATTACCTCATCACCCGGATCAATGATACTCAATAGAACATTACATATGGATTGCTTGGCGCCTCCTGAAACAATAATTTGATCAGTCGTATAATCCAGTGCATTTTCGCGTTTCAGTTTTCCGACTATAGCTTTTCGTAAATCCGGGTAACCGGGAACAGGTGAATAAAAAGAGAAATTGTCGTCAATAGCCTGTTTTGCAGCGGCTTTAATATGGTCGGGCGTAAAGAAGTCCGGTTCGCCGACACTCATGTTAATAACGTCAATTCCCTGCGCTTTCAGTTCTGCGCTTTTTTGTGACATTGCCAGCGTCTCTGACGGTGACAAACTGTTTAAACGTGCTGATAATAGTTCCATGTGTTTCAAAAGTTAATTGTTACTATTTTTGTTAATAAAATCATGCTGTATGCGGTGCAAATTTATTCAATATTATGCAAATCATGCCCCATTTTTTCTTTTTTTGTTCGTAAATAAAACTCATTGTATTGATTGGTAGCCACTTCAAGCGGTATGTTTTCAACGACTTGAATGCCGTATGCTTCCAGTCCTACCCGTTTGACAGGGTTGTTGGTTATCAATCGCATCTGATGAATCCCCAACTGGCGAAGAATCTGCGCCCCTACCCCATAATCTCTTTCATCTGCTTTATGACACAGGTAAAGATTGGCATCGACGGTATCCATGCCTTCTTCCTGCAGTTTATACGCTTTCATTTTATCCATCAGACCGATACCGCGTCCTTCCTGTTTAAGATAAAGCACGACACCTTTTCCTTCTCTTTCAATCATTTGCATGGCTTTATGCAGTTGCTCGCCGCAATCGCACCGCAAGGATCCAAAAGTATCGCCGGTCATACAGGATGAATGGACGCGCACCAGCACGGGCTCGTCAGTAATAATTTCGCCCTTTATCAATGCGACATGTTCGAGTCCGTTGCTTTTCTGTTTGAACGGAATCAATTGAAAATTACCGTATTTAGTTGGCATTTTTACTTCCACGCCTTTTATGACGAGTGATTCCGTTCGCAAGCGATAAGCTATCAGATCGCGAATGGATATGATTTTAATATCGAATTTTTCTGCTATTTCCATCAGTTGGGGAAGTCGCGCCATGGTACCGTCGTCATTTAGAATTTCGATGAGTGCACCGGCAGGAAACAAACCGGCAAGTCTTGCCATATCGACAGTTGCCTCGGTATGACCTGCACGGCGAAGCACGCCACGTGAAAGCGCCCGAAGCGGATTGATATGTCCCGGACGACCCAAGTCGGAGGGCGTCGTTGCGGGATCGGCAAGCGCTAATATGGTTTGTGTGCGATCGAATATGGAAACGCCGGTTGTGCAACCGCCGCCAAGCTTGTCAACCATAACCGTGAAAGGCGTCTCGTGCATGGAAGTATTATGAATCACCTGCATCGTCAGGTCAAGTTCGTCGCAGCGTTCTTCAGTTAACGGTACGCATAATACTCCCCGACCATAGGTCATCATAAAATTCACCTTTTCCTGAGTCACTTTCTCGGCAGCAATGATGAAGTCGCCTTCATTTTCGCGATCTTCATCATCCACTACAATCAGAAATTTACCTTCCCGAAAATCCGCTATTGCTTCTTCAATTGTATTCATAATTTATATTTCATAATTTATAATTGATTAAGTTTATCATTTCATCACATACCTTGACAGTTACATTCATTTCCTGGTGTAATAACTTGCGTCGATAGGCTGCGATCAGATAGACAACGCCACCGACAGGAAAGAATACAGCCATCGCTATTCCCAATTTCGAACTTATTTTGGAACTTGTCAGTTGATAATTATTAATAATCGGGAAATCCATTGCTTTATTTAATACGATGATCTGGTCGGAATTTTTCAAAATCTCTACAATTTCTTCCAGTTGCCTGGAAATATGTTCCGAATCATAATCAGTTCCGTATGATTTCCAGAAACGGTAAAACGACAACCTTCGATTATTAGTTGTCATGTAATGAAGACATTCCGTTTTTAACTCCCTCAATCTACACTTGACATCATCGTAATCAAGATTTTCCATTATCACTTCCTTCATTTCTATCTTGCGGTATTCGCGTTTACCAATCAAACGTTTCAGTGTATCTATATACGTTTCTGCGTTCAAAAGTACGGAATCATTGACTGCCTTATAAGTAAGAAAAATACCTAATGAAAGCAATACTGCTGAACTTAGCCACATACCTTGCCATGGCTGCCAAATCGCATCACGCGCAAACTTGCTTCCGGTTGTATCAATAATATAGTAAAAAACAAATAGAAAAACCGACAAAACCGCCGGCGCCCCCAAGCCTCCTTTCCGGATAATAGCGCCAAGCGGAGCGCCGATAAAGAAAAAGACCAGACAGGCAAACGATAGTGTAAATTTACGGTGCATTTCCATGTGATGCCATCGTATCTCTTTATCTTCATACTTCAAAGAAGAGGATTTGAAACCGTAATTCATTTGCAGGTTTTCGATATTTCGCTTTGAGTATTCCAGTAATGAGGCTTTAACCTGATCTTCCTGTGCATCGAAAAGACTGTCCACATGAATGATTCTTATCTTTTCCGGCTTTTCCACATCTGCAATTTTCACGCGTGGGGTTCGATCGGGACGAGCCAGCGATTTCCTGTAGGATTGCGCATACAATGCTTTTGATTCGTTTTCATTGATGCTGTCGAGTCTGACTGTCATCGAATCAATGGAATGTTGAAGACTTGCCAAATTCTTCCCGATATATCTGTCTTTGTAAATATCCTCGCTCCCCATATTGAAATTACTGTCAAATTCGATCAGCATTTCCATAAAATCGAATGACTCGCGCCTGTAGGGAACCGCGTCTTTTGCTTCTCTGGTACGTTCGTTATTTCCTTTCCAATTTTCAATCGACTCGCCATTATACAGTGTCAGTATTAAATACAGTTTATCGGTAGATATTTTCATCCGTCCCGAATCGGCGACTATCACGCGAGCATTATTAAAACCTTCCGAATAGTCGTAAATCATGATGTCTTTAAGTAGTTTTTTCCTGTTATCTTTTTTCTTGACATACAGGTTTTTCCCGTTAATGGCATTGCAAAAAATCTTTTCCGGAATTTCCAGTTCCGGTGACTTTTGTTTAACGGAATAGAGCAACGTGTAAAACTTCACCTGCGAAACAGGTATCACATTATCCTGAAAATAAAAAAGGAATACCGAAATAAAAACAAGAAATATGATGAGCGGCTGCATGATTCGCATCAGTGAAATACCGGATGCTTTCATTGCTAATAATTCCATCTGTTCGCCCAGATTACCGAATGTCATCAGTGAAGCAAAAAGTATAGCAAGCGGCAATGATTGAGGAACAAATTTCATGGATGCATAGAAAAACAATTCGAAAAAGATACTTATTTCAATCCCTTTCCCTACAAATTCATCAACATACATCCATAAAAGCTGCATCAGGAAAATAAACAGACAAATCCCGAACGTCATGATAAACAGCGGCAGAAAGGATTTCAATAAAAACAGATCTAATCGCTTAACAGTGCGCATATCATTTTTATACTCCTAATGTTCTTTTCAACGCATCCACCTGCGAGTCCCATAGGCTGATAGCATCCGCCTTTTCCGACGGTTCTGCAAAATCGGTAATCTCCAACGCTACTCCGCCAGTCAACTCAATGGTATGAATACGAAATTCAAAATAAACATTTTCCACCTCATTCTCCCACTTGTAGCGCACCCATATTTCCGGCTTCATATTGAGAACCAACGCTTTCTCCTGCGTTTTGTTCCATGAAAAAATATAGGTGTCGCCAGCAATGTTTACACTGTCGGCAAACCAGGAAGATAATCCCGGCGGTGTTGTCAGATGATTCCATAAACTCCGTTTGGACACCTTGTCAAACACATATTCAATATGAAACTTTTCTTTCTTCATAATTTCGCGAAGATAGATATTATTTTCGAATTATCAAAATCCAAATACTATTTTTAACCTTATTCCATTTTTTGGGGTATCAAAATGGTCACGGTATGACAATCTCCAAACATAATCCAAACGTAAAAGTTTGAAGATATTTTCAACGCCTACACCCATTTCCATGTAGGGTTTATCTTCCATCAGATAAGTGTTTTCCGGAAAACGGTACAAGCCTACCCTGTTCAGGAACGGATTGTTCCTGTTACTTAAATCGCCATACCAGCCGCGAAACGAAACAACTTCGCGAAGTTGCAGTTTTTTTATCAACGGTGTATGATTAAACACCCATCCATTCAAATGATAAACCGTCTCCCATGAAACATAACGGTCGTTGATAAATTCCATCGGATTCATCAACGAGAAAGTCTCGGATTCTAAAAGGTACGACAAATTGGCATTCGGTATCAGCAATAAAGGATAGGGCGCTTTATTCCATACCTGACCTGCATGTCCATACATATCAATATATCCGAACGGCGACAACCAGAACCGTTTACGTATTCCCAATTCCGTCCGGTTGTACGTATGATCGGTACCCAATACACCCTTACGCGCTGTTGTATGCGTTAATGTAATAATCGGAGCGTCAATGGTGATTGCATACCGGTAACTGCGGGTCTGAAACATCTTTTCATTCGGCGCCCAACGAAAAAAGAACACTAATTGCGCTGATGTTAAATGATGATCCACCGCCATATCCATACCGTCGGCTTGAATCAATCTGAAAGGCACATCGGGCGTAGCCCATTCCGTTAGATGACGAAACTTGATACTGTACCCAAGTCCTTTAAAATTTTCCCGATAGTAACTGAACTCTGCTTGCTGCAGGTACGTGAGCAGATTGTTTTCACGGCGTTTAAGCGTCAAAAACATATTGTCGGCATTCATGTAAATATTCTGCTGACCCAACTGGTTAATATCATATTTATATTCGGCTCTCAGATAGTGAAGCGGATACTCATTGTGGAAATTCTTCTTTTTGTTGAAGGAATACTCGAGTATGGCGTTTCCCTTTAACTTATTGTCCTTAAAGCCATAAGCCATATATCCGTCAAGAAACAATTGCTGACTCAATTTTGTCGTCGTACCGCCACCAACGCGCATGCGCAATCCTTCCAGGGCATTCCCGCTCACAAAAGTATTAATTGGTCCAAGTTCAAATTTACTGTTCGTTGTCGACGTCTGAACATATCCATTTGAAAGAGCATCGACAACTTTTTCCGACCAGTAATAGAATGGAATTTCACGGAACTGATTCATCATCTTATCGACATTCGTATTTTGTATGTCACCTGCTTTCATGCGTTCACCATTCCATTCTTCTTCAGACAATCGACGGGCACTTTCCAATTCGATCAACGGATTTTTTTCTTCAAATACCGTCATGTCAGGTGGTTTTTCAAATGAATGATCGTGATAAACAGCTATTCGTCGTCCATAAGCACTCGGCATGTTTGGATAAAATTGAAAAATCATGGAAATATCATTCCGGAGAAGTTTTCCCACTCCGTTGCCTGCGCGTGCAAACTCCTGCGTAAATGTCATTTCACCTATTAAATTCAAGTTGACATCGCGCGGCGTAATCATGGATATTTTTTTTACAAAATACGTTGAATCAAGTGTTACAAACAGATGTCCTACAAAACCAAACGATTCGGTATTAAAAGGCACAAATCCTACATCTACACAGATTTCGTTATCAACCGGAATAGTGTCCAATAAATAATATTTGTAGTAAAGAGGTCCGATTGCTGACAAAGGACTGACAAAACGATTCAGAAAAAGCGAAATATTATCCTGAAAAATGTCGATGTCCTGAAAAGCCTCATCAATCATATGTTTAAGTCCTTCTTCCGGGATAAATTCAAAAAGTCCTGCCCGCCTGTAGCCGGTAATGATTCTGCGTTCGGTTCGAGGTGTTTTCATGTAATAATAATCCGACGTCACTTCTTCATTGTAGAAAGGGAGTATCTTGTGTCCTTCTAACGAGGTTGAATCAATATAATCCTGAATAAAACCAGTTTTCCCTGTCGATCGGAACTGTTGTTTATTTTTGTGTTCAACCTTATCATATGGATTCTCCAGTAAAGCTACAGTACGCTGTTCATACATATTATAACTGTAGAAGTCACATTCATGGGGGTTATGCGATCCACGGCGTGCAATCATCCGTTCAATGAACGACACTGCCGGATTGTCCCGCCTTGTATATCTTTCCCTTCTGGGACGAACGGTTACTTCATCCAATGTAAAGACGGCGGGTTTCAGATAGACATCAATCTGATTTAATCCTTTTTTCAAGGGAATATTTTGCGTTTCGTATCCGATACATGAAACAGTCATCATCATGCTATCGGAAGTAGTTCTCAAAATATAATAACCATTTTCGGTTGAAGCAGTACCAATCGAAGCGCCTCTCAATGTAACCGTCACATTAGGTAATGTGACAAGGGTTACCGAATCTCTGATAAAGCCTTCTGCCTGCAATGTATATTGACCGTAAACAGTATTGCATAGTACGGTTATGAGAGAAAATAAAACACATAAAAATATTCTTTGCCACATCGCAATTATGTTCAAACATCAAAAAACAACTGCAAAGTTCGGTTTTTTTTTTAATTTGGCAAAAGAGAATGTATATTTGCACCGTCAAATCGGGAATATTAAACAAATTTATAATTAAAAGCCAATTATTATGAAACCAACATTATTTGTTCTTGCAGCGGGTATGGGAAGCCGGTACGGTGGATTAAAACAACTTGACGGAGTCGGACCCAACGATGAAACCATCATGGATTATTCCATTTTTGACGCCATTCGAGGCGGCTTCGGTAAAGTCGTATTTGTGATACGTAAAGATTTTGAGGACGATTTTCGTGTAAAAATCCTGAATAAATACGAAAACCATATTCCTGTTGAAACGGTTTTTCAGTCGTTAGATATTCTTCCCGAAGGGTTTACATGTCCTGAAGGACGTACCAAACCGTGGGGAACAAACCATGCGGTGATGATGGGCAAAGATGTTATAAAGGAACCATTCGCCGTTATCAATGCAGACGATTTCTACGGACGCGACAGTTTTGCCTTTTTGGGCGCTGAACTCATGCAAACCGCAGGCAGGAAGAACCAATATTGCATGGTTGGATTTCGTATTGGCAACACGTTAAGCGAAAGCGGATCCGTCGCACGTGGCGTATGCGAAACAAACGCAGACGGTTTCCTGACAACAGTCGTCGAACGTATCGCAGTCGAACGCATTGACGGCGAAATACAGTTTATCGACGAAAACGGGGAAAAAGTTGTGCTGGATGAAAACGCGCCCGTATCGATGAACATGTGGGGATTCACGCCCGATTATTTCGATTATTCAGAAGATTATTTTATAAGATTTCTGCATGAAAACATGGATAACTACAAAAGCGAGTATTTCATCCCGCTTTGTGTCAATGATCTCGTAACAAGGAAGATAGCAAGTGTAAAAGTGCTTGATACCACCTCCCGGTGGTTTGGCGTAACCTACACTGCCGACCGTCCCGCCGTGGTTAATAAAATTCAGGCGCTTATCGACGCTGGCGCTTATCCAAGCAAATTGTTTTAAAAATATCGACGGCATCCTTGCCAAATGCTTAGTGTCCATGATGGCATGGTTCGCGGTAATTAAGGTTATTCATAATTGCTTCACTTCGGAAAGCAACACATTATTGATTTTTACATTTAGGAACGTTCATAATTAATCCGCTGCTCCCAATTGTTCGTATGTCTCTTTCAGTGTTTTTTCATTGTCGGAA
>Ga0082212_10011916_pt1 | contig 10985 bp, 7 predicted proteins | sample TergutNt197P3_FD_71548 | JGI IMG/M metagenome (GOLD analysis project Ga0082212, IMG submission 71548) | Neocapritermes taracua P3 segment gut microbial communities from Petit-Saut dam, French Guiana - Nt197 P3 | ecosystem: Host-associated > Arthropoda: Insects > Digestive system > Gut ...
AGCGGATGCCCCTGGTTGAACAGATAAGGCAAGAGGGCCAAAGATACGCCGTAAACCGGGCGAGCCAGCCGCAAGTTTACGGAGGAGATTTCACGCAGGCCGCGTATTGTCCCATGCTCCAATACGGCCCGGCCACAAAGCCCTGCTCTATGCCCGCCCGGCAATGTAATATAGCCGCGCCGTAATTCTTCCTCCAGCGCATAAAAGGAACTGTCCGATAGCAGCAGCACGAAGCGGCGCATCAGCTCCGCGTTGCAAGAAAGCGCCTCTTCCACATCATAGGTACTGCCGCCATCGATCGCCACATAGGCCTCCGCGCTATGAAAGCGCAGTATCAGCGGAGAACCAACCGTGCAGCGTATCTCTTCTAAAGTTGCAGCCTCACCCGGTTTTAAGGCCTGCAAAAGCGGTCGCAAAGCCGCCGGTAAATACGGCAAAACCTGCGCTAAAGCCTGCGGCATATAAAAACCCCCTTTGTCTACTTAATATTATTAGGACAAGTGCAGGCTTAGAACAAACAAAAAAAGCCCCTTTTCGGGGCTGGTAAAAAGAGCGGCGGCTGTGATAGAATAGAGGCCGAAGGCCGGAGGATAGGGGACGGAGGATAGGTGTTCTGTTTTATTTATCGCCATAGTGTCTTGCGATATACTCTACAAGCTCCCTTATCTTACTTTGCCCTTTTTTTAGTTGTTGGATTGATTTAAGAAGCTCGTTATAGTCTTTTAAATTGCTTCTGATATACAGGTTTTCAAGCATATTATTGTACTCATTTTCAGACATCAGTACAATATTCTCTCCCCGTTCGCGTGTAATAATAATCGTTTCAAAATCGCTTACCGCCTTGTCGCAATATTCTTTGAGATTTTGGAAAAAGAAGCTAACGGCTTCTTTTTTTTATTTTTGACACTGGAAAAGCTTATATAATTGTGTTAAAATATTTAATATTACATTGTTTACTAGGACTATGGAATTTAGAGGCAAGAATGGAGCAAAGTGCTATAGGACAATATCATCTATACCACTTTATCTGAAGAATTAATAACGTAACAAAGCTAAAATTTAGCTTATCTTTTTATACAGGAGGAACTGATGACATACTATAATACTCCCATCTCCCGTCGACGGGAAAAAATTGCACGCGAAATCACACAAGCTTTGGAAAATGCCCGCGCCGCGGGGGCATTGAGTTTTTCGGAATTACCCGCTTTCGTGGTAGAAACGCCGCGGGAAGCCGCCCACGGCGATTTTGCCACCAATGTCGCGCTGTTGTTGGCTAAAGAGGCGCGCTTGAACCCGCGCGCCGTGGCCGAGACGATAGCCGCTCATTTCCATCCGCAGGCGGCCGGGGTGGCGGAACTGAGTATAGCCGGCCCGGGCTTCATCAATTTTTGTATGCCTGCTCTCTGGCAGACCGGCTTGCTGACGGAAATACTGGCCGCCGGGGAAAAATACGGCGAAAGCGATGCCGGAGCCGGCGTGAAGGTGCAGGTGGAATTCGTTTCCGCCAACCCCACCGGCGAATTGCATATGGGCAATGCGCGCGGCGCGGCCATTGGCGACAGCCTGGCCTCGCTTTTGACCATGGCCGGCTTTGCCTGCCAGCGCGAATACTATATCAACGATGCCGGTAATCAGATAGAAAAGTTTGGCCTTTCGCTGGAGGCACGTTATTTGCAGGCCCTGGGGCAGGATGTGCCCTTTCCGGAGGACGGCTATCATGGCGAGGATCTGCCGTTGCTGATGGCGCAGTTAACGCGGGAAATAGGCGATGAATACCTGCAACTGGAGGCAAATTTGCGGCGCCAACGCCTGATACAATACGCGCTCAAACGTAAGCTGGACGATATACGCAACGCGCTTAAAAATTTTGGTGTGAGTTACGATTGCTGGTTCAGTGAGCAAAGCCTGCACGAAAGCGGCGCGGTCAAGGATGTTATAGCTGAATTGCAGCATCGGGGCTGGCTCACGGAAAAAGAGGGGGCGCTGTGGCTGGATTGCACACGTTTCGGCGAGGAAAAGCCGGAAGTACTGGTGCGCGGCAACGGTCTGCCCACTTATTACGCGGCGGATATCGCTTATCATAAAGATAAATTTGAGCGCGGCTTTGCTACGGTTATAAATGTGTGGGGCGCCGACCATCACGGACATGTGGCCCGTATGCAAGGGGCCATGGAAGCCCTGGGTTATAAGCGCGGGCAACTGGAAGTGATACTCATGCAGTTCGTGCGCCTGATGCAGGGCGGGGAAATATTGAAGATGAGCAAACGTACCGGCACCTATGTAACGTTGAGCGAACTGGTGGAGGAGGTGGGGCGCGACGCCGCGCGCTTTATCTTTGTGATGCGTTCGGCGGATAGCCTGATAGATTTCGATTTAGACCTGGCCAAGCAGCAGACCCTGAAAAACCCGGTTTATTATGTACAGTACGCACATGCCCGTATTTGTTCCATTATGGCAACAGCGGCAGCCGCAGGCTTGGTCTTACCGCAGACACCGCTTACCGGGCAACAGTTGACCGTACTCCATCACGAAAGCGAACAGGCCTTGATCCGTCGCCTGGCCGATTTTCCGGATGAGGTGATCTTAGCGGCCCTGCAGCGGGAGCCGCATCGAGTGGCCACCTATTTACAGGAAGTAGCGGCGCTGCTTCATAATTTCTATGATCAGTGCCGGGTGCTCTCGGAAGATAAGCAATTGACCATAGCCCGCCTTGCCCTTGCCGCCGCCACGGCCACGGTTATAAGAAACGGGCTGCAAGCTTTAGGTGTTTCAGCCCCACAAAAGATGTAAGTTTAAAAACTCAAAAAGAGGTGTGAGCAATATGTTGGAAGAAACTATGAAACGTATAGAAGAAATAATTGACGATAAGCAGAAGTTTACCGCGGTATTGGCGTTGATCGATGAGTCTGAGCTTACTGAGAAAAGTATACGCTCTCAGAAACAGCTTGCAGGTATAGCCGCCGCGAAGGAGCGCGGTGTGCAATTTGGCCGACCATTGATGGATTTCCCCAAAAAATTTGTCAAGATATACGATAAACAGCGGTCAGGAATGCTTACAGCAACCGAGGCCAGCCGGACACTAAACATCAGCCGCCAGCAATATTACCGTTTACGCCAGCGCTACGAAGAACAAAATCAAAAGTAGCCACTTACCCCGTGCAACGTCAACAAATACAAGATGTTTTATTCAATCGTTTTCGCGTTGCGCAAACATATCTTCACTTATCACTCCACACTACCCGCTACTCACTCGGTCTGCGAAGCAGACCGCTACATAGCGCATATTCTCAGTATCACCGTTTCCAGCAATTCTTCCATCTCGCCCTTGCCGCTCTTTTGTGCTATATCCGCTGCCAGCAGCATTTCCAAGACTTTTATCAGCTGGCGTTGGGAAAAGGCATGGCTGGCTTGGGCGCATTTTTCTGCCACATAGGGGTGTAGGCCAAGCTCCCGCGCTATATCGGCAGAACGGGCCCCGTGCTTATGCAAATCCTGTGTGAGCAGGATATTGCGAAACTGAGAGGCCAGCAGGGCAAAAATTTTCTGTTCCGCCTCGCCCTGCCGCAACAGATGTCTATAACAAGCACAGGCTTTGGCAGCATCCTTAGCCGCCGCCGCATCCGTTAGTTCGAATACAGTCAACAGGCTGCTTTCCGCTACCACGGTTAGCGCATCCGTGAGCGTTATTTCCCCTTTATCCCCGCAATACAGTATCAGCTTATCCGCCTCCAGGGCCATTTGGCTCAGGTTGGCGCAGCTTACGCTGATATGGGCAATAGCCCTTCTATCCGCTTTTAGCCCAGCGGCTTTAAAGCGGTTTATCAGCCAAATATCCCTCTCCCCACCCTTGGGCGTGACGCATTCTATCAGGCGTCCCTTTTTTTGTATCGCTTGCACGAGCTTGCGGCGTTTATCAACACTACCGCGCACCGTCAATGCCAGGCAGGTATCCGGGTTGGGCGCTTTCAGATAGTCCAGCAGAGGAGCGGTAATATCTTTGTTTTCCTCCTGATTGCCGGGGCTTTTCCCCGCAGCCGTGAGCCAGTTGATATTTTTGGCCACCACCAGCCGGGAACCGCCGAACAGGCTACCTTCCAGCGCCGCCGCCGCCGCCGTATCCGGGCCGGCCGTGCCGCCGTCCAAAACCTCTAAGCCCCACTCTTCGCCTTGCGGGGTCGCAGCCTGTATCAGCGCCTGCAGAGCCTCGTCCATCAACCAGGCCTCGTCACCAAAAAACAGGTACACGGGCTTTAGCTGCCCGCTGCTTATATCGGCATATAAATTCTGCATGTTTTCCTCCCTAACGTGGGCTACGCCCACAAGATGCCAGAGGCCAGAAGATAGAGTGTGTAGAAAAGCGGGAAAAAGACGCTTTTCACTACCAGTAAGTGTTGGCCTTCCAGTGTTGCCCGTCGCTTTTTATAGTTACGGCGCCATGAAGATCCGTGCGAAAGACAGTGGAATGCTCTTGCCAATATTCTACTACAGAAACGGCGGGATGACCATAGCTATTATTGCGGCCCACGCTTATCACCACGGCCTCGGCTTGCAGTATGTCATAAGCATCCTCATCATAAGCGGTCTTGCTGCCATGATGCGGTATTTTAACTATCTGAGCCTGCGGCAGTATAGAAAGTTCGTTAAAGGAAGCGTCGCCCGTAAATAAAAAACTATTTGATCCGTAGTTAAAGAGAATGCTCAGGCAAGCGGCGTTATTATCGCGCTCGCTGTAGTAAGCATTGGCCGGCGGGTTCAAGATGGTAAGATATAATCCTGCTCCCAGCATAAAGCGTTGCCCGGCATAAGCGGGCGTAAGTACGGCCCCCTGCTGCTCAGCCAGTGCCAGCAGCCGCTTTTGCAGGTTGTTTTCCACAAAAACGTCGGCATAGAGCAGTTGCCCCACCGTCATATTTTCCAACACCGTGAACAGTCCGTCGATATGGTCTTCGTCGGGATGGCTGCTGATAAGCAGGTCAATATGCTTTAGCCCGCGATAACGGAAATAAGGCATTAGCGCGTTTTCCCCCACTTTGCCTCTGGCCATTCTGTTGCCGCCGCCGTCTATGAGAATACTCTGTCCCTGCGGCGTGATGATGAGGGCAGCATCCCCTTGCCCCACATCAATAAAGACAACTTCCAGTTGCCCGCCCGGCATCCGGCTTATGGACGGAGACAGGGATAGGAACAGTACTGATATGAGTAGCGCAGGCACAATGAAGAGACGGGGACGGAGGTAGCGCCGTACGAAGAAAGGCAGGGCCAGCAGGGCCGCGAAAAACAGCGCCACGGCAAGAAGAGGTGTCTGCCCACTGGCGATATAGGCTCCGGGCAGGTTAGTGCCAAATGAGGAAAGGGCCGCCAGGGGGCGTATGACAAGGCCCGCAGCAAAAAGCGGCACGGTAGCCAGGGTCGTAGAGAAAATAGCTCCAAGAGCTGCAATAAAACATAGCAGCACCGTAAAGCCAGCCCCGATCACAAACAGCGGCGAAATCAGCCAACCAATGATAGAAATATGATAGAAATAATAACCGATCAAAGGCATGGTAGCGAAGGAAGCGGCCAAGGTAACGGCAAATGCTTCGCGCATAAAATGGATCATATTTTCCTGCAAAGACATAACATCGGCCTTTTTCTGCTTGCCCGGCTTCGTCAACAGCAAGCGCATGGTAGGCAACAGATAGATCAGCCCGCCTGCCGCAACAAATGAGAGTTGAAAACCCGCATCAAAAAGCCATAGCGGTTTATAGATCAGGCACAAAAAGGCAGCCAGAGAAATCGTAGTAAAGGGGTCGTTCTTTTCATCCAATGCCCCTGCCGCCAGCACGGCCAGGGCCATCAAAGAGGCGCGTACTACGGAAGCAGGTGTGCCGGTAAGATGCAGGTAAAAAAGGAGAAAAGCGGCGGTAAGCAGCAAGCGCTGCCAGCGCCGCCGTCTGCCCGAGCCGGCCAGCAGCACGGCTGCGGCCACCACATAGCCCACATGCAGGCCGGAAACAGCGAATGCATGCAGCACCCCGGAAAAAGCCAGGTCGCTTTTTTGACTGAAAGAAAGATCGCTTTTATCGCCGAGGAAAACCCCTTTTAAAAAAGCCGCAGAATCCCCTGCCGCTTCATCCATGGCCAGCAGCAGGCGGTCACACACCGTGCCGCCGGGCGCGGCGAAGCCCTTTAGGCTTCGCGCCTCGCCGTTATAATAGCAGCTCACGGAGGCGGCTATACCCTGGCGTTTCATATAGGCGTCATAATCGAAAGTGCCGGGGTTGCCATAAGGGGTAAAACACATCACGCTGCCGCGTGCCGCCACCATATCTTGGGCCACGATTGGCCCGCCCTCGTAATAAAGGTAAATTTGCCCGCGCCAAGGTTTTCCGTTGACTTCGCGTACATTGAGCAACAGGCTGTAACGGCCCTCCTCCCGATACAGGCTGTTTCGGCTGGCTTGGCCATATAGCGACACCTCATCTCCGGGCGCTACAGGGAAGGACGCGACTTTTGTTTCCGCCTGCGCGCCCATAAAGCAACCCATCGTCAGCATCGCGCAAAACAGTGCGGCCGCCGCTGCCTGTTTATTGGCACGAAAAACCAACGCGCTGCCGAGGGCCAGCAACGCGGCTGCCCAGCCCCAGAGTAGAGGAGCCGGATCTAAATATGCGGCCAGCAACAAACCGCCGCTATAAGCCAGCAGCAGTTGCGTGAGCCGCCGCCCGCGCAAAAAAGCCGGACGGGGCCAACCCCGCAGGTCAAACCACTTCTCTGCCACGTTTTCGTTCATAGTAAGCACTCCGGAACCTGCGGCGATTGTCATTACAACGGGCAGCATGTTGCCACCCCTGGTCGAATTCTTTTAATTCTGCATTCTGCATTCTTAATTCTGCATTGCTTTCTCAATTCTGCATTGCTTTCTCAATTCTGCATTGCTTTTCTACTACACAGTGATGCGATCTTTGATATTATCGTAGGTGGCCGGGCCAATGCCGCTGACCTTCTTGATATCATCGATTTTTGTAAAGGGGCCGTGCTGCTCGCGATAGTCGATGATGGCCTGCGCCTTGACCGGGCCGATACCGCTTAGGCTTTGCAGTGCCGTAACATTCGCCGTGTTGATGTTGATGAGCGCGGAAACAGTTGCAGAAGAAGCAGCTGAGCCGGCAGCGGGCGGAGGCGGGGCGGCTACGCTGGCTGCGGCAATGGCGACCAGCGCTTCCCAATCCGTATCCACGCCGTCCTCATGAAAAGGTACGACCACCTCCGTACCGTCTACGAGTGCTGCGGCCAGGTTTATGATATCGGTATTGGCCTCCGGCAGCAATACGGCCATATGCAGCGCATCCGCCACGCGGCTGCCTGGCGGCAGTTCATACAAACCGGGTTTTTCCACCGCGCCCTTTACATGTACAGCCAGTTTGGACGGTGACGCCGGCACCGGTTCGCTGGGCAGGGTTGCCGGTACGGAGGGGATTTCGCTCAAGGGCGCGGATCCCTCATTGATAACGGTTAGCAGGTTAGCTGCTTCCTGCTCATGGTTTTGCAGGTTACGGCCATATAGCGTGCCGCCGCCAAAAAAGAGCGCCATCATAATAAGCAGAATGATAAGTTGCGTTTTGCTGAGTTTTTTTAGCACACAGAGCCCCCTAACGCGGGCTTCGCCCGCAAGTGTTGAGTTTTGAGTTCAGGAAAGTTTTCGCTACACGAAAATAATTAAACTAATATGAAAACATACCTAAATTATGACCTTATATTACCCTTATCATGATATGGTAGCTAAATAATGTCATAATAATGACACAATTTAGCTACCATAATTGAATCGTACTCTATTCACACAGGCTTTTTCACGAATGTTGCAGTAGAGTAATTGGCTATTGGTTGATTGCCTTAAAGGCTGCTCCCACATTGTTGAGAATATCTTGCGGCAGTAATGAAGCCTCGCTTCCGGCTGCCGCCGCTAAATCTCCGGCTGTGCCGTGCAACCAAACCGCGCAGGCCGCCGCTACGGCTGGCGCTAGGCCCTGCGCCAACAGTGCAGCCAACATACCGGCCAGCACATCGCCGCTGCCGCCCACAGCCATGCCGGGGTTGCCGTTATTATTCAGGAAGATGCGCCCTTCCGGCGTAGCGATGATCGTGCCCGCCCCTTTCAATATTACGATCACCCCGCATTGCTTGGCAAATTCTACCGCTACATCAATGCGGCTTTCCTGTACTTCCTCTACGCGCACCCCCAAAAGCTGGGCCATTTCACCCGGGTGCGGCGTGATGACTAAGGGCGCTTTTACGCTTTTTAGCAGTGGCAGATACCCGCATATAGCAAATAATCCATCCGCGTCCACCACGGCGGGCTTATCTAGGTAGGGCAGTAAATCGCGTATCAGTTCTTGCGTTTCATCATGTCGGCCCAAACCCGGGCCGATGAGGAAACAGTTGGCCGCTTTAAACGAACTTATTTTATCGCGTTCACTTTTTAAGATCACACCCGCCTCGTTCTCCGGCAGGCTAAGCAACATGGCTTCCGGCAGGTTCGTGGAGAAAGCCAGCTGGCAGGCCTGCGGTATGGCGGCAGTCAGAAGGCCTGCTCCTGCACGCAAAGCGCCGGAAGCGGCCATAACGGCAGCGCCCGGCATGGCCGGACTGCCGGCCAACATCAATATATGACCGAAATCCCCCTTGTGGCCGTCCGCTTCCCGCGGTTTAAGCCAGCGGCGGCAAAATTCTTCATCCACCAGTTCGCGGCGGCTGGGCAGGCCTTCCGCCACCTGGGGCGGCAAAGATATATCGGCCACCACCAAACGTCCCGCGTAAGGCGCGGATACCGGCAAAGCCAGCCCCTGCTTGCAAAAACCAAAGGTCACTGTTACCGTGGCTTTTACCGCGGCGCCCAAGGGCAGGCCGGTCTCCGCCGACAAGCCGGAAGGTATATCGCAGGAGATTATCGGCCGGTTACATTCGTTAAGCACATTTATAACGGCTAAAGGTATGCCGCTTACATTGTCGTTTAAGCCTGTGCCGAAGATAGCGTCTATTACCAGATCGGAATTGGCCAGGGCCATTCTGGCCACATTCATGCGGTTGCCCTCGGTAAGCCAATAGCCGGAAACACCCATATTTTTAAGTATCTGCCAATTTGTTAAGGCGTCGCCGCGAAAAATATCGGGGTCGGAGACAAAATACAAGCGTACGTCACAGCCGCGGTTATAAAGATGCCGCGCCGTAACCAGACCATCCCCGCCGTTATTGCCTCCGCCGCAAAAGACGGCTATCCTTTTGCCGTTTAAACCGTCCAGCATCTCCTCGGCCTGACGCACCACGGCCAAACCGGCATTTTCCATAAGCAGCATACCGGGTATGCCGTATTCCTCTATAGCCATTTTATCCGCCTGACGCATTTCATCCGCTGTTACCAGCCGCATCGTTTGACCCCTCCTGTCGTTTCCGGCCTTATACGCTTTTTAGGTTATCGTAAATAATTCTCTTTTGGCCGTTGATTTCCTGTTTATTTGTTTAATTATACGCGCTTTTCTCCACCAGTTTGGCGGTGTTATCAAAAATATCCTGCACATTATCGTAGGAATCATTTATGCTGTCACTCATCTTTAATACCATATCGCTGATGGCGGTAATGGCGGAGGTTGCGTTTTGGGAAGCGGTTTCGGATTTTTTGACGGATTCCTTGGAGCTATTGGCCAGCTTGCGTATTTCCTCGGCCACTACCGCGAAGGATTTGCCGTGCTGACCGGCCTGGGCCGCTTCTATGGAGGCGTTTATGGATATTATGTTTATCTGCATAGCTATTTTTTCTATATCGGCGGTCATCTGGTTGTAATCGTCTATGGAATCTGTGACCCTTTGCATGGTGTTTAATATTTCTTCCATAATGGTTTTTACTTCCTGAGTATCGGACAAAATAGCGTCAAAATCCTTCATATTGGAGGATTGCAGCTTCATAGCTTCGGCATGTTCCTGGCTTATGTCTCTATGCGCTTTATCCAGGCAATTACGGGGCGTGTTAACGTTCTTTACTATTTTGCGCGCCATTTCCAGGCAGGAATCGCTGCCGCAGGCGCCGCAATCGTAGGCCCTGGATTTTTCGTCGGTCTTGCCCAGCCGCATAAAAGCGTTTTCCATATCCTGGGCGCTTATGTTCTGTCTTTTTAACGGTGAGGGCACATAGGAACGCAAAAAATCCTCCAGCCGCAGGGTCTTGTCAAAGTTCTCGTACAGCCGTTCCAGGTATTCGTTATCCGTAAGCGCAGTCTGAAGCGCGTTATTAAGCACGGCCTGCTTCTCAAAAATGCTCCTGTCATTGGGGATACAGCCCGTACCCTGGTTGCAGCCTTCCTGACAGTTAAGCACGTCAAAAACTACCGGCAGATATTGTTCCGGCTGTTCGGCATATTCGTCCAAGGCCCGGTAAACTATCTGCTGTCCTTCCGAGCGGTCTATACGCAGGGATTTGCCCAGATAATGCTCCACATTCTCTTTTAAGCCGCCGGGCATGGGATACAAAAACCCCAGGCCGGAATCGTAATGATCGAAGCCCCCAAGTTCGCTGGGCAAAGACGGCCTTATTTCTTCCATATACCTGTGCAAGCCGTCTAATGTTACATTATAATCCACCAGGCCGGTGGCCTCAAATTCGTGTATCTTGGATATGCAGGGCGAAATAGCGGCTATCCTGGTGTTTACGCCCTCGTATTTGCGCATATATATGGCTGTGCAAAGCATGGGGGATTGTACGGGGGAAAGATGTGGCAGCAGCTCCGTACGGTGCCGCAGTATATAGTTTACTATAGCCGGACAAGGCTGGGTAACAAGTTTTTTGCCGGGGTTTCGCTGAAGGTATCTTACATGGCCCCAGCTGCAAATATCCGCCCCCAGGGAAACATCGTATATTTTATCTACACCCAGCATCCTGAACCAGGTTAAAATGCGCTGCCACTGGGAAAAATTAGTCTTTAAAGCCGGCGCGGAAAACAGGGATATCTTTA
>Ga0082212_10011917_pt1 | contig 10983 bp, 10 predicted proteins | sample TergutNt197P3_FD_71548 | JGI IMG/M metagenome (GOLD analysis project Ga0082212, IMG submission 71548) | Neocapritermes taracua P3 segment gut microbial communities from Petit-Saut dam, French Guiana - Nt197 P3 | ecosystem: Host-associated > Arthropoda: Insects > Digestive system > Gut ...
AATCCACAAATTTGATAACACGATAGTCGAGTCGCGGGGACAGTATGCCGCATTATTCATCTGTACCGACACGGACAAAGCACTGTCTATTTACAACGACTTTTTCTATCAAATTAAGGAGGATTGACTTTTGATTAATGAGAAAATTTTCGCCGACCTGACCGTTCTTTCCAAGTTTGACTTCACCGAGAGCGAACAGTCCCGCTTTATCGGCGACTTAAACGCAATCGTCGATTTTATCGGACTCGTAAAGGACTTCGACGGATACTACGACGACACCGCCGACAACAACCACGTCACCTTTTCGGACTTGCGCGAGGACGTCGAGATTTCCACCGCGACTCCCGAGCAACTCCTGTCAAACACCGAGTCCGAGAATAATTGTTATGTAATCCCGAGGGTACTTGACTAAGTTATAACCCGACTGATTTTATAAAAGGAATAAATATGAACACATTAAAACAACTGCGGCGGTCGCTTGACGAACGTCAAATCAGCGTAAAAGAGCTGACTGTTGAAACTTTGAACCGCATAAAAGAGCAGAATCCGAGTCTTAACGCCTTTGTCGCAGTCACAGAGGAGGAGGCTTTACAAAACGCCGACTCCGCACAAAAGCTGATTGATTCGGGGGAAGCGTCCGCGTTGACGGGGATTCCCTGTGCGGTCAAGGACAACATCTGCACAGCGGGAGTCAAGACTGCGAACGGTTCGAAAATGCTGGAAAATTTCGTCCCCTTTTACGACGCGCAGGTCGTTCGTGACTTGAAGTCACAGGGGGCTGTTATAGTCGGCAAGACTAACATGGACGAATTTGCGATGGGCAACTCGAACAGGACTTCTTATTTCGGGAATGTCCGCAACCCGCATGACGTAAACAGAGTCCCGGGAGGCTCGTCGGGCGGGAGTGCGGCGGCGGTCGCAGCACAAATGTGTGCTTTTACGTTGGGGACGGACACGGGCGGTTCTATCCGACAGCCTGCCGCTCACTGCGGAATTTCGGGACTAAAACCGACTTACGGCAGGATTTCCCGTTACGGCGTCACCGAATTCGCGGGCTCTTTCGACACGGTCGGGCATTTCGCGAAGTCTGCGGAGGATTGCGGAATAATCCTTGAATCGTTGGTCGGGAAAACGGGCGAGTTTACCGCGAAAATCGGACAGAGCGTCAAGGGTTTAAAAATCGCGCTTGTAAAGGAATTGCTCACGGGCGAAGTCGAGGACGATGTGCGGACGGCAGTCATGAACGCGGTCACGCTTTTGCAGAAAGAGGGTGCAGTCGTGAGCGAGGTGTCTGTGCCGTCGCTGATTTACGCCGCTCCCGCTTATTTCTGTCTTGCGTCGGCGGAGGGGGTCAGTGCTTTGTCGCGGTTTGACGGTGTGAAATACGGTTTGAAAGGCGAGGGAGTCACCTACGACGAACAACTCCGCGACAGCCGTACACGCGGATTCGGCGACGAAGTCAAACGCAGACTCATGCTCGGGAATTTCGTGCTTTCGGGGGACAACATGAACGAATATTACAGGAAGTCCCGCGCTGTTCGGCAAGGGATAGTCCGCGAATTTGACAGCGTTTTCGCCGACTGCGACGTCATTATCTCACCGACTTCCATGCGAACCGCGTTCATGCTCGACGAGCTGAGTGACTATGTCAAAATCTATAAGTCCACGATATACACCGTCCCGATGAACTTAGCGGGACTCCCCTGTGCGTCCGCACCCGTAGCGGCGGGAAGTCTTTTTGCGGGTGTTTCGGTGACGGGGAAAAAGTTTGATGAATCCACTGTTTTGCAAGTCGCGGACTTTGTGGAAAAAGGGGGATTGTCATGAGCAATTTGCGTGTTACAATAGGGTTGGAAACTCATGCCGAGTTAATGACCGAGTCTAAGCTGTTCTGTTCTTGTTCCGCGAAGTTCGGGGGCGGGGAAAATGAGCATTGCTGTATTGGCTGTGCGGGATTCCCGGGGGCGATTCCCGAACTGAACAAAAAAGCGTTGGAATTGATTGTGAGGGCGGGATTCGCGTTGAATTGCGAGATTTCGCGGTTCACGAAATGGGAGCGTAAAAATTACTTTTACCCCGACCTCCCAGCGGCGTATCAAGTTTCGCAGTTGGAACGACCCGTCTGTGTGGGCGGGGGATTGGAAATAGAAGTCGGCGGCGAGAAAAATTTAATTCGGCTGAACAGAATCCACTTAGAAGAGGACGCGGGCAAGCTGACCCACGAGGGAAACCGCAGTTTCGCCGACTACAACCGAACGGGAGTCCCGCTCATAGAAATAGTTACCGAACCCGACTTTCACTCGGCAGAAGAAGTCGTCGCATATGTGGAAAAGTTGCGTCAAATCCTGCAATACGCCGACATCTGTGACGGGAAAATGGAGCAGGGGTCGCTGCGGTGCGACGTGAACATTTCCTTAGCACCCGAAGGCAGTGATAAACTCGGGACTCGTACAGAAATTAAGAATCTCAACTCCGTCAAAGCAATCGGGAGGGCGGTCACCGCCGAAATCGTGCGGCAGTCCGACATTTTAGAAAGCGGCGGACGGATTATTCAGCAGACTCTGCGGTACAACGACTTAAACGGGGAAATCACCCCAATGCGTGACAAAGAAGACTCTTGCGACTACCGTTATTTCCCCGACGCGGACATTCCCCCCGTACTGCTCACGGAAGACGAAATCGAGCGGTTCAGACAGGCACTTCCCGAACTCCCCGAAACGAGAATGTCGCGTTATACGGGCGAATTCGAGATAAGCGAACGGGACTCTGCCATTATTCTCGGTGACAAGAACATTTCGGACTTCTTTGACGAGTCGGTGAAATTCTATAACAAACCGAAACAGCTTGCCAACTTCGTAATCGGCGACTTGCTCCGAAGCGTGAATCTCGGCGAGGCGAACCCCGAAAGTCTGCCTTTCACCGCGAAAGACTTCGCGGATTTGCAGAAATTCGTGGACGAGGGAAAAGTCAATCGGGACTTCCGCAAAGACATTCTCGGCGAAATGCTCCGCACAGGCAAGACTCCGTCACAAATCTGCGACGAGAAAAGTCTGTGGATTAAAGAGGACTCGGGAGCAGTCGAGGCGGTCATTGACAAAGTCTTGGCGGCGAATCCCAAAGCAGTCGAGCAGTACAGGAACGGTGAAGTCAAGGTGTTCGGATTCTTGATGGGTCAGGCGAGTAAGGAACTCAAAGGTTCCGCCGCACCTGCGACGGTGAAGTCGGTCTTAGAACAAAAGTTGACGAACAGTTGACAGTTGACAATTGACAATTGACAGTTAGAAAATCTAAGGAGAAATAAATCAGTATGAGTCTTAACAATCCCAACAAATACAGAGATAACACGACTTTGACGCTCGGCAGCGACAGTATCGGGAAAACAGTCCGCGTTGCGGGGTGGGTGGAGAATATCCGCGACCACGGCGGGGTCATGTTTATCGACTTGCGGGACTATTATTCGGTGGTGCAGGTTGCCATGAACAACGAGTCCTTACTCGAAAATGTACGCAGGGAATCGGCGGTCAGCATCAGCGGAAAAGTTGTACGGAGGGACGAATCGACCTACAATCCGAAAATCCCGACAGGTGAAATCGAAATAATCGCCGAAAGTATCGACATTCTCGGACAGGTGCATGAAAATCTGCCGTTTGAACCCGTTTCGTCAAAGAAGTCGGGGGAGGACGTGCGGTTGAAGTACCGATTCCTTGACCTGCGTAACAAGTCCATGCGGGACGCGATTGTACTGCGTTCAAAAGTCATTTCTTATATGCGTGAAGTCATGGACGGTATGGGATTCTTAGAAATGCAGACTCCGATTTTATCGGCGTCGTCGCCCGAGGGAGCGAGGGACTTCTTGATTCCGAGCCGCAAACACCACGGGAAATTTTACGCATTACCGCAGGCTCCGCAGATTTTCAAACAGTTGTTAATGGTGTCGGGGTTTGACAAGTACTACCAAATCGCCCCCTGTTTCCGCGACGAAGACGCACGTGCCGACCGTACAGCGGGGGAATTCTACCAACTCGACTTAGAAATGTCGTTCGCGGAACAAGAGGACGTTTTCGCGGCGGGAGAAAGAGTCGTGAAAGGCGTTGTTAAGTCTTTTGCGAATACCGAAATTACCGACATTCCGAAAATCACTTATAAAGAGTCCATGCTCAAATACGGGACTGATAAGCCCGATTTGAGGAATCCGCTGTATATAATTGACATTTCCGACTTGTTCATAAACAGCGACTTCAAGCCGTTCGCAAACAAGACTGTCCGTGCTTTACGAGTCCCGAAAATGGGGGGGCAGTCGAAGTCTTTCTTCAAGAATATGGAGGAATTCGCGCTGTCAATCGGAATGAAAGGTTTAGGTTACGTCAAAGTCGATGAGGCGGGGAATTATCTCGGCCCTATCGACAAGTTCCTCACCGACGAGTCGCGGGGGGAAATCCGCTCTCGAATGGGGTTAGAAGTCGATGACGTGGTTTATTTCATTGCCGAGTCGGTGGAGGAGTCCGCCGCTAAGTATGCGGGTCAGATTCGTGCGGAAGTCGCTTGCCGCATGGACTTGATTGACAAAAACGCGTTCGCGGCGTGTTGGATTATCGACTTCCCGTTCTATGAAAAAGACGAACGCGGAAATCCGCAATTCGGACACAATCCTTTCTCCATGCCGCAGGGGGAACTTGACGCACTGAATAACAAGTCCCCGTTTGACATTTTAGCGTATCAGTACGACTTCGTGCTGAACGGCGTTGAATTAGCGTCGGGTGCGGTGCGAAACCACAATCCTGACGTCATGCTCAAAGCGTTTGAAATAGCGGGATTTTCCGAGGACGACGTGCGGAGCAAGTTCGGGGCGTTGTACTCGGCGTTCAGGTTCGGCGCGCCTCCCCATGCGGGAATGGCGTTTGGTGTTGACCGATTCCTTATGATTTTACTCGGCGAGGAAAATGTTCGGGAAACGATTGCGTTCCCGCTCAATTCCAACGCACAGGACGCTATGTTGGGTGCGCCCGGCGAAGTCTCCGAGCAACAGTTGAGGGAGGTTCATATAAAAATACGATGAATAAACTTAACAAGACTCTTATTCCGCTTTTCGCGGTAATACTGCTTTTTTCCCTTGAAGGGTGCAGTTTCATAAAAGGTTTCACGGGCAAGGTGGGTGACTCGGAAATCGTCGTGTCTGAGATTTATTATGTTTCTCAGTCGTCACCGAATGTGCTTGCCGAGCATCCGCATGAGAAACGTCAATTCCACCACGATTTGACTGAGGAATTGGACACAATCGAAACAATTGAGCAGTTGGACGAAATAGTCGCGTTTATGAGCGAGAACTTCGTCACTTCCATGAAGTTTCATCTCAAAGACATCGAAATCTGCGGGAGTCTTAACGGGTATTATCACAACAATAACGGGGTTCTTCCGCTGTACGGCGTGCGTGAAATAGCGTTCGCCTATATCGAAAATGAGGACTTCTTCGCGGTGGAAATCACACTGCACTACGAAATGTATATCAACGCCCTTATAGCCCACGAAACGGGGGACTTTTCAGACTTAACCGATGAAGAACTGTCGATTTACGGCAGAGCCTCCTGGATTGTCAGCAAGTATATCAACGAGGATATGAGCAAGTTCGAGAGAGCCGACGCGCTCCACCGATATTTAACCGACACAGTCGAATACGAGCATGACTATGACAATAATCCTAACGCTTTCACCATTTACGGTGCGTTGTTAGACGGTCGTGCGGTGTGTCAGGGGTATACGCAGGCGTATAAATTACTGCTCCATATGGCGGGAATCGAAAGTTTGGTCGTGTCGGGGGTTGCGAACGACGACAATCACTGCTGGAATTTAGTCAATTACGGAAGCAAAGACTTCCCCGAATGGTACAACGTAGACGTCACCTGGGACGATAGAGAAGAGGACGTTTCGCACCGCTACTTCAACGTCAAGAATGAGCTTATTTACGACACCCACGAATGGAACAAGTCACTCTTTCCTGCGGCAGACTCGAACGAGTTCAACTACTTCATTTATACGGGTGCGGTCGCGTACTCGCCCGAGTCGCTCCAAAGAATCTTTACGGAGCTTTACAGCGAAGACAATCACTTTTACGAAATCGTCTGCTTCTTTGACATTCATTCGGCGGATATAGTCTTTTTGTGTGACTATACAGGTACGGACGAGATAAAGTTCTCAATCAACGACTACGGTAGGGACAAAATTCTGACCGTGGATTTGTCATGACGAAATTTACGAAATTTTCGGGATTAGGACTGTATATCCACGTCCCGTTCTGCGAGTCGAAATGCGGATATTGCAAGTTTTATTCGGTCAAATACAACAAAATCACGGCGGATTTGTGGAAATCCGCCGTTGTTCGTAATTTAGCACAATATGACCGACTCCGCTTTGACACCATCTTTTTCGGCGGGGGGACTCCGTCTTTGTTATACCGCGAAATCGCACAAATCCTCCCCGACATTCGCGTAACGTCCGATGCGGAAATCACTGTTGAAGCGAATCCCGACGACATAACCCCCGATATGCTCGGACTGCTGTTAGAGTCGGGGGTGAACCGACTGTCGGTCGGGGTGCAGAGTCTTGACGATGATATACTGCGGAGTCTTGGGCGGCGGCACGACTCCGAAACGGCGGTCAATGCGGTGGAGTCGGCTAAGAAAGCGGGTTTTGACAACATCTCGGTGGATATTATGCTCGGACTCCCCGGTCAGAATCCGCAAAAAGCCGACGAGGTTCACAAGCTGCCGATTAGTCACATTTCCGCGTATATGTTCGAGTCGGAACACCGACTTCCCGACGACGATACGGCGGATTTGTACTTGTCCGCGGTCGGGACTTTTGAGGCTGGCGGATTCGCACAGTACGAAATCAGCAACTTCGCCCGCGACGGTCGAGAGTGTAAACACAATCTCGGGTACTGGAATCCGCGTGATTGGGAATATGTCGGGATTGCCCCGTCGGCAAACGGTTATTTCGGGGGGAAACGCTACGCCGTAAAGTCCGATGTCGCGGACTTTGTAGACTCGCCGATTCAGTCGGTGACAGTCACCGACGAGAATCCATGCGACTTCGAGGAATTCGCCATGTTAAGGCTAAGACTCACCCGCGGACTCCGCAAAGCAGACTGCACGAGTCGGGAATGGGAGAGTCTTTGTGACCGTGCGAAGTCCATTCCTAAGACTTATATAAAAGCGGGGAGCGAGTCTTTGTCATTGACTCCGCGAGGGTTCCTTATAGCAAACAGGATTATCGGGGAGTTGTTGGGTTAATGCTCGTATTTATTCTGCCATGTTTGGGCGAGTTCGGCTAATTCTGCTATTTGATTGACCGTGTAACCGTCATAAGCGTTGAATACGTTGTTGTCATCGGAATTGTTGAGCGGGGTAATCGTGCCGTCCTCATTAATTTTTGCGACGCTCCCCCTGACAAATACGAACAGCGGATAGCCGTATTCGTCCCGAACCACATTATCAAAACCTACTTCTGCCGCAATCGCCGCTAAATAACGCTCACCCGGTTCGAGAAGCCAGTTTTTTGAGTAATACCATGCTGTCAGCTCGTCGCCTGTTCCGAATTTCCATTCCTCGCCCCAATTGTAATATTTAAGCGGAATTGATTCTATTTCGTCAATACGCACGGTGTATTTAGTGAAATGCGGTTCGCCCCATTCCCGATTTACCGTTTCCGACGAAACTGCGGTGACAACTGCGAATACGCTGTAATCCGCCGCAAATCCGAGAGGGGAGTGGGCGATTTCACGACTTAAATCCCCGTTGTCGTTTGCGATTGCGAGTATCGCGTTAGTGAGGACGCTTGTGTGCTTGCCGTCAAAGCGGTTGAACGCGGGATAGGGCGAATGTGACCAAATAAGTCCCTCGTCATCGACCTCGAACAGCACGTCAAAGTAAGACCAACTGTCCCAGCCGCTTGACGGGAAGTCATACCAAAGCGGCAACAGGAATATTCCGCCCTCGCGCATTAACTCGCCCGTACAGCATGGACACCCGTACCCCACGCTGTAAACTTGTGACAAGACTATGGTTTCGGGGAGCGTTCTCTGCCCTTTACTCCATACGGTCGAGATGACCTCCACCGTTGATACCTGAACATATTCACCCTTTACCGTTTCGAGTACACGCACAAATGCGAACGCTTGTACCGAATTTTTTTCCTGATACTCTTCTAAATAGATAGACACGTCGAAAATACCGGGTAAACTGCCGACTCCAATACGGCTTGCTGAATCACTCGATGCAGGCAGGCAATGTTCCGCTTTGGGGAGTCCGATAAATTGGGGGGGCGGTTTTATCGGAATGTCAGTCTGTGCGGCGGTGTTTTTGGAAGTCGGGATATTCGTCTGTGTGGCGGTGTTTTTGGAAGTCGCGGAAGTCACGGAAGTCGGTGCGTTTGTTTGTGCGGAATAATCCGTGTCCGCGACTGTTCCGTTTGATGTTTCGGACTGCTTTAACGAGTATTCCAAAAACATGGGAGTCGCCAAAAACGCGACCGCAATGACAAGGCAGGCGGCGGCAAGCGGTGCGACTGTCCTAAATTGCCTCATACGCCGCAAAATGCCCGACTTTGTTTCAACCGCGTCATTCTCGGACTCGGCGACTTTATCGTCGCTGATTCCCCAAACGGCACGTAAAAGTTTTTCATTTTTGTTCATAGAAATATACCTTCTTTCGTTAGTTTGACTTTAAGTTTGCCGCGTGTTCTGAAAAGGCTCGACTTAACCTTGCTTTCGCTGACTTTATACCGCTCCGCAATATCCGCGACGCTGTCGTTGTGCCAGTAACGCCGCACAAAAAACATTCGGTCGTTTTTGGAAATGTCGGACAAAAAGTCGTCAATCAAGCGTTCCAATTCCCGCGACTCCGCTTCGTTCTCGGTGTTTTTCGCAGAGGGAACACAAGCCTCCAACTCACTCAAAATCAAGGCGAAGTCGTCGCCTCCGCGTTTTTGACGGTTGCGGGACTTGTATTTGTCAAGCGACAGATTCTTAGTGATTCGCCCGATAAAAGTCGGGAACGCGCGGGGTTTTTCGGGCGGGATTGCGTTCCAGACTTTCAGGTAGGCATCGTTGACGCACTCCTCGACGTCCTCACGGCTGTGCAGGACGTTCATGGCGACCGCACGGCAGTACGCCCCGTACTTCCTCGCAGTTTCCCCGATTGCGGACTCGTCGCGGCTTTCGTATAAAGCGATAATTTCGGAATCGGTTAAAGTTTCCAAAGTCTTTCACCTCCGCATGAAACAGTTTCATATACATACAGACGACGTATTTGTGTTTTCGTTGCATGAAAAAGAAAAAATCCGAAAAATTCGGATTTTTAAGTTTTGTTAAGTTCTCGAGCTTAATTGTTCACGCAAACGAGCTATTTCAGCTTGCATATCGGAACGCTCTCCCTCCCACCTTTTTTCTGCTTTGCGAACGGCGTTGTTTATTGCTTGATTCTCGTCCATAGAATCCATTAACCGCCGACGTTCTAAATAGGCATAGTCGGGACTGTTTACTATATCATGGTATGCGTTTACCATTTGTTTCATCTCGTCCACCTCCAATTTTTCTAACGCTTCGAGTTCTTCCTCTGTATCTGCTTTAAACACACGCAGAAATAATTCCAGCATATTACTTACGTCAATTTCTTTCGGCAACTTGTCGAGTTCAAAAACGAATATACTCATTTTATCAGTCAGTAATTCGTAACGATGTTTTTCCATACAGACAAACTCGGAATGATATTCCCTACATTCAAATAAGTTAAAGTCAATAAAGCTAATCAGAATTGCTTTCGGCACAACTGCATAATCTTCGCCCGAATCCAATGCACCGCTGAACACTTTCGACCAGTAAACAAGCAGTCGTTCCGCGAAATTACCTTTGTCTGAAATCTGCATTTCAATATCTATATACTGTCCGTTTACTTTAAGATGTATGTCGAGTCGGCAAAATTTCTTATCAACAGTTTCGGGTATGATTTCGCCGTTGAGAATAACAAATTCCTCAATTTCGTCAATCGTTATTTTCAAAACTGATACAACAAGTCTTTTAAGCAAGTGCTTGTATTTTACAAATGTCATTTTAAATAAAATATCAGATTTGAATGTATGTTTAAGTTTTCGCATAATCTTATATTCCTTTACGCGTTTTTGTGTTTCCTTACTTTTCAGTGTAACATAGAAAAATGTTTTTGTCAAGGAATTTTAAAGGTGTACTAACCCTTTAATTCCACTAAACTGTTGCAAAATACAAATCCTGTAAACTAAAAATATCAGGATTGACAGATTTTCCCGACACACGCCAGTCTAATTCCGGTATTTCTTTTTTTATATATTCTATATCAATATACCACTCGTCTAAACTAAAACTATCGACATAAACTATATATATCGTTTCTTTTAAAAAATCTAAAAACGCATTTTTGCTGCAAAAAGCTATCTTAATCTTAGTATGAATCCAGCAAGTTTCGCCTAAATCCGCATTAAAGAAAGTAATCCATTCTTCACCCGCATCTTTATCCCAATCTATTTTCCAATTAGGTTTTTGTTCTTTTATAACTTCGATTATTCCAATTAATTGATTATGACTAAAAATACCATATTTTTTTGCATTAGAAAACAATGAAGTCATGTCTTTTATATCATTCATATCTTCACACAGCGTCTGCGAGGATAAACGTATCGTACAAAACCTTTACCGCTTTCTCGAAGTCGCGTTCCTTAATCCCGACTATGACATTCAACTCGGACGAGCCTTGGTCAATCATTCTGATGTTTATTTTAGCGTGGGCGAGTGCCGCAAAAATCCGTGCCGCCGTACCGCGACGCTCTTTCATGCCGCGTCCGACTATCGCAATCATCGCAAGTCCCGACTCCGACTCAATATGATTCGGTCGGGCAACCTGTTCAATCAAATCGACAAGGTTGGGGTGCTTTTCAAGTTCCGACGAACACAGTACTATG
>Ga0082212_10011918_pt1 | contig 10983 bp, 5 predicted proteins | sample TergutNt197P3_FD_71548 | JGI IMG/M metagenome (GOLD analysis project Ga0082212, IMG submission 71548) | Neocapritermes taracua P3 segment gut microbial communities from Petit-Saut dam, French Guiana - Nt197 P3 | ecosystem: Host-associated > Arthropoda: Insects > Digestive system > Gut ...
ATCGGCAGAAAACAGAATACTAGTAAAATTTGTGCTTTCATGATTGTTTGTTTTATAAAGATATCAATACATTCCCGCCACAGTTTGGGTTGTCACTTAACCCCCAATTTCGCAAAACCGCTTGTTGTGTGATGGTACCTTTCAATATTCTAAAGTTTATTGATTAAAAAATCGCGTATTTCTTCAATGGATGGGTCATTGGCAACAATGATCCCGTTTTCATCAATCAGAAAAACCATACCACCAGAATTTCCTATTCCATATTTTTCCCATATCTTTTCTGTGTCATTTAGTTCTACGAGATTTTCCCATGGATAGTTATCTAATTTGATAGCCGCTTCGGCGGTGGAAACACTTCTTTCGCGAGCTACCCCAAGTACAACAAACCCTTTTAGAACCTCACCAAAATTATCCTCCAAATATCGTTTAGATTTTGTGAGAAATTCTTTTTGAATTTCCTCATATTTATTCAGGATAGGGTTTAAATAATCCCAATAATCCCTTGTGAGTTTACTGCCTTCAACTTTGTTCTCATTGAACCGGTCAGTCGGGTGTAAAGTAAAATTAATAGCTCCACTCTCTGAAAAGAACGGGATTGGTTTGAAAGAGCCCTGTTCAAATTCATCATAAAATACCAATTCATAAAGTTCTTCGTAATTGCAATTCAAAATATACTCAAACTTTCTGTCTGTGATTGGAATGTGTACGCCGTTAATACGTGGGTCTTCCCCTTGTTTTTTCAAGATTAACAGGTTACTTTCAGGTCGGTCTTTTACTTCACCTTTCAACGTACATTCAATGGAACTATTTGTACAATTTGACAGTACCAACATGCTTGATACAAGCAAGCATAATTTGTTGATACGATTTATTATTCTCATATATAAGAATTTATAATTCAATTACTACATTATTGGGTTGTGCTTTCCGTCCAAGAAACTTGGTTTTTACACTGCGTTCTCGTCCGCTTGCACACAACGCCCGTACAAGAGATTCAATTTTTGCTGACATTCCAATCGGGAGTTTCGATGTTTTGCAGATGGCGCATAAAAAAATCCCGGCGCTTGCGCTCTCCATATCTACCTCCCATAGTGTGCCTCTCGCCGGGCAGCATCACAAATTCAAACTCCTTGTTGTGTTTAATCAATTCATTGACAACCTGCAAAGTGGACGATGGGTCTACATTATTGTCCAATTCGCCCAGCACTAACATCAATTTTCCTTGCAGACGGTGCGCATTAACGACATTCGAACATTCGTCGTATTCTTTTCCAACAGGCCAGCCCATCCACTGTTCGTTCCACCATATTTTGTCCATGCGGTTATCGTGGCATCCGCACGCAGCATAGGCTACTTTGTAAAATTCGGGATGAAAAAGCAGAGCGCCCATGGCATTTTGCCCACCCGCCGAACTTCCGAAAATGCCAACCCTTCCGACGTCCATTTGGGGATATTTTTGAGCAGCAGTTTTCAACCATGCGATCCTGTCGGGAAATCCGGCGTCTTTCAGGTTTTTCCAGCACACGTCATGAAAGGCTTTCGAGCGGTTGGCAGTTCCCATGCCGTCGATTTGCACAACGATGAATCCCAACTCGGCTAAATCGCTGCCCCAATGGGCGAGGTTGAACGATTTGGGCACATGTGAATCATGTGGGCCAGCATAAATATACTCGATTATCGGATATTTTTTCGACGCATCGAAACCCGTGGGACGTATGATGATTCCCCAAATATCAGTTTTGCCATCGCGTCCTTTCGCCGAAAAAACTTCGGGCAAACGCAGTCCTGCATCCAGCGCCTTGCTGATATCGGGCTGATTTTCAGGCTTGAAAACGATTTTTCCATCATCCACAGTGCGCAACGCCACAACCGGCGCCATATCGACACGCGAAAAAACATCAACCATTAGCTTGTAATCGGCGCTGAAAACTGCATGATGAACGGCATTTTCGGGTGTAAGGCAGGACAGTTTTTCTTTTTCAATATCAAGAAGATAGTATTTTTCCAAATAGGGATCTTCGCCTTTGTCTTTGCCGCATCCTTTGAAAATCACCGTGCGGTTCTTTTCATCGACATGCACCACCGATTTTACAACCCACTCCCCTTTTACGAGTTGCTTTTTCGCTTGTCCTGTCATTGTGTCGTAAAGATAGAGATGGCGCCATCCGTCGCGCTCCGAAATCCAAAGCAGCTCGTTCGACGATTTGAACCAATACTGATACAACGCGTAGTAATGAATAAACGTACCACTCTGTTCATCAACTATTTTTCGCAACTCGCCGCTTCGGGCGTCGCCGGCATAGATAACAAACTGCTGGTGCCCTCGGCGGTTGAAATCGAACGTGAAAAAATCGCTCGATTTGTCCCATTTGATGTTACCCAATTCATATTGTTCATCCACATTGGGAATGTCGAAATGTATCTGCCGTTCTTCGTCAAGCAGAAATAAAACCGGCCGTCGAATGGGCAGAGCATCGCCGGGTTTCACATAATCCAGTTCTTCGGTTTTGGGCTGAAGCTGATCGCGCGGCGACGAAGAAATCAAAACCACCTTGCGGTTTTCGGTCGGACGATATTTGCAGCAAACAATTTTTTTAGAATCGGGCGACCAGAAAATACTTGATGCGTAATACTCGAAAACCGAGCCGTCGGAACTCAATTTCCGACTTTTTCCACTTTCCAAGTCGGTAACCCAAAGGTTGCCTTCTGAAATATAAGCCTCCTTTTTTCTATCAGGCGACCTGACTTTACCCTTGCCGTCCTCTTTGAAAATCGTACTCCAGTATGGTCTCTGCGGAGAGGGCCGAGCCGGTTCCTTTTTTATCGAATAGTTTTTCAACTCGCAGATATATCGCTCATTATCAATCGAAAAGAAAACCGTATCCAAGTTGTTGTTGCACTGAATGGTACGAAACGGCAACTTGTATGCTTCGACATCCTTCCTCAGCATGATTTTCAGTGAATCGGCCAACCGCTGCTGATCGAAAGCCGCTAAGACCGCTCGCTCGTCGCCGTCGATGATGAGAAATTCGCTTCCTCTGGGGGTTTGCGTCAGATACCAGAATTTATGGCTGTCGTTCACCGGCGTAACTCCCGAAGCGCCGTAAAAGTACATTGAACTATAATACTCCCTGAAATTATCAGCCTTACGATAAAGGCTGTCAACGCTTTGTCCGTGCGACAACGACGATACTAAAAGCAATAAAAACACAATTCGTTTCATATAGCAAAAAATTTAGGATTTATTCACTGCAAAATGACGATTCTTTTTTGTGAAACAGCGCAATCCATCAAAAAAATTTTAGCTCAAAAAAACATTCCATGCACTGAAAGCACACAAAGGTATTACAAAACCTACAAATGTAAAACAGTAATACTGAATAACAAAGTTATACGGATTTTTTTATTTCCACGGCGAAGAAATCGGCTTCCTTTTCATTGCCAGAAAACCTGAAACTACTTGACTTCGAACTCGTAGATTGCCGAAGAATTTTTTTCAGGCATTCGGAAAACAAGGCGCACTTCCTGCGTGGTCACAGACGCAAACTCAATGGTGTTCAGCACATCTTTCGCCGGTTTGTATTCGCCTTTTGCGTTCACATCTTTCCATATTCCGTCCTGTTTGTATTGAATTTTCCACGAACGCGGAATTTCGCATCCGCCCCACGGCTTGTCGTCGTACCAGTAAACCGAAGCCTTTGAAATGGTAGCGGGCGCTTCAAACGCGTATGCGACCCATTCGGAAGCGTTATTTTTGGGCCACAACGAGTAGAAAGGCACACTCCGGTCGTTGGAGTTGGCAGGCCAAAAACCGTCGTTGACAGCGCCGAGCGAGCGGTTCCTCACGGAAGCGGTAACTTTGGCTTTGGTGCAGATGGTAGCCTGCGGCAGCGGCCGCGTTGATTCCCGGGTACGTGGAATCCAGACAGCCATTTCTCCCGAACCGCGATTGGCCCAAGCAAAATAGGGAATGGCCGTAATGCGCTTATCTTCAACACTTATTTTGTTATCCTCCATTCGATGGGCGCTCTTTGCATCGATTTCCAAAGCCACGACACCGTTCAAATCGGTTTTTTCGATCTGCAATATCGCAGCATTATCTTCCAAAACGGTGTTCAGCACATAGCCGTCGTTGTCGACCCACTCTAAACAATACACGATGGGGCCGCGCTCGAGCGACACTTTTCCTTGGTTGTCTTCCACATTTTCGTGTGCAACGGTGCGGTGCACATGCATCGGCAACGAAATCTCGATTTTATCGCCGGATGCCCACTTCTTCGAAAGTTTGGCATAGCCGTTTTCGCCAACCGGATAGTTGATTTTTTTCCCATTGATTTTAATTTCCACAGGCTCATCGCAAGGATGCAGGTATGTATATAAATCGCCGGGAACAGGCTGGTTATAAGTCCATCCCGGAATGCGCACCAGCATATCGAATTTCATTTTCTCTGAGGGATTAACCTCAATGGCAACATTCCCATCCCACGGATAGCCGGTGGTTTGCGCCAAATGCACGTTTTCCCCATTGACTTCGACGTCTGATTCGCTTTCTACAAACATATTTACATACAGCCGATTATCTTTGTGAGCATACACATATCCCGGCACCGAAGGCATAAAACGGCAAACATTACTGGGACAACATGCACACCCAAACCATTCGCTACGACCGTGTTGGCCGATGGATTCCAACGGATTGGGATAGAAAAAACGGTCGCCAACAAGACCAACGCCCGAAATCAACCCGTTATAGAGCGTACGTTCCAGCACATCATAATATTTTGCGTCGCCATGCAGCAGAAACAAACGGTGATTCCAGTATACATTTGCAATGGCAGCGCAGGTTTCGCAATATGCCGACATGTTGGGCAACTCATAGTTTTTACCGAAAGCTTCGCCATGCCCAGTGGCGCCTATTCCTCCCGTAATATAATATTTTTTGGTTACCACATTATCCCAAATCCTGTCGATGGCTTTCAGGTAATCCACATCGCCAGTCAGGGCAGCCACATCGGCCATTCCTGAGTACATATAGGTTGCACGCACTGCATGGCCAACGGCTTCGTCCTGCTCAACAACGGGCTTGTGTGTTTGGCTGTATTCGCCGCTTCGCCCGTTGCCTTTCAGGTCGAGGAAGAATTTTGCCAGATCGAGATACTCTTTTTTACCCGTTGCACGATACATTTTTGCCAGTCCCATTTCTACAATCTGATGTCCGGGTTCGTATGTCAGTTTTTCCGGCCCGAAATCGCGCACCAGCAAATCGGCGTTTTTGATGGCCACATCGAGCAGTGTGCGTTTGCCAGTTGCCTGATAGTGCGCAACAGCCGCTTCGTAAAGATGTCCGCAATTGTAGAGTTCGTGGCTCAGGTCGGGCGTTTTTTCCCAGCGCTTCTCACCAACCCATTTGTGTAAATTTCCCGATTCGCCAGCAGTGCGCGCCGTATACAGGTAGCCGTCGTCTTCCTGCGCAAGCTCTATAAAATGAATGAGCGAATCCATGCGGGCTTCCAGCGCTTTATTGGGATACATCTGAATAGAATAGGAAGCTCCTTCGAGAATCTTGTAAATGTCCGTATCATCGAAGGTGAACTGCGTGTCGAAATATCCAGATATCAGCCCGCCCGCTTTTTTGAAATTATCGACGCGCCCCGTGCTGTAGCAGTGTTTCAATGCGATGGGAATTGTAACATCCTGATTTATACGAATGCGCGGCGCCCAAAAGTCGTCAGTGAATTTTACCGAAGTGAACGATACCGGTTGAATGGGATAATCGTTGGACGAGGAAACCGCCTCCTGCCTCCCACAGCCTGAAAGAAAAATTAACGTGCCCAAAATGGCAATTATACTCAGTTTTACCAGATTTTTCATGTTTTTGTTGCTATTATATGTTTGAAAATTCCAAATTCAGGATTTCTTTTCCAGTTTGCAATTTGCTGTTTGATTTGGCCACCATAAGGCATAAATTTTAATAAACTTTCCATTCTATTACGCCGCCCGAATAGCCTCTTTTTGCAGCTTCGGGAACTTCGCCATCCTCGTCGCCAGAACGCCTGAGTTGCGCCGTCAGCCGCAATTCGGTGGTAGTTACTGGTTTGAAAACAACCTTATTATACCTGTCGATTTCGACGCCATATCCCGAAGCGTTTTCCACTTCTTTCCAGTTGCCGCCGTCTTTATAAAACAGTTTCCACGATTTCGGCGCTTTGTAAATTACGTCATAATGCTCGAAGGCGAGCCAAAAAACTTCAACCGACGATACTTGTGTAGGCTCATCAAACTGATAGCCAATATGTTCTTCCGTACCATTCTTCAACCACCAATAGTGATATGGCGTGTTGATGTCGCGGGACGATCTGGGTTCAAACTGGTCGTTAAATCCATATCCGCCAATTTGACGTGCACGCGAAGCGATGGTTGGTTCGGGCTTGGGAATGGCTTTTTCGGCCGATTCGGGAATCCAGACCGCCATCTGCGCATGTCCGCGATTATTCCATGCGCTGTAGGGAATGGCTGTAAAACGAACCGGATTCTGCCTCTTCCCCGCTGCTTGCTGATTTTGTTCCACTGCATAGGCGTCGCCTTCGAGCAAAACCACGTCGCCCAGCAAATCTTTTTCAAATCTTCCGGTAATTTTTGCATCGCGCGGAATTACCATGTCGAAGATATAATCGCGGTTTTGATCGACACTTTCGAGGGCATACAAGATCGGGCCACGTTCCATAGCTAACAAGCCTTCGTTGTATTCCACCGACGGATGCGCCTGCACCCTGCGCACGGGCATATCCATTTCCAATGTAATAACGTCGCCCCTCTCCCATTGGCGATCAAGAATGGCATATCCATTGTGAATCAATGGCTTTTGTTTTTTTCCATTCACAAAAATTTTTGTTTTCGAATGTCTGCCATTCACGTAGCGGTACAAATTGGAGGGAACGGGCCTGCCATCTGCCCAGCCGGGAATCCGCAACGAGACGGAAAATCGGCCAGCGCTGCCGCTCGCAGGGTTCACTTCGATGCCAACATTTCCACTCCACGGATATTCAGTAGTTTGTAGCAATTCCACTTCACTGTCGGGCAGTTTTATTTTCGCATTCCCCTCAACATACAGGTTTACATAAATATTGTTTTCACAAACGGCATAATTGTAAAGCGGCACCGACGCCATAAAGCGTGTGACATTTCCCGGACAACAAGCACATCCAAACCAAGGCTCGCGATGATGCCCGCCATGTGAAGCCATCGGATTGTCGTAGAAAAATTTGTCGCCGCTGAGCGATACGCCGGCAATCAATCCATTGTATAGAGTGCGCTCCAAAACGTCCACATATTTGGCCTCGCCTGTGGCCAGAAACATACGGTGATTCCAATATACATTGGCTATGGATGCACAGGTTTCGCAATAATTATTGAAGTTGTTCAGTTCATAATCGGGGCCAAATCCTTCGCCCTGCGGTCGCGAACCGATTCCTCCGTTCAGATAGAGTTTGTGGCCGACCATATTGTCCCAAACGCGCTCGACAGCCGCAAAAAGCGCTTTGTCGCTTTGCAACGCGGCAACATCGGTAACGCCCGAATAGAAATAGCCCGCCCTGACGGCATGTCCCACAATTTCGTCTTGCTCCGTCACTGGCTTGTGATCCTGACTGTAAATACCCGGCTTGCGTCCGTTGGAAAGCCTTCCAGCTTCGTCCACAAAATAACGCGCCTGTGTGAGATATTTTTCGTCGCCGGTAACTTCATGCAGTTTCACCAGCGCCATTTCAATAATGGGATGCCCCGACGGATATTTAATCTGATTTTCGCCCAAGCCGAAAGTTTCGCATACCAAATCGGCATTTCGCAACGCCACATCGAGCAGCAAACGTTTGCCGGTGGCCCTGTAATGAGCAACGGCAGCTTCGTAGAGGTGGCCGCTATTATACAACTCGTGGCTGTTGATTCTCTCCCAGCGCGAGCGTCCCCACCATCCCGAAAGGCGGTAACATTTGTTTGTAACACAGGTGGTGAGGTATCCGTCGGGTTCCTGCGCGGCGGCAATCAGCGCGATAACACTGTCGAGATAAGCGTCTAATCGGGCGTCGTATTTTACGGCCAAAGAATAAGAGGCGCCCTCGATGATCTTGTAGGGATCGGTATCATCGAATGAGAAATCGCCCTGATGCTCACACTCTTTCAAGCCCCCTGCCAATGCAAAATTATCGAAACGCCCGTTGATTTCGCATTGGTGAAACGCCGACGGAATGGATACCGTGCGGTTGATTTCCATGCGCGGTAACCAAAAATTATCCGCGAAATGCACATCGACAAACGAAACCGGCCTGATTTTTCCTTGTTGAGTTGCAGGTTGCGTTTCATTATGGCGGCATCCTGCGGCGCTAAGAATCACAATAATTAGCAGTGCCTTTACTTTTTGAAATCCTGATAACATTTTAGAATCCCCGATTTAGATTAAAAATTGATAACCGATTGTTGCTGTTTTTTTTTGTAAAACTACATAAATTGCGGCTATCTGCGCCATCAAAAAATTCAAAAATAATAGAAAAAACTCGAAATACAGCCTGAAAACACAGGAAAGCATTTTGCGTAGAACATTTACAACAAGCGGCATAGCTGTCGCATCACGAAATTATTGCATCATGGAACCATAAACAAGTCCAAAGAATCAATGCCCGAATGTTTAACGGATTGCGCGATTGCCAGCAAATTTCGCAGCTTTTTCGATTATTGATTGAGTTTGTAAAATTAATTCTATTAATTTGCAAGGACAAAACGTTCGCCGATTTCCTTTCAAATTCGGGTGCAGCGAGCGTTTTTCCGTAAAAGGATTTTTATGATTTTATTGAAACGAAGCATTTTGATCCGGATATTGATCGTAATTTTCGGAATCATCGTATTTGTTCCGGGCATCGGAGGGGTTCATCTTTTCGACTGGGATGAAATTAACTTCGCAGAGTCGGCACGCGAAATGCTTGTCTCCGGCGACTACCTGACGGTGCAAATCAATTTCAATCCGTTTTGGGAAAAACCGCCTTTGTTTATCTGGATGCAGGTTTTGACGATGAAAATTTTCGGCGTCAACGAGTTCGCAACACGCCTGCCCAACGCTTTTTGCGGTATTGTTACACTGCTGGCTCTGTTCGATATAGGCAAAAAGATTCACAGCATACAATTCGGAATAATCTGGACGCTTTTCTACGCCTGTTCTTTCATGCCTTTTTTTTATTTCAAATCGGGAATTATAGACCCATGGTTCAATATTTTTATTTTTTTGGGTATCTCATTTTTCATCGATTGTATAAGCAATCCCGACTCTCGAAAACAAGACATTTCCATTTCATTATCAGCAATTTTCATTGGTTTGTCCGTATTAACAAAAGGCCCTGTGGGTTTCCTCATTTTCATGTTAACGCTTTTTGTCTACCTGATATTGATAAAATTTAAAATCCGGTTCAGGGCAAAGCACATTATCGTATTCTGTGTCCTGCTTGCCGCGATAGGTGGTTTTTGGTTTATTATCCAGATAATCAACGGCAATTTCGGAATTATTCGGGAATTTATCGTTTATCAGATTCGTTTGTTTCAAACCGAAGACGCCGGACATGGTGGTTTCCTGCTGTACCATTTCGTTATTCTGCTTCTGGGCGTCTTCCCTGCCTCGGTGATTGCGCTGCCTGTTTTCCACAAATCGATATTGAAAGATGAACAAAATGCACAAATGAAACTTTTCTTCCAGTGGATGATGATCCTGTTCTGGGTAGTCCTCATTCTTTTCACCATCGTGAGAACAAAAATCATCCACTATTCATCAATGTGTTATTTTCCGCTTACTTTTTTCGCTTCGTGGTATGTTCTACAGGTTTTTGAGAACAAGAAAGAAATTACAAAACTCATAAAAATTCCGTTGCTGGTTGTTGCCGGCATCGCCGCCGTTCTTGTCGCCCTCATTCCTTTTTTCGACAAATTCAAACATTTGCTATATCCATATATTGATGAATTCACTCTGGGTAACATGCAGGCTACTGCTTCGTGGGCTGGTTTCGAATGGCTGTTGGGCGTTGTGCTGATTGCCGGTGCAATCCTGTTCATCGTCTTCCTCAAATCCAACAAGCAAAAGGCGTTCCTCTACCTTTTGGGTGGTTCGCTCGTTGTTGCTTTCTCCGCCACCACATTTTATTCGCGTCAGGTTGAACAATATACGCAAAATGAAGCCATCAAGTTTTACCAGTCGCGGCGGGGCGAAGATTGTTACATTTTAAGTATGCAAAAAAGCTATGCTCAATATTTCTACAGCGACCGCCAACCCGCAAACAACAACGCCGACAGGGATTTCCTCCAGCGGGGAGCCATCGACAAACCTTGCTATTTTGTTGTCAGAAACACCCGGAAAAACATCGATTCTTTTTTGTCGGCTACTTCGAACCCCCAAAAGTTGTATGACAAAAACGGTTTCGCCTTCTTTATGCGGCAGCCTGTAGAATGAATTTTGAAAATTTTCCTCGAAAATTTACTATATGGATATTTCGCTAAATTTGCAATTGCGTACCGGTAAATTTTAATTTGAAGAAAAACATATATGCAACGATTTTTAGAGGCTTGCGCTTCATATATTTACGCCACATATCAGACGTCGCTTGCCGATGTTTGCATTGTTTTCCCCAACCGCCGCGCCGGCGTATTCTTCAAGGCTTATATACAGAAACTGATTCGGCAGCCGCTTTTCAGTCCGCAAATTACCACCATGCAGGAGTTGTCGCTGTCATTCTCGAAACTTCAAACATCCGATAATTTGCTGCTTATCACCCATTTGTATAAAATTTTCAAAAGCGTCACCGGTACACAGGAAACTTTCGACGAGTTCTATTTTTGGGGCGAAGTACTGCTCAACGATTTCAACGACCTCGACAACTATATGGCCAATGCCCGCGATGTTTTCAGCAATTTGGCCAATGTAAAAGCTGTTGAATATCACTTCGATTATCT
>Ga0082212_10011919_pt1 | contig 10982 bp, 10 predicted proteins | sample TergutNt197P3_FD_71548 | JGI IMG/M metagenome (GOLD analysis project Ga0082212, IMG submission 71548) | Neocapritermes taracua P3 segment gut microbial communities from Petit-Saut dam, French Guiana - Nt197 P3 | ecosystem: Host-associated > Arthropoda: Insects > Digestive system > Gut ...
TGCATCGCCGGCACGTATATAAATCAGCCTTGCCCGTTCCGCCATTTCCCGGGCCGCCTTGTTGGTAAAGGTTACTGCCATAATCGATCGCGGATCGAGTCCCTGTTCCCGGATTAAATAGGCAATTTTGGTGGTAATCACTCTGGTTTTACCGGACCCTGCCCCGGCAAGGATCAGCAGGTTTTTACCATTGTGAAGAACAGCTTTCCGCTGTTCCGGATTGAGGATTTCAAGATAAGAAGGAAGGGCGTCTGCCATATGTCCCTCCGGCCCGCGTATGTATATCAAGTTACCGTATTATAGTCTGACAGCTTTTTTTTTGCTATAATTTTACAATGAAGGATACAGATAACAAAAAGACTCTTGCAAAAGCAATTGGGTTACGGCTGGTACTGGGGTTGTTTTTCATTTCAGCGCTCATGGTTCTTTTGCTGACAGCGGTGGTAAACATTCAGATGAATCGTCACGTGGCAATGATCACGGAATCGACACAGAACCATTTAATGACCGCGGCCCAATCATTGGCGAAATTGATCAGCGCCGAAGAATTGGATCGATATCATACCATAGAAGATACCTACGGCCCGGAGTATCAGGCGCTTAAAGTACGGCTTATGCGTTTTGCTGAGGAACATAATGTCCTGTACGCGTATTACTGGCGTGCTTACGGAAGCGAAGGACAGCACATTATTGATAATGATACCGACCCGGAAGAACAGGTTGGGCCGTGGAGCATTTTTGAAATAGAAGAAGTTGCCCATGATGGCCTTGCCGGAAATGTCGGCGTAACCGACCTGGGAACCTATACCCCTGAATGGGGCGGCCTTATTTCGGGCTATGCCCCGGTGTATGACAGCGAAGGCAAATTCTACTGCGTCGCGGGTGTGGACATCAGCGACGAATTCATCCTTGTGCAGCGCACAGACTCACGGAACATGACTATTCTTCAGATTGCTGCCCTTTTGATTTCTGTGATCTTTGGCGTGCTTAATATGCTGCTCTACCGCCGCAAGGCCCGGCAGATCGAAGAAGCTCATGTCAAACTGCAGTACTTTAACAACAATCTGCGCCGGGCATTTTCCACGTACCTTTCGGAAGATGTAGTGGAAGAGATTGTCAGCGATCCAACCCGGCTCCAGTTGGGTGGTGTGAACCGCCACATGACAGCCATGTTTACCGATGTTAAAGATTTCACCCATATTGCGGAAGTGCTGGCGCCGGATCAACTGGTAGATTTGCTTAACTATTATCTTTCCACCATGAGCGACGTTATATTGGATCAAAAAGGGACCATTGACAAATACGAAGGCGATGCAATTATTTCTTTCTTCGGGGCGCCGTTAGACCTTCCCGATCATGCCCTGCGCGCCTGTTTAACAGCAATTATAATGAAGCGGCTGGAAACTGAAGTAAACGGTCACATCGCTGCAAACGAACTAAGTCCTTCGCCGCTCCATGCCAGAATTGGGATTAACACAGGAGAAATGGTAGTGGGAAACATGGGAACGCAGAAAAAAATGAATTACACGATTATCAGCAATGCGGTAAATCTGGCTGCCCGGCTGGAGGGAGTAAACAAACAATACGGAACCTGGATCCTCGCAACTGAAGACACAATAAAGGAAACAGGAAATCATCTTGTTTGCCGCAAGCTTGACCGGATCAGGGTAGTAGGAATTAACGAACCGGTGCGTATTTACGAAGTGATGGACATACACGAGGAGGCTCATTCGGCTCTGCACGAACAGGTAGATCTTTTTCATCGTGCTTTGATTCTTTTTGAGTCCCGCAACTGGAAAGGTGCACAAACGATATTCGATCAGGTAAGCAAACAATTTCCCGGCGATCAGCCTTCGCTTCTGTATCTGAACCGCTGCCGGCAATTTATGGAAGAAGCGCCGGGCAAAGATTGGGACGGGGTCTTTAGCATAGACGAGAAGTGAGCGCTGTTTAAATCTCCTCACGCAGAGAACGCAGAGGAAGAAATTTATCAACGAATTACGCTAATGAAACGAATTGTTATGTGCATTATTCGCGTCCGTACCGAAGGTACGCTTTGTGCCATTCGTTGATCTTCTTTCAAAGGCATAGCAGGTTCACGCCAAATATGGAGCAGGCACTAACAGTTCCAGATCAAACCCTCTCCGCGCAACAATCGTTCCCCGGATCATGTCGCCCGGTTTTGGCAACTTGGTTCCTGTGGCATCAGCAGTCCGTATCACTGCAGCGCCGTCTACTTCCGGCGCCTGACAAAAAACCCGGCCAAGCCAAAAGTTGTCAGACTGTGGGCTGTCTTCAGGAGCCGGAGCGATTACTTCCTCGACAAGTACATCCATAGTCCGGCCTGCAAAGCGGTTCATTCGTTCTTCGGTAATCGGAACTTGTTTTTCTTCGATAACAGCTTTACGCTGTGCCGCAATTTTTTTACCTACCCTTCCTTTAATAGAATATGCGGCTGTTCCTTCTTCTCTGGAAAAGGTAAAAACTCCCAGCCAGTCAAAGTTGGCCTGTTGCTGGAAATCAAGAAGCATTTTAAAATCATCTTCGGTTTCACCGGGAAAACCAACCAGAAAAGTTGAACGGATCACTGCATCTGGCAGTTTTGTACGGATTGTTTCCAGCAGGCAAAGATAGCTTTTTGCATTGCCTCTTCGTCCCATAGATGAAAGCAATCGGGAGGCAGCGTGCTGGAACGGTATATCAAAATACGGAAGAAAACGCCTGTCATGTGCAATAATGTCCAGTATATCCAAAGGAAAGTGATCCGGGTGGAGGTAGAGCAGCCGTACCCAAAAATCACCGGGTAATGCGGCGATGGCTTTTAACAGTGCAGCCAAAGCGGCAGCGCCATCTTCTGTTGCAGTACCGTTATCAATAGCAAAAGACGCAATGTCCTGACCAATAAAGCAGAGCTCCTTTACACCCCGTTCCAGCAGTTGCCTGCATTCTTCAACAATGTCGGGAACAGCACGGCAGCGGAGCGGGCCGCGAATCAGCGGGATGGCACAAAACGTGCAATTATTGTTGCAGCCTTCGGAGATTTTAACATACGCAGAACCGGGAAAACCAAGAAGGGGGCGTAAACCTTGCCTGATCACTTTTACCTGACCACTTGCAAGTGGTCGGGTTAAGTGGTCAGGGCGGTTCGAATCCGGCAGAACTGCACGGGATGTCTCTTGTGTGGATACAGATGCGGTACGAACCTGTTTAAAAAGTTCCGCTGCTTTGTGAACAACGTTGTCTATATTATCGCAATCCAAAAATCCGTCTGCTTCGGTTAAACTTTCCTGGAGTTCTTTCCAATAACGCTGAGCAAGACAGCCTGCAAGGAGAATCTTTTTTTGCGGGTATTGATTTTTCCAGGCAAGGACTGCGTTTATTGATTCGCGTTTTGCATCTTCAATAAAACCGCAGGAATTTACAATAATCATATCCGCATCAGCAGGATCATCTACTGCTGCCCAAAGTGCATTATTTAAAGCGGCCATCATAATTTCGGCATCAACCTGATTTTTTGCACAGCCAAAAGGATCAAGAAAGTATTTCATGCTTGCCAAAAGTTGCCGGATAAAACCGGTTTTAGATATGCGCTATTCAAGCCGGTATTGGGTAAGGCGGAATCTGCCGTCATTATCACGGAGCCAGCGCAGATCGATTACCACTACCTCTCCGGGGGTTCCAAGATTCAGTGTAACAGTCCGCCCTGCACCATTGAGTTCTATTGCTACTGCCGTGGCATTCGAAGACCAGAGCCGGATTGTGTTCATCACATGAATACTTAACCGCTCTCCGCGGGAAAAATACCGTTCTGTTCTGTCCCGTCTGTCCAGTTCCCAGCGGAACATACAGTAGTTCTGAAACTGAATTTCCAGAGTAAAGGGATAGGTATTGGTGGAAGTAAAGATCACTGTACCGGACTGGATTGCAGTATCAGTAATATCATCGGGATTTATGGCAATATAGGGATCTATTGCGGCGTTAAGATCAAAACGAATCAGGGCACCTGCACCGGGTGATCGGTAATCGTAGTCAGAAAGTGTTATGCGGAGATCGGAAATACCGTTCCCATTAAGGTCTACTTCGGTATCACCTGAAAGAGCCAGCCTGATGTTGCTGCCCGGGGTAATAAGCGTAAGAGGATCATCCATGCTGCGTAATTCTATCTTATACTGATCGTTTTCCAGATTTACAAGGATCGTATCTCCTCTGTAAAACCGCCTTTCCAGAAAAGAACCTTCCAGTATATACTCCATCGGAAGGTGAACGGGACTTGTTTGAACCGGCTCGGCCGGGGTTCTGACAAAAATCAAATATCCCGCAGCTCCCGCAATAAGAAGTACTATTATGCCAATAATCAGAACCAGGAGCCATTTTGGAAAAGAACGGGATGATTTTAAAAGCTGATCTACCGGAACAGGCTGTTCCTGAATTTTGATAGCCCTGTACAGGGAAAGTAACTCATTAACATCCAGACCTAAATATTCACCGTAGTTTCGTAAAAAACCCAACAGATAAGGCTCACCGGGAAATTTGGAAAACGATTCCGATTCCAAAGCTTCGAGATACCGGCGGGCAATATTTGTTTCTCTGCCGACATAATCTAAAGCAAGGCCTTTGGCTTCACGGGTTGATTTTAGTTTTTCTCCCAGCGATTCCACTTACTGCTCCTGAACAAACAAGCTTTTTCCAAAACCCAAGCGGGTTGAGCATTTTTTAAAGCTTGGAAAAACTTACTTAATCAGAACCCCGTAATAAAAAGTTATTGTACATATTGGAAGCCGGGGGAGACTCAAAAATAAAGAGCCGTTCAGGGATCCCTGTGTTAAGACTTACGCCATAAAAATCAAAACGGACTGTGGTGTCGCTGATAGTCTTTCCGGTAATACGGCGTATAAGCTGTGTATCGGGAGAAATATCCATAATGATCTCGGTAAAACCCTCGCCGGTAGAACGCCTGGCCAGTTTGAGCTTAATCACCATTTCGCTGGAACCGGGCTCAATAGGTACCGGGGCAGGCCCCACTACAAAGGCCGGCACATAATTACGTTTCAATAAATTAAGCCCGCGGGCAGTGGCGATGTTCGCCCCTCCCTGTTTCGATGCAGCCTGATTCAGGATGGCCCGTTCGCCCGGTAGAAAAATCATCAGGCTTTCCCCGTCATAGAGAATTACCTGTTCAGCCGGGTAAGAAAAATCAATACGGAGAAAGTTTGGCATCATGGCATAGACCGTACCTGCCATACTGGTACCGCCGCTTACTATGTTAATCCGGGCAGAATAGGTTCTGATCGAAGCATACCGTTCAGAAACCTGCTCCAGATATCGCCCTGCGGTCATTATCTCTTGCGCTGAAGGAATAAAACCGCTGAAAAAAACCAAAATTACTAAAAAAAGCCCCTTCTTCATGCACACGCCGCCTTCTAGCTCTACAAATTGCTGCGATAGCAGCATCCTTGCTAAAACAATTACCTTGCGCTCGTGGGCCGGAGGCCCACATGATTATATCATACACATAAGGGGTTTTTAGTGCAAGTAGACATTATTTTAATATTTTCGAGGCTGTTCCAAAACCTCCCTGACCACTTTGTAAAGTGGTCAGGTACAGTTTTTGGATCAAACGCATTCACTTTTCTGTGTTCAGAGCTCCGAGGTTTGTCAAAGGGCTTGAAGCAACCATGTTTGAAAGGCTGGAAAGTCCTGCCAAAACAAGATCGTTATTTTTCTCACGAATACCTTGATCGATTATTCTGAAAAATCCTTCCGTTATCGCCCTTCGTTCGGCAAAAACTGCGGCAAAGAGTTTCTCGTAGAAATCGTATTTCTTTGTAATTTCCGCCAGGGCCAGTTCTTTCATTGTATCGGCTTTTGACTTATCCTGTTTGGTTAATTCTTTTTCCCGTCCGAATCCGGACAACATTTCAAAAGCCCGTTCTGCATCGCTTTGGGGAATTTCTTCGGGAAGCCGGGAAAACAGACCGGAGGCTTTATCCATTATTGCCTGACCTCCAAAACAGGGGTTTCCGCCATTTTAAGAATAAAACCTGCCGCCTTTCCCAGATTCCGTAAGCATCCTATTTCCTGCCAGGAAAAATAGGGATGATGAAAAAGCTGTCTGATATACCGCCGTACCCTTGAAATAAAGCCAAGCGGAAAAAGTTCCCTGTATGTTATCCTATATTGATGATTAAAAACCGCCGTCGATTTAACAATTACTCCGATTAACTCATTTACCCTTGCTTCTATAATTCCAAATTGAATGATATTTTTCCGTGCAGTTTTTATTTTCTGTAAATAAGAGGCGGTTCGTTCTGCAATTACCGGTACTGATGTATTACCGGTAAATTCCGTATTTTTAACAGCGGTGGCGGAAATTGTAAAAATATTTTGCAAAGAAAAATCCCCGTCATTCCGGCTATTGATGTATTCCTGCTGTTTCCAGTTCAAATGCCTGAACAAAATCCGGGGCTTTTGCAGTTGGAGGAGGGCATGACACCTTGCCTTGCTTAACGCTTCCAGGGCTTTAAGTATCTCAATTCGCTTTATTTCATGCTGCTCTTCCAGAGCATCGAGATCGGTTGCGGAGCGGCTTATCTGTTTGGTCATTAGTCCATTCTACCCAAAATAGGAAAAAAAGCAATACCTTAGTAAAAGCCGCCCGAGTGTAATAGCTGATTTTGAAAGTATGCCTGCTGAATGGTAACATAGTGACATAATTTCAAAAGATAAAGAACGGTTTTAAAACTTCCCTGCCGTCAGGTTTTTTACCCAGCGTTCCCGTTTTAAAAATTGCCGGCAGATAATAAATTTTATAACATCGGTAAGTTTTAACAGGGTAAACATTTGAACGGGAGGTATAGCAGTAAAATAGGAGAGGATGATTGCGCCCGGAGCGAAAAGGAGGGAATTGACCGTACAATCGGCAAGGACTCCCATTACTGTGTCTCCGCCGGCCCGGGAAATGGCGAATTGGACATTGAGCAGACCCCAGAGGGGAAGATAAGCAAGAATTACCAGCACAAGGCCAAGACTCGTCGATCTGGCTGCGGCGCTCAGGTTGGAAAAAACAAGGGGAATTATTAGCGCCGACAATAACGCTCCCGGTATGGAAACGATAACACCGGCAGCTACCGATCCAGACTTAAGCCATTCGGCGCGGCGGCGGGCTTCGTCAAGTTTATTGGCGCCAAGTGCGCCACCTACCAGTATGCCTGCAGCAGTCCAGATTCCGCCGAAGATTAAAAAGAAAATATTGGCTATGGTCCAGCCTGCCGCCATACCGGCCACAACTTCCGCGCCGCCCCTCCGGTTGTACATGGCGACCATAATTGTTTCGGAGCTGACCCACGATATTTCCGAAGCAAATATCATCCCCGACTTAAAGAGGATTTCCTTAATGAGTTGTTTATGAATATTAAATATCCTGATAAAGTTAACATAAAAGGGAGCTTTAACCCTGGCTGAATACCATACAAAAGCAATAAGCTCAAAAACTCTGGCAATAATTGTCGCATAGGCAGCGCCGGTTACTTCCAGCCTGGGTGCACCCAGATTTCCGTAAATTAAAATCCAGTTTCCCGCTGTGTTTATAAAGGTTGCAACGGCGGAAATACAAAGCGGCACTTTTGGCTGGGCAATTTCCCGGAAACTTGTCCCGATTGCCGACGAAATTGCTACAGGTATAAAAGAAAAAGAAATGAGGATAAGGTATTCCGATCCAATGGCAGTAATTTCTCTCTGGGCGGCATTCTCCGTAGTCATTATGGAAACCGGAAGACTGGGATTAATCCGGCAAAGCACAATGCTTGCAGCCGCTATGATAACGCCAAAAATCACCTTAAAGCGGTAGGCGTTTTTCATTCCTTCGTTGTCATTGGCGCCCTTGAACTGAGCTATATAAATACCGCCTGCCTGGCAGACGGTATTAACAATGACGATATATACAAAGGTAAGATGATTGACTACATTGACTGCGGCCATACTTATATCCCCCAGGCCGGCAACCATAAAGTTGTCGATAAGGGAGACCATGCTCATAATAAACTGCTGCGCCATTACCGGTAATGCAATAGACATGGCTGACCGGTAAAAAGACAGCGGGCCAAAACGTTGATTTAATGATCGCATTAATTTTTTAGTATAGTAAAAATTCCTGAATATAAAAATACCCGTTTTGATCAATGCGGCATGATCAATGCGGGAAGTTGACAGGAAAATAATTTCATGGTGTAATTAAATAAAATCCGATGTTTATTTTTCGCCGAAAAGTTTACCTGGACAACAACGCAACAACGATGATAGCACCGGATGTATGCAAGGTTATGGAAAAAACCCTGCGCAACTGTTATGGGAATCCGTCTTCCAATTACCGCGATGCGCGCGATGCTGTTATGCTTTTGGACAGCTGTCGAAAAACTGTTGCGCAAAGCATCGGTGCTTTACCGGAAGAAATTATTTTTACCGGTTGTGCAAGCGAATCGAACAACCAGCTTCTTTTTTCCTGTGCGGAAAATGCCCTTCCGGAAAGAAATGTTATTGTTGCTTCACCCATTGAACATCCATCGGTTATCAAGGCATTGGAATTCCTTCAAAAACAGGGAACTGTTGTGCGCTATTGTCCGGTAGACAGTCAGGGGCGCATTGTATGGAATGCCCTGGTTTCGCTGGTTGATAACACAACGGCGCTTGTTTGTGTAATGTACGCCAATAACGAAACCGGCGTGCTGCAGGATATCCCCGGCATTGCCCGGCTTGCTCATCAGAACGGCGCTTTAATGATGTCTGACTGTGTGCAGGCGCTCGGAAAGACAGTGGTAAACGTTCGGGAACTTGGTGTTGATTTTGCCAGCTTTTCCGCTCATAAAATCCACGGTCCCAAAGGGACAGGCGCTGCTTTTGTCCGTTCCGGCCTGCCTGTTGTTCCTTTTATACACGGCGGACACCAGGAGAACGGACTGCGTGCGGGAACAGAAAGTACGCATAACATCGCCGGGTTTGCCGAAGCGTGCAGGCATATTCCGCAAAGTCTGGCAGCGGCCGGCCGGATGACCCGGCTGCGGAATGAACTTGCAGCAGGTATTCAAAAACTGCTTCCTTCCGCCCGTATCAATTCCCCATACGGCGAAGTCGGACAACCGGCGCTGTGTAACACCCTAAACGTTACCTTTCCCGGGTTTGATGCGGCAGAAGCCATTGGTTTTCTTGATTACAGCGGAATTTGCGTTTCGGCCGGTTCTGCCTGTAATACCTCGGCCAACGAGCCTTCGACGGTTTTAAAAGCAATTGGACTATCTGATGAAGAAAGCAGGCAAACCCTTCGTTTTAGTCTTTCGGAATATACTACTTCCGAGCAAATAGCTTATACATTAAATATTCTGCGCGATTATCTTGAACGGAGAGCCTTGCCTGTAACACTGGTGCATCCCAATCAGGCCGATGAGAGTTTATTGTTCAATGAACATACTTTTATTGTTGATGTACGTTTCTGGTATGATCGCAAAATTCTTAAGGGCCTTCCCCGTTCACACGAAACATCGTTTACCGAACTGCGCACCCATCTTGATGCGCTGCCGCGCCAGAAAAATATTCTTATTATCTGCCAGGGCGGAACAATCAGTCCCGTTGTGGCATATTTTCTGCGCGCCAAAGGATTTAAAAATCTTTCGTTTGTCGCAGGCGGCGCTGCCGGCTGGAAACTTTTTCAGCCGGAATTGTATAATAAATACGGGGGAAACGATAAACAACCGTTAATTAAACGAAAGGCGGAAATTACATGAGATTCCATTTGTTTGACCGTATAGAAGAAATCTGCCGGTGGAAATATATTACAGGAATTAAATGCATCAGCCTTTCTGATGATGTATTCAACGAGCATTTTCCCGGCTATCCGGTTTTTCCCGGCAGTCTTATCCTGGAAGGGCTGGCACAGATAAGCGGTTCATTCTTTGAAATTATCATGCAGCAGGAAGAAAACAGAATTAAGCGCGCCGTTCTTACCGTTGTCCGTGAATTCAAAATTAAAAAACCGGCCGGCCCCGGTGATACATTGCTTTACCGCGCGGAAATTATTACCAGAAACAGTGACTATGGTGTTACCTGTGTTTCTGCCATGATTAACAATGAATTGTGCGCCAAAGGGGAATTGATGTTCAATTTTATCGATCCGCCAAACGATAAGATTGGTCAGTCACGCGAAGAACTCTATGCAATTGTTACAAGACAAACACGCTACTCCGATTATAAAGCACAGCCATGAAGATTGTTTACAACCATTATGCGGCAGATGAGCCAATTCCCGTTCAGGAATATATCAGCAACCGAAAGCTAGTAAAATATTTTAGCCGGGAAACAGCAGCAGCGCTTGTTGCCGCTGCCTGCCTGTTAAAAGACATATCGTTTAGTCCATTAATGCCTTTCTATTACGAGACAGGGGTCATGGAAAGTGAAGACCTTGGACTGGAACTGATAGCAGACAAAAGCCGCGATTCCCAGGGAAAGTTTTCACCGCAGAATTTTGTTGAAAAAGGCATAAAAGCTGTGCCTCCGCTTACTCAATTTAAGGCACTTTACAATATGCCCCTGAGTTTTGTGGCAATCGAACATGGGTTAAAAGGCGATAATGCCGTTATTTACGCTTCGGCTAGCGGCCTGTTAATTCAAGCGCTTTACGCCCCTGCAGATAAAGACATTCTGTTGGGGTGCGGTAAAATTTTTGCTGACAAATCCGTGGTTTCGGGATTTGCGCTGGTTAAAAAAGAAGAAATTAAAAACAGTCCTTTCCTGAAAAGTCCGATGGAAGCTTTTGAGCTTTTTAAAGAATGGCAGCGTAGCCATTTTCAAAACTCTGTTAGTTTTGAAAATGGCTTTGGGAAAACCGGCAAATAAACCGGTTTTCCCCTAAATCTAAGGAAGCTTTTTCAAAAACTGAAGTTTTGAAAAAGCCTCAGAGAGGAAATCATTAATGAATAAAGTAGTGATTACCGCAT
>Ga0082212_10011920_pt1 | contig 10982 bp, 4 predicted proteins | sample TergutNt197P3_FD_71548 | JGI IMG/M metagenome (GOLD analysis project Ga0082212, IMG submission 71548) | Neocapritermes taracua P3 segment gut microbial communities from Petit-Saut dam, French Guiana - Nt197 P3 | ecosystem: Host-associated > Arthropoda: Insects > Digestive system > Gut ...
GCCAAGAAATATGTGGAAGACGTTGAGTTTTATGCAGAAGACGCCGGCCGCACCGAAAACGAATATCTTGCAAAAGTGATTGAAGCGGTGATTGCGGCGGGAGCCACTGTGGTGAATATCCCCGACACGACGGGTTATTGCACGCCCGATGAATACGGCGGCAAAATACGGTTCCTGATGGAAAACGTGAAAAACATCCACAAAGCGATTGTTTCCACCCATTGCCACAACGATTTGGGAATGGCTACGGCCAACGCCATATCGGGCGTCCTTAACGGTGCGCGTCAGGTGGAAGTAACCATCAACGGTATCGGCGAACGCGCGGGGAATACCGCGCTCGAAGAGGTAGCGATGGCCGTCAAAAGCCGTAAGGATATGCCGGTGCATACCGACGTGAACACGCAAAGGATATACCGTACTTCGCGGCTCGTGTCCACGCTGATGCGAATGCCGGTGCAGCCCAACAAGGCGGTGGTGGGACGCAACGCCTTTGCGCACTCGTCGGGCATCCATCAGGACGGCGTGCTGAAAAACCGCGAGAGTTACGAAATCATGAATCCTGCCGACGTGGGCATCAACGAGTCGTCCATTGTGCTTACCGCCCGTAGCGGACGACACGCATTGAGCCATCACCTCGAACGTCTTGGTTACAAACTCAATCCCGAAGAATTGGACGACGCCTACAACAAATTCCTGAAATTAGCCGACCGCAAGAAAGACGTTTCCGATGAGGATCTCCGCGTCATTGCGGGCGTGGCGCAAACCGAACTGCAACGCCGCGTGAAACTCAAATACCTCAATGTAGTGTGCGGCAAGTCGAGTATTCCGATGGCTACCGTGCAACTCAGCATCGACGGCGAAATCTGTACGGCCACCTCGTCGGGCAGCGGCCCTGTGGATGCGTCGTTCAGCGCCATCCGCCAGTTGATTCATCGCAAAGTAACGCTCGAAGAATATCTCGTTCAGGTGATTACCCGCGGCAGCGACGACATGGGTAAAGTACACGTGCAGGTGGAAAATCAGGGGAATATTTATTACGGGTTCTCAGCCAACACAGACATCGTGACGGCGTCGGCAGAAGCGTTTATTGACGCTATTTCGAAGATTGTGTAAGCTATCTGTTCGTCCTTTCAAACAAATCGTGTGAAGTTTTTTTTTCCTTCTTTGTCGTAGTGTAAAACTAAAAACTGTAATTTTGTATTTTTATGAAATGATATTGAATATTGAAAGTATGTATTTGACTTTTAGCGATAAAAAAGATTGATATAATCATGGAAACTGTTGTAAAACTCTTTGAAGAAAAAAAAGTTCGTACCCATTGGGACAAAACCGCCGAAGAGTGGTATTTTTCGGTGGTTGATGTCGTGGAAATCCTGACAGATAGCATTAATCCGCGCGATTACTGGTTCAGGATGAAACAGCGCGTTACGCTCGAAGAAGGAATTGAGTTGTCGACAATTTGTCGACAACTGAAATTAGTTTCTTCCGATGGCAAAAAATATAATACCGATTGCGCTAATGTCCGCAGTCTTTTGCGTATTATTCAATCCATTCCGTCGCCCAAAGCAGAGCCGTTTAAGCAATGGTTGGCAAAAGCGGGATACGAGCGAATCCGGGAAACCGTTGATCCGGAACGCAGTCTTGACCGTGCGCGTGAAAACTGGCAACGTCTCGGACGAAGCGAAAAATGGATTCAGCAGCGAATGACCGGACAGGAAACCCGCAACAAACTGACCGACTATTGGAAAGAAGCAGGCGTCAATGAACAAAACGAATTTGCCGCACTCACAAATATCATTCATCAGGAATGGACAGGCTTAACCGTAAAGGAACACAAGAATCTGAAAGATCTGAAAACGCAGAACCTGCGCGACCACATGAGCGAAGCAGAATTGATTTTCACAGCATTAGCCGAACTTTCCACTCGTCAGATTGCCGAAAGCGAACAGGCAAAAGGATTCTTTGAAAACGCCGGAGCAAGCAAACGAGGCGGTTCTGTAGCCAAAAATGCCCGCAAAGAGTTGGAAGCCAAAACCGGAAAATCGGTTATCACCGGCGAAAATTTTTTGCCGCCTGCAAAACAATATAAGGAAATTCAATAGCTATTTTTATAAATGAATAAAACAGTATTTGATAAAATTTGGGACAGTCACGTAGTGAAACACATTGACGGCGGTCCAGACGTGTTGTACATCGACCGTCATTTGTGTCACGAAGTTACCAGTCCGCAGGCTTTTGCCGGTCTCGGCAGGCGCGGGCTGAAAATAGCCCGTCCCGCGCAAACATTCGCTACCTGCGACCACAACGTACCGACGCTCAATCAGCATTTGCCGATTGCTGAAGAACAGTCGCGCATACAGGTAGAAACGCTTGCCTGTAACGCTCAAAATCATGGCGTTATCTATTTTGGATTGGGAAATCCCAAACAGGGCGTTGTTCATGTAGTCGGTCCCGAACTCGGCATTACCCTTCCGGGAATGACTGTTGTGTGCGGCGACAGTCACACCTCCACGCACGGCGCTTATGGAAGCATCGCTTTCGGCATAGGCACCAGCGAAGTGGAAATGGTGATGGCTTCGCAGTGCATTATGCAACCCAAACCCAAAAGTATGTTGATTGAGGTAAACGGCGAGTTGGGCAGAAACGTCACCGCCAAGGATATAATTCTGTACATTATTTCAAAACTTACGGCAGGAGGCGGTACAGGTTATTTCGTCGAATTTGCAGGTTCGGCTATCCGTTCGCTGACTATGGAAGGTCGCATGACTGTCTGCAATATGAGCATTGAGATGGGCGCCCGCGGCGGATTGATTGCCCCCGATGAAAAAACCTTTGAATATTTTAAAGACCGCGAATATGCGCCCAAAGGAGAGGAATGGGACAAAGCCGTCGCTTACTGGAAAACGCTCAAAACCGATGAAAATGCCGGATTCGACAAAACCTATTCGTTTGATGCAGCCGACATTGAGCCGATGATTACATACGGCACCAATCCCGGAATGGGCATGAAAATCACCGGAAATATCCCTGACGGCAAAGAACTGACCGGTAACGACAAAATTACATTCGACAAAGCGTTGCAATATATGAATTTCAAAGCGGGACAAAAAATACTCGATCTTCCGATACAGTATGTTTTTCTGGGCAGTTGCACCAATGGTCGTATCGAGGATTTTCGTACTTTTGCCGGGTTTGTGAAAGGTCGTAAAAAACATCCTGATGTTATTGCATGGCTTGTACCCGGATCGGGAACAGTAGAACGGCAAATCCGTGCGGAAGGTCTGGATAAAGTTCTGGAAGAAGCAGGTTTTGAATTGCGTCAGCCGGGGTGTTCGGCATGTTTAGCAATGAACGATGACAAAGTTCCTGCGGGAATGTATGCCGTTTCAACCACCAACCGTAATTTTGAAGGGCGGCAGGGACCCGGCTCGCGAACGTTGCTGGCAGGACCGTTGGTTGCGGCGGCGGCGGCGGTAACGGGAAAAATCGCCGACCCGTGTATTGTTATTTTCTGAACCTTGATATATATCGAAACTTCTTAATTTTATTTTTTTATGACCAGTAAAGAAAGAGTATATGCGCGGATCAACAACCAGCCCGTTGATCGTATTCCGAACCTGAATATCCTGATGTTTTTTGCCGCAAAGGAAATCGGCGTTCCCTATTCTGAATATTGTCAGGATTACCGCAAATTAGTTCATGGAAATATCGTTTGTATGCAGAAATACGGTATTGACGCCGTTTCGGCTATTTCCGACCCTTTGCGCGAAAGCGCCGATATGGGTTTAGAGATTGAATTTCCGGCAGACGATGTGCCTCGCGAAAAAGAATTGCTCATCAAAGAAAAACCGGATTTGCTGAAACTGAAACCGGTAAACCCCGGCAACGGACGACGGATGACCGACAGACTGTCGGCCGTCGAACTGTTTCAAAAGGAAGTAGGTAACGAATTTCCGATCATTGGCTGGGTGGAAGGATGTTTTGCCATGGCCGCCGACCTGCGCGGGGTGAACAATTTCCTGATGGATATATATGAAGATCCCGTGTTTGTGGTCGATTTGCTCGAAATTTGTCTGGAACAGGCGGTATTATTTGCCCGCGCCCAGATTGAAGCAGGAGCCGACCTCATCGGCGTAGGCGACGCGATTGCTTCCGTTGCCGGCCCTCAGGCATACCGCGATCTGGCGCTTCAATACGAAATCCGCCTTTTAGAAGCCATCAGAAATGCAGGCGGAATAACCAAACTGCATATCTGCGGCGATACTGCCCCGTTTCTGGAATACCTTCCGGCGCAATACTGCGACATCCTCGACCTCGACTGGATGGTACCCATGGACAAAGCCGCCGGATTATACGGCGACATCACCTGTATCAACGGCAATTACGACCCTGTATCCGTCCTGCTGCAAGGGAACATACAGAGCGTCCATAACGCCGTGAGATCGTGTGCGCTCACAGGTGGAAGGAAACACGCCAGCGCCGCAGGATGCGAGGTGCCTAAACATACGCCGCCTGAAAACCTGATGGCCGTGTACGACACTTTGCGTGAAATGGAAAATTGCTGAATATGAGCGCTTTTACCAAACACCATTTGTCGTATCGCGAATTAGCAGTTGATCCGCATGGCACAGCGCCCCTGCTGGGCTACGAAAGCGTGCTGCCCGACGACGTCCTTGCCATCGTAGAAGAAGTAATGGACGAAACCGCAGGTTGTTTCGATATTTGCGGCGGATACCAAATATTCAGCCAAGTTTCCTTTATCAAGAACGGACGACAGATTCGCATCGAAGATACGGTCTTTGACCCGAACAAAATCGTTTATCAACAATTGAAACACAGCGAACAAATCGCCGTTTTTGTTTGCACGGCAGGCGTCGGTATTGAACAATGGTCAAGGCAGATGATGGCCGCCAACGACCCGTTAAAAGGATTCATTGCCGACATACTGGGCAGCGTAGTGGTCGAAACAGCCATCGACGTTATCCAGCAAAGGCTAAACGACGAAATGAAACGCGCAGGCTTGAAAATCACCAACCGCTACAGCCCCGGCTATTGCGGATGGCCTACTCAGGAACAGCATCAACTGTTCAGCCTTTTGCCGAAAGAAAACTGTGGCATACAGCTCACAGAAAGCGCCCTGATGCAGCCCATCAAATCGGTCAGCGGATTCATCGGAATCGGCGCCAACGTTCGTTTCAATCCTTACACCTGCCAACTCTGCGAAGCAACTTCCTGCGTGTACCGGAATAAAAAAGTCGGGAATGACATTTCAGTTAAATGATACTTTTAACGTATGTTCTCCCTGACGGACAATATATACGCCCTGCGCCGACAGACTAATATCTGCTTCGTCCGACGCAGCAATACTATGGTACACTACCGCTCCGGCGGCGTTGTAGATACTAAATGGTTCGCCCGCTGTTAGCCCGCTGATGTGCAATACTTCGTTACGTATCCATGCTTTCAGCGGATTTGGCGGTTGTATTTCGCTCACGCCGGTTACCGGAGTTACCGTCAGCGTAAAGGTGAGCGTTGCATCGGGGGCTGTTCCGTTGGCGGCGGTTAAAACAACAAGGTAAGCATTCGCTGTTAGCCCTGATGCAATATCTAATTTTTTTGTGGCATCGTTCCACGTGATTTTGGCGTCGCCGCTCGTTTTGGTAACCGTAACAGGTTCGGTGCCGGTAATGATGTACGCATCGGTAGAAGTTGCCGCATAGCCTGCCTGCAAGGTCATGGCGGTAACGCCGGTGATGGCGGGCGGAGTCTGTATCCGTTCAAAATACGCCGTTACTTCAACAGCATTACCGGGCATTTCGAATGTAACCGGATTATCCGTTGCATCCAAAAATGTAATCCCCCCGCTGATAACCTGCCATTCTTTAAATTGGTAACCCTCGCCGGGATCGGCTGTAAGAGTGATTTGGTCGCCCTGCGCCGCCGAAGTTACGCTGGCATTGGCTATGCCGTTACCGGCGGTTAAAACGGTTATCGCGTATGTTGGCGGCGCAACCACGATTACCGTCGCTACATTGCTGCGTACAGGAATTGCTCCCGTAGCGTTTACCTCGCAGAAATAGTAATACTCTCCTGCCTCAAGCGCGGCGGGTAAGACAAATGACGTTCCGGTTGCGTTACTGACGACTATTCCGTCTTCGTTGCTGTTTGATGTATTGCTGTACCACTGATAACCGAGCATAGCATCAGGCGCGGCGCTTGCCGCTACCGTCAGGTTTCCGGTGATGCTACCCTCTGTAACGGTAGTGTTCGCTGCCGGATGGGTAGTTATAGTGATGATAACCGGCTCTATGATCTCTACGCCGGCAACCTTCAGAAAGCCTGTATTTGCGCCGTTTGTGTATGCTATGCCGCCCGCGCCGCTCTGCAAACCCCATTGGGCTTTTCCGGCAGGCTCCGAAACAAGGTCGGCGACGCTACCGGGTTCATATCCGGTAACGCCCGCTTCATTATTCCATGCAATCACCACGCCTGTACCACTGATTGTAAGATAGGTTATTCCGTAAATAACATCTGCAATACCTGCGCCATAAGCAAAAACAACTCCGCCGCTGACGTTCGCCTCGCCGGTAGAATTGTTATGGATTGCATAGCCGGTGGATGCGATTATTTCGCCGCCCGAAATTTTCGCCTCGCCGACAGAATTGTTCCTGATGGCTCTGCCGGTTGACGTATTTTCTACCCTTCCGCCGGTCATGATGAGACGGGGGGTGGTTACGGCGCCCGAGCTTGCCAGAATAATTGTCCGGTCTGTGCTTGCGCTTGTAATCAGTGTCGGCTTGCCGGCGTCGGTTTGCGAAACAGTAACAATGCCCGTAGAAGAGTTATAGATGGCGCTGCTTGCGGTTGCGCTCACCACACCGCCCGAAATATTCACCGCGCCGGTAGAACTGTTATAGATGGCGGCGGTACTGGCGTTCGCAACGCTGCCCGATACCTTCACCGTGCCGCCCGATACTTTCACCGTGCCGGCAGCAGAGTTACGGATGGCATTACCGTTGCCGGTCTGCTCTACCGTACCGTCGGTGGCAACCTCAAAAATGCCGTTACCTGTAAGGTTGATTAAATTGTTCACGCTTCCGCTCAGGGTCGCTTCCCAAAGCGCTGTTTTACCTTCAGCGATATTAAAAGTCGTACTCTCTGTCGCGTCACTGATTGTGCCGACGACGATCACGTTGTCCGTAACGGTATAGGCGTTCGTAACGTTGTCATACGTCCAGCCTGCGCCGCTGGTCGTTTCCGTGTCATTGAGGTCAATCAGTGCGTCGGGCTTAAGTACTGCCAGTATGAAGGTATGCGTTGCGTCGGGTGGCGTTCCGTTACTGGCGGTCAGTATCACAGAATATGTTCCCGCTGCGAGACCCGCCGCAATGTCCAACTTATTAGTGGCGTCGTTCCATGTGATACTGGCGTTTCCATACACTTTTGCTACCGTAACAGGCTCAGTGCCGGTAATGGTGAATGTTCCGGCAGATGTAGCCTCATAGCCGGCTTGCAGCATCATTGTCGTGGCGCCGGTGATAGTAGGCGCTATAAACTTTTCGTCAATATAACTAAATTCAAAAAAGCCGGTCAAAACAAAACCCGCTTGATAGGTTTGAACGGTAAACGCAACCGACGTCACCGTCTTGTCCACGCTTTTCAGAACGCCGCCTTCATATCTGATGGCGTCGTTATTGAAAACAGGATTGTTGAGCGTTATGGCACATTCATATTCGTCATCTTCGTTGATAGCTAAAATAAGCGATACGTTCTGATCCTGAGCCTGAAATTCGTTCATATCATGCGCCAGCCCCGTCAAATCCAATTCCGTAAGGAGGTTGTTGTAGCACCACAGCGTCTGCAGATTCGGGAAGTTGGAAACATCCAATTTCGTAAAGAGGTTGTTATCAGCCCACAACCCTGTCAGATCAGTGCAGTGAGTAAGATCCAACTCCGAAAGGCTGTTGGAGCCGCACGCCAACCCCATCAGGCTAACGCAGTCTGTAACGTCCAATTCCGTAAGGCTGTTGCCATAGCAACTCAGCCATTGCAGGCTGGTTAATCCCGCAAAGGAAGCCACGCCTGTTAAGCCTTTATCAGGTATTTCGAGTGTTATTAGCTGTCTTGGCATTGATTCTGTCCAAATGGCAAACTCCCATGATTCGGGATCGTCGGGGGTTGCTTCCAAACCGTTGTTGGTTATCAGGGCGTTGATGGCAGCCACTGCTTCCGGATCGTAGGTTGGTTGTACGATTAACGGCGCAATCTCGGAAAACGCGCTACCTGCCGCATTAGACGCTACGCAACGGTATTGATAGCCATTATTTGAAATAAGCACGCCGGTCAGCGATAGCGTAGCCGCCGTAACGCCGGAATATATGCCGTCGTTCGACAAATCGCTCCAATCCGTGCCGTTATTTGTCGAAACCTGCCACTGGTACGTCGGCGCCGGAGCGCCGGTAGCCGCGACGAGAAACGCCGTATTCTGTCCTTCCACTATAGCGCATTGTTCAGGATGCAAACTGATTGCGGGCGGAATATTTACGGTCAATTTCATGGGAGGCGACGTGTCGCTACCCGCCTCGTTAGTTGCAATGCAGCGGTATTGATAGCCGTTGTAAGCGTAGGGTACGCACGTCAGATTCAGATACGTGTTCGTTGTTCCGGAAGATATCGAGTATATCCCGCCGTCCGATACATTGCTCCATGTTGCGCCGTTATTTGTCGAAACCTGCCATTGAAAATCGACTCTTCCCAAAGTAGAAACGTAAAAATCCACATCCCCTCCTACCGTTACAGATTTTTCGTCGTAGTACGTGTCAGCTTGGGGCATGGTAATTATGGCAATCATGGCCTCCTTGGACGTTGCAAAGCCCTGCGAGTTGGTCGCCTTGCAGCGATAATAAAAATAAGTGTACGGGTACGACACGTTTGTCAGCGTCAAACTGTTTGTAGTTACGCCGGAATATATATATGGGGATGTACCACCGTTGTTTAGGCCAGACCATGTAAAACTATTTGTGGAAACCTCCCATTGGTACGTTGGCGCAGGATTACCGGCGGCTTCGACGGTTATCGTCGTACTCTGCCCCACCGCTAATCTGATGATGTTTTCGGGTTCCGTGGTAAAAAAGGGCGGATAGATGGGTTGGACGGTCAATGTTGCAGGGTTTGACGTCGCGCTGCCCGACGGGTTAGTCGCTACGCAACGGTATCTGTAACCATTATATGTTGAAGGCGCACCGCCTAACAATTGAAGACTGTTGGTAGTGGCGCCGGAATATATAGGGTATGATGTACCGCCGTCGTTTAAGTCTGTCCAGGTAGAACCGTTATTTGTGGAAACCTGCCATTGGTACGTCGGCACTGGGACACCATCTGCCCTTATGGAAAAATACGCATTAGACCCCGCATTTATTGCGTAATTTGAAGGTTGCGCGCTAATTCTGGGCGCGTAGGGTGCGGCGCTGACCGTGAGCGTTGCGGCGGTTGACGTGACGCTACCCGCCGCATTGGAAGCCATACACCTGTAGCGATTATTATTGTAACTAACAAGTATATTAGTCAGTTTCAGACTTGCCGTTGTAACGCCGGAATGTACACTGCCGTTGTTTATGTTAGTCCATGTTGAACCACTATTTGTGGAAACCTGCCATTGATATGTCAGTCCGCCGCCTGAAGCCGAAAATACAAATTCCGCCGAATAGCCCGTATATGCGCTGACGTTTACGGGATTTGCCACAATAGCGGGTGCTTCGAACAGCGTCAAAACTCCTGCGCCGCCTGCGCCTTTGACTGTCGTAGGCGCGTAATATATCTTATTTTCTCCGTTGCCGAGTTGTCCATATTCACTGTTTCCCCAGGCGCGAACCGTACCGTCTGATTTGATCGCCAACGTATGCCAATTCCCCGCTGAAACGGCGATGTAATCAGAGCCGGGAACTTGTACCGGATTGTTTTTATGCGACGCCGTTCCGTCGCCTATCCCCAGCCTTCCTGAGCCGCCATGCCCCCACGCCCAAACCGTGCCGTCATTTTTTAATGCCACTGTATGGGAATAACCGGCGGAAATACGGGCAATGTTCGTAAAGCCATTAATGGCATAAGGCGTGGCACGGTCGTTTCTATCGCCTGTGCCAAGCTGCCCCGCGTTATTATGCCCCCAAGTATGCACGCCTCCTTCTCCCGTTCGAATGGCGGTAAAATATTGCCCGGCAGTAATGGAGGATCCAGCACCCCAAATAACACATTCGGGTAAATAACTTCTTTCAGGTTCTCCCTGATAAATAAATAATTCATCAATCAATCCAAATATTTTCCAAGCCAGACGTATATACGGAACTCCATACAAACCGGCGAGATTCACGCAAATATCAACAACCTGATATTCAAGATGTTCTTTTCTATATTGGCTGTAATTCTTTACCCTGCCGCTTAATCCGTTTCCGATTTGTCCGTATTCATTTAATCCCCAGACGATTACATTACCGTTTGGCCTGAGCGCAACAGTATGTCTGCCGCCCGCTGCAATGGCAATAATATCATCTAAGAACCCTACTTTGGTAGGATTCCAATTAACCCAAGTATTAAAATTACCTTCCTCAACAGCCTCCATTATCTGACCACACTGCCCGTCAGAGTTTAATCCCCAAGTCCAAACTTCGCCGTTTCTTAGCAACGCAACGGAGTGATATTCTCCCGCCGCAATTGCGACAACATGCCCCAAAGGAGTATATATATTTGAAATGACAGGTACAGGAACTAAAGAATTTCCAGATTCGTAGGAGCCACGGGCAATCTGACAATACTTATTCGATCCCCAACCCCAAACAGATCCATCTCTTTTCAACGCTATCGTATGGTTCTTACCGGCTGCCACGGCTACAACCTCTGACAAACCCGTAACCTGTACGGGAGCATTGCGGTTTATTTTCGTTCCGTCGCCGAGTTGCCCCTCATCATTTAGTCCCCACGTCCAAACC
>Ga0082212_10011921_pt1 | contig 10982 bp, 9 predicted proteins | sample TergutNt197P3_FD_71548 | JGI IMG/M metagenome (GOLD analysis project Ga0082212, IMG submission 71548) | Neocapritermes taracua P3 segment gut microbial communities from Petit-Saut dam, French Guiana - Nt197 P3 | ecosystem: Host-associated > Arthropoda: Insects > Digestive system > Gut ...
AAAGAAAATTATTATGTAATGCCTGACGAGTGGGGCATTTACAAATCTTTATACAAAAAAGTGTATTTAATCCAAATAAAAAAGAACACTTTTTTGTAATAACAGATTTTATTATTATAATTTTTTAATTTATTTTTCGTATTTTAAACCTTTTAATAAATTATTTTTACTAATATATTATAATGGAATTGCCAAAAGACCCAACAATATTAGAATTCTATGAAGAATTTGTAGACCAATGGCTCACTGATATACAAGAGCAATGGGACAATTTATTTGCATCAAAAAATGATGGAAATCATTTTTATAGATTTGCTCATACATTAAAAGGTTCTGGGTACCAATTTGAAATAATGCCACTTGGCGATATGGGAATAGAACTTATGCGGCTTATTAAAGAAGAGCAATGGGATGTTATACCGCCTTACAAAGAGGAGTTGGTAGCAATCTTGACAGAAGCTAAAGAATTATACAATAAAAGCATTACAAAATAATTTTTTTTGAATAAGTGCTAAGTTGTTATTATAATTAAAACTAAGTGATTATATATTTATACCTATATATGAATAAATCTATTTTCGCAGAATGGTGTTTTATTTAAAACATTTTTGTATATTTGTAGTAAAAGTGCGATTAGTTAGAACAAATAATCTTATTATTCTTTGTAAAAACTTTGTAAAAATAAAATTTGTTATAATAGCATTTACAACATCAATATTAGTGGCAAAGTTTTTTTAGATTATAGTAACTTTAAAAATGGAAGTAGCAATATTTATAATAAGATAATACTACAGAATATTTTATAAACAAACATATTTTTAAAATTAATTTTATTATATTTGAACAATTATTAATTTGATTATTTTTATATTATATAAGGCAAGTTTATGGTTAAATACATAATACCTATATTTTTAATTTTTAATGTAGCACTTCTTTCGCAAATTAAGATTGCTATACTGCCATTCAGTAACTTGGATGGAAATTCTGATTATAACAAGTATTGTTATATAATTCAGGATTCATTAACAAAATCATTCTCAGAAGTAGATGTAGAAAAAAAAATCATTGATGTATTATCAGCCGAGGAAGTTGATAATGCTATGAGTGATATGAATTTAGATGCTAACGCTCCAAACTTTGACGGACAGAAATGGAATGTTTTAGAAATATTAAAATGTGATAGAGTAATATCAGGGACGTTCCGAATAGTAGGTGAAAGATTTGTTATTAATTCTTACATTTATTATCCAGAAACTCGTATTTCCGACCAAACACATCAAGCAAAAGATATTTTTAAAAAAGAAGAAAAGATTTTAGAAGCAGTTCCCATAATAGTAAGAAAACTTTCAAAAGCATTTATAGCAGATTAATTTCTTATAATGTTACAAAAAAATAACATATAACATAATATATGGGTGGTTATATACAACTTTATATCAAATTTATTAAATATAAATGTTGTCACTGCTTCTATTTTGAAACCATCATAAATTTTAACAGGACCTCCTGTAGATTCAAGTTCTAAAGAAGTTCCTGGGGGAACGACTACATTTTTTACATCAATATCTTTACAAATTATTCTTTCATTTGTTATTCCTATGGTTCTATCTCAAAAATTAGTTAACTAGTATTTTTTATAAAATCATTAAAAGAATTTGTTAAATATGGTGTTAAAACTAACTAAACTTGTTTCTGTAATGCCTCCACAAACCATAGAATGTACCAATGCTCCATAATATTTGTATTCAAATAAAATTTTATATAGATTACAACCAATATACCCACTGAAACCGTGAACCACTTTTGTAATTTTAATTGTAGAATTTTGTGTTGCATTTTTTGATTCAAAAATAATTATTATTGCTTCTTCACCTGCTATTAAAGCACTACCAATATGTCTAAATCTTTCAGTAGTATTATCCTTTGAAGTAGTGGGACCGTCTACTACAGTTCCATTGGAATTATAAACATAAAGTTCTGATTCACTATTCAATTTTAAATCAGTAAATTCGAAATTAATTGTATATGCACCATTAGATTTAAATCTGATACACCAAGCACTTTTATCATCGAATTTAAACCATTTTCCGTGTTCCATTTTATAATCAACATTAAAAACATAGCCAAAACGAAATGGTCTGCCAACTCCTTTTTCATCTAATTCGCGTTCTTCTCGTATTATAGAATCTAAATTAAAAGAAGGCATTGTATAAAGTGGTATTTCTTCTTTGTTTACTTGATTAAGAAACGAAAATTCTTTAAAAGCATTTCCATCGGGAAATATTGTAGTTGTCACTTGTGCATTTAAATAACTGCTTATAGCAAATACTATGATTATTAAAATATTTTTTTTCATTGTTAATCCTCTTCTAATCGTTTATATGTTACAGCATTGCCGCCCAGAGGCATAGTTCGTCCTTCCATAGTAAAAATACAAAAGCCCGTTATCATAGGATAATCAATAAATTTTACATACAGCAGATTTTTATCTTCACTAAAACTGTATGTATAATCAGCAAAATGCCCATATCTGTGATCATAAAAATCAGGCATTACTATTTTATTGCCATCTACAGACCAACGATATTCGTTGTCTGGATTAGTAAAATAGGATCTTTTTATAATACATTTATTATTTTCATAGAAAGTAATAAGTATACTCCATTTTACTTCTGATGCATTACCTTCTACGGATTCCCAACTGCCCAGAAGTAATGTATCTATCGGTTGTGGTGCTTCCCATTTTGGTGGTTTGCGATTGCAATTATCACTACACGCAACCAACATAACACTCCATAAAATTATGATTAAAATAAAAAATTTGATTTTCATTTTTAATATTTCTTTATTGTTATACAAATTTCTTTTTTATTTTTGCAAATATACAAAATTATCTTAAATAAAACACTATTCATTAAAAAATAAAAAACCGATTTTTTAATCGATTTTAAATAAAACTTTGGAAAATAGAAAAAATAATGTTATTCTTGTAAACAATATAATCGCTCAGAAGGGAACTTGTTTAACTAATATTATAATTTAACTTAATAAAATGTAAATTATTCATATTCCTTTTCCAGCGGGAACGGGACACAGGTAAGCCATATCTAATTTCAAATATGAATGATTTTATGACGTTAGTATGATTCTGTAAGCAGTGTTAATAATTCTACTCTTATACCTGGCAATTGGAGTTATGGTAAATACTTTGAATTAACATAAGATATTACTACTGAACCACCTTTGGTTTTTCAAACTTGTCCTTTTTTTATTTTTTTTTTATATTTTTGCATCATATAAAAATATAAAGTATGAATACTATAATAATGTGTGTAGAATATGATGGAACAAATTATTCTGGTTGGCAAGTTCAATCAAATCAAAAAACAATACAAGGAATGTTAAACTATGCAATAAAAAAAGCATTTAATAAAAATTATAACGTAGTTGGAGCAGGTAGGACAGATACAGGAGTGCATTCGTCAGGGCAAATATGCCATTTCAATTATGATGAAATTAAAGTTCCAAAACATAAGATTCGTCTTGCTATAAACCAAAAACTACCATTAGATATACGAGTTAAACGAATGTGGTTTACAGATTTGGATTTTCATTCAAGGTTTGATGCTGATTTGCGGGAATATAGATATAGGTTTTCACGTCATACAAGTGTTTTTAATAGATGCTTTACTACTTTTATTCCATACCAATTAGATATTAATTTGCTTTATGAAAGTGAAAAATTGTTCGTAGGAAAGCATAATTTTTTTAGTTTTTCTAAAAATCATTCACAAATTTCAGATTATTATTGTGATGTTAGGAAGTGTGAATGGACTATGAAAAATGAAAATTGTTATGAACTTTCAATAATAGCAGATAGATTTGTATATGGGATGGTTAGAGGTTTAGTAGGAACCATGATAGATGTTGCACGTAATAAACGAAATTTAGATAGTATTATTGCTGCATTAGAAAAAGAAGATAGGTCACTTTGTTCTGCTCTTGCACCATCTTTTGGATTGGATTTGTATCGTATATATTATAAATCTCCATTTGATTGTTTAACAATGGTGTAGAAATAACCGACTTAATTTTTTTAATTCAAAAAAAATGATAAAATTTGGAAATTAGACAAAAAAAACTTATTTTTGCATTTTATAAATTGGTAAACAATTTATTCAGTATAGAAAGCGCCGGTAGCTCAGCTGGATAGAGCACCAGCCTTCTAAGCTGGGGGCCACTGGTTCGAATCCAGTCCGGCGTGCTTTCTATTTAAAATTTAAGTCCTTATATTGTAATTAGTATCCTGTTCTAAAAAACAGGATACTTTTATTTTAAATTTTGTTAAAGAAAACGACATATTAAAATACATTAGATTTGGAAACTACATATTATATTTTAATTTAGGTGTTAAAAGTTAGTTAATTTTTCTAATTTTTGTTTTTAACAATGGAAAATGGGAAATGCTTTCTTGCTAATGTTTTATATTTTTTCACCATTTTGTTTATGTAAAAATCTTTCCTAACCAAAGTTACTAATGCTTTAACATCTTTGTTTAAAAAATTACATTACCATACCGCCATCAATATGAACTACTTGTCCCGTTAAATAACTTGCATCATCAGAACAGAAAAAAGCAATAACATTCGCAATATCTACAGGAGTAGCAGGACGTTTTAATGGAATGTTTTTCAGATATTCTTCTTTAACAGCATCAGAAAGAACCCCTGTCATATGTGTTTCTACATAACCTGGAGCAACATAATTACATAGAATATTTTTCCCACCATATTCTTTAGCGATTGATTTAGTAAATCCGATTAATCCGGCTTTTGAAGCAGAATAATTTGCCTGCCCTGCATTTCCCATAACCCCAACTACTGACCCCATATTTATAATTCGCCCATATTTTTGGCTCATCATCTGTCTAATAGTTGCTTTAGTGCAACAAAATACTCCTTTAAGATTAGTATTTAATACAGCATCCCAATCTTTTTCTTCCATTCTAATAAGAAGATTATCTCTAGTTATTCCTGCATTATTAATAAGAAAGTCAATTCTATCTGATTCTTTAATTATTTCATCTATAACTTTTTGGACTTGCTCAAAATTAGTTACATCAAGTTGCTTAATAAAAACATTTGCGGAAAGATTTGTATCTTCTATAAATATTTCATCAGAATTTGGTATAGAATAATCAAGGGCATAAACCTTTGCGCCTTCATTAAGAAATCTTTCTACTATTGCTTTTCCAATGCCACGACAACCACCTGTAACTACTGCAATTTTGTTATTAAATCTATTACACATAATTAATTAATAATATGATATACACAAAAATACAAAAAATAATTAAAATAATTTATAATGTTAAAAAACTATAATATTTATTTGTTTTTGGTTTTAATAAAAATTTGCAATCCAATTACTCTTTTAGGGTAATTCTTAATTACACTAAAAAAATAAATATTATTTTGTAATTTTGTATAAAAAAAAATACTAATTTTAATTAAACGGCTAATTGAATTGTATATGAAAAAAAATAAACTCTTTCTTTTTTTTTTAATTTTTTTAATGATTACGTTTGCGGGATGCTATTCGTTTAGAGGAGGAACTGTACCTGAACATCTTAAAACACTGCAAATAGTACCTGTAATAGATAATAGTAATTTTAGTAATCCTGAATACAAAATAGATTTAGAAACAGAACTTACTAATAGTTTTATTAAAGATAGGTCTTTTGATTTATCAGATGAAGATAGTGATGCTAAATTAAGCGTGAGCATTAACTCTATTGTAGAAACTGTTAATTCAGTAGGACAGGGTGAGTTGGAACAGGAACGAAAAATAACACTTACTTGTTCGGTAGAGTATTATGATAATGTAAATAAAAAGCAGATATGGAAAAAGAACTTTTCAAGTTATGGTTTGTTTGATATTAATCAAGCATTTACTGCACGTGATGAAACAATAAAAGTGATTATCAAACAAATATCAGAAGATATTCTATTAGCAATAGTTTCAGATTGGTAGTAATGAACCATAGCTAAGTTAGTTCTATTTCTTTTTTTTACGAAGAATAATAAAAAATTTGGAAAATTGAAAAAAAAAAGTTATTTTTGAATTCTGAAAATTGAAAAAACATAAAAAAATAGTCAAGCCCTGTGTGGCTAAAGTGTACCCAACCCCGTCAGATCTGGAAGGAAGCAGCGGTCAGTATTGCTTTAGAGTGCATCAGTAAGCTTGGCTTTTTTATTTGTTCAACATATTATATAATTTTTTTCTTGTATCTTCTAATGAATTAGCAAAAAATTTTGTTTCAGCAATAGTAGCTGTAAAATTTGCATCACCATTCCAACGCGGCACTACGTGAAAATGTAAATGTCCTGGTAACCCTGCTCCTGCTGATTGTCCAACATTCAAACCAAGATTAAAGCCATGCGGGTTAAATAATTCTTTCATTACGGCAATAATTTCTTGTGATGTAGTCATAATATCCAACATCTCATCTGTTTCAAAATCTTCAAATTTTGAAATATGTCTTAAGGGACAAATAAGTATATGTCCGCTATTATAGGGATATTTATTCATAATTACAATGCATTTTTTGCGTCTTGTGACTATAAGAAATTCTTTATCTTTATTTTTTGAGTTAATAGCATTACATATAAAACATTCGCTATCTTGTTTTTTATTACTGAATGTTTTTATATATTTAGAACGCCATGGTGACCAAATTCTTTCCATACTATTTTATATTTTTATTAAAATCATTGAAAATAATACAATATAGCATTTTTTTTTATAATATATAATATAAAAATAGGCAGTTCAATTTGAACTACCTATTTTTGTTTTCATTATGCTATCTTATTCTTTTGGCGATTCTTTAGGGGGAACGATAGCAATTAGTTCTATTTCAAAAACAACTACAGAGTTCGGCGGAACAATACCTTCTTGGTCACCGTATGCTAACTTTGGTGGACATACAACTTCCCATATATCACCAACTTTCATTTTAGTAATGGCTTCTTTAATGCCTATCATATTAAATTGTTCCAGTGGAACTTCAGGTGGTTCCATAGTTCTTGTAGTTTGAAACTCTTCACCGTCTACGTGTTTAGCAACTATATGCAACTTAACAATATCTGTTGCTTTTGGAGTTGCTCCTGTTCCTGCTTTAATAGAGCGATGCTGAAGACCTGATTTTTCAACAACAACGTCAGGTTTATTTTTATTCTCTGCAAGAAATTTTTCACCATCTTCTTTTGCTGTTTTTTTGCGTTCTTCATATTTGTTTTGTCTTTCTTTGAATTCTTTTTGCTGTTTTTCTTGCATAATTGTTTGCATTTTCATCAGCACTGAATCCATTGCTTCTTTGGTTATCAATCTGTTCGTAGAATCCTCATCAGATATAATACCATCCTTCATTCCTTGAAGGACAAAATCCATATTGATATCCATAGAATCTTTTTTTAAACGAGCAAGAAAACTATTACCAATATCGAAGCCCAATGAATAACTTAAACTATCATAAAAATTAGTGAAAGTTATTGCCTTTGTTTCTTTTTCTTGTGGCGTATTATCATTTGAGCAGGAACAAAATAATAATATTGAAACAGCCACCATTGTTAAAATTGTTTTAAAATTCATTTTTTTATATTTTAATGTAAATTAATATTCTAAATTATATTTTACAAAAATAATAAAAATAAATTAAATAATTATAAAAAATATATAAATAATATTTTTTTCATTTATTTTATTATATTTGTATTTTAGATTAATTAAATTTTATTTTATTATGAATAACTTTAGTAAATTATTTCTTATTCTCCTGTTGGTATGTTGTCATACACAATTGCTTTCTCAAAGAGGAAATATTATTCCTGATTCTATCTCAAATAATTTTTTCAAAGAAGTTGAATACAAACAAAAATATTGGGATAGTATTGGGGGAGTATATACTAAAAAAGGCGAACATAAATTATTTAATAGGTGGAAAACATTTTGGGAAATGCGAGTAGATAGTTTAGGCAACTATCCTGACCCTAAATTATATCTTGATGCTTTTAATACTGCCAATGCTATCGCAAAAGAGAAAGCAAGCAAAAAAGACCAATTTCAAACAATGCCTACTTGGAAAGAATTAGGACCTACTGAAAATCCAAAAGGACAAGGATGGGATACTGTTGCCTTTGGAGTTGGAAGAGTTAATATTATTCGGGCTAATCCTAATAATAATCAAGAGTTGTATGCTGGAAGTGCATTCGGCGGAGCATGGAAATCTACTGATGCAGGCGTTAGTTGGAAACCTTTATATCAGACAGAGTTTTTATCACTTGGTGTGTCTGATATTGCTATCAGCCCATCTAACCCTAATATTGTATATATTGCAACAGGTGACAATGATGGTGCGATTGCAGGAGGCGGAACGTCATATTCTATTGGAATATTAAAAACTACTGATGGCGGAGTTACTTGGAATACAACAGGTAGTATTTATACAATTAGAGAAAATAGGATTATGGCTCGATTATGGATACATCCTGAAAATCCTAACATTCTTCTTGCAGGAGGATACAAGGGTATTATAAAAACTACTGATGGCGGAGCCACTTGGAAAGATGTACTTGAAGCACCAAGAATTGCTGATATTGAACAAATGCCAAATAACGTCAATACTATTTATGCAAGCCGTATGGCAGGTGGAGATGTCTATAGATCAGATGATATGGGAGAAACCTGGGAACGAATCTTGCAAATACAAGGAGCCCGAAGAGTTGCTATAGCAGTTACATCTGCGGCGCCAAATAATATATATGCTATAGCAGAAAATAGTGGAGGCGGTTTCCATAGTTTTGTTAAATCACTAAATAAGGGCGATACTTGGAATCAAACTAATCTTTTTTCTTCTAAAAGACAAAATTATCTTGGTTGGAATGTAACAGGAAATTTAAATACCACAACTGGGCAGGGTTGGTATGATTTGGCTATAGCAGTAAGTCCTACAAACTCTAATACAATTTTTATTGGAGGAATTAATATATGGAAAAGCACAGATGGAGGAACTAATTTTGGACCCGTATCATATTGGCATTCTTTACAATCATATCCGTGGGTTCATGCCGATATTCATGATTTAACATTTGTTGGAAATAATTTATATGCTACTCATGATGGTGGTATAGATGTAACAACGAATTTGGGAGTTTCTTGGACGCAAAGATATAAAGGGATGGGTGTCGGACAAGTTTACTATTTTAATAATTCAAAACAAAACCCTAATAAAATAGTTATTGGATGTCAAGATTTAGGTAATAGGGTGAAAGATGGTAATACTTGGAGTGTTGTTGGTGGTACAGGTGATGGTTGTGGTTGTAGATTTGATCCAACCAATGACAATAGATTTTATTATTCAACGCAATATGGTAATATTAATAGGTCGCAAAATAATTCAGAAACCCATATTTTTGATACTGCTAAAGCAAGGGCGCTATCCGGCCTACAAGATATAAGTGCTTTTGTTACTACTTTTGATGTTTCGCCAAGCGGAAAACTATATGTAGGATATTGCAATATATATTATTCAAGCAATAACGGCAACACTTGGACGAAACAAACTAATTATTCGGCTTCAAATAATAGCACGATTAGAAATGTAAAGGTAAGTGTAAAAGATGAAAAATATGTTTATGCACATACGCGTTCAACTATTTATTATACCGATAATTCGGGAACTAATTGGAAAACAAGGAATCCTGTTGGGGGGCAAAATATTTCATATATATTGCCACATCCTGAAAATCCACAAATGTTTTATATTACACTATCGGGCTATTCTGATGGTAATAAATTATATAAATTTGACGGGCAAAATTGGATTAACTTGTCGGGTAATTTACCTAATGTTCCTGCTAATTGTGTAGCAATACAAATAGAAAATGGAAAAGAAAAAATATATGTTGGAACTGATATTGGCGTATATTATGGATTAGAACAAACACCTGCTTACATTCGTTGGGGAAATGATTTACCTAATACTTGTGTGACTGAATTAGAATTAGTTAATCCAAACATACTTCGAGCTGCAACTTTTGGACGTGGCGTGTGGGAAACTACTATTAATAATTGTCCTACTGAAAGTATTGTTGTTAACGTAGATGGCGAGACCTCTATATGTAGTAAAGATAGTGTCCGATTATATGTTGCAACTCCTAATCAGACCGATATTGTATGGTCTACAGGTGCAACAGAAAATGAAATATGGGTTAAAACTGCAGGTAATTATTATGCAGTTTCTAACACTAATTCTGATTGCTTAAGACCAAGCAATTCAATTAATATTGTAACTAAAGTACAAAATAATATTAATGTTGCAATTCAGGGAAAAACTGAAATGTGCATCGGAGATAGTGTTATTCTAAATGTTCCATTAGGTTTTAAAGAAGGAACATTTAAATGGAACACTAATGATACGGGTAGAACACTTGTTATAAAAGAAGCAGGCATTTATTTTGTTTCTGCTGAAAATACCAGTAACGATTGTATTTCTTATTCTGATACCTTTGTTGTTAATACTTATGAAAAACCAATGCCGACAACTATTAAACTTATTCTTGATACAACTAATAATAATACTAAAAATGATACATTAGAAGCAAACGAAGGAGTAAAGTTTCAGTGGTATAAAGATGGTAATATTATGAATAATCAAACAGGCAAACGACTTATTAGACAAAGAAACACAACAGGTTTTGGTATATATACTGTAATTATTGCAAAAGAAGGAGATTGTTATAGTGAACATTCTGAATCTTTTGACTATATGGCTATAAAAGAAGATATTGAAATATCTATGAATATTAGTCCTATACCTGCATACAATATTATTAATGTAGAAATGCCAAAAGAATATTATGATGAACATATTGTTTCTATTATTGATATTACAGGGAAAACTATTAAGGAACTTAACC
>Ga0082212_10011923_pt1 | contig 10980 bp, 12 predicted proteins | sample TergutNt197P3_FD_71548 | JGI IMG/M metagenome (GOLD analysis project Ga0082212, IMG submission 71548) | Neocapritermes taracua P3 segment gut microbial communities from Petit-Saut dam, French Guiana - Nt197 P3 | ecosystem: Host-associated > Arthropoda: Insects > Digestive system > Gut ...
TGGGACACGATGGTCGGTCAAATGCCGACGGAGCGTTGGGGAGAGTACATTCGGGAGTCGTTTCCCGACTTGGCTTACGCACCGATTGCGTTCATCACCGGCAAGACGGGCAAAAATCTCAAAACGATGCTCAATCATGCGCAGATGTTGTTCAATCAATCTCGTCAGCGGATTTCGACATCGCAACTGAACAAATTGGTAACGGCGGCGTTGGAAAATAATCCACCGCCGTTGCATCATTTTCACAAGGTGAAGATTTACTATGCTTCGCAGGTGGATGTTTCTCCGCCGACGATTGTGTTGTTTTGCAACATGCCGGATGCGTTTTCTGCGCCGTATCAGCGGTACTTGCTCAATTTTTTGCGTGATGGCTTACCCTTTGCGGAAGTGCCGATTCGGTTGCTGTTTCGGAAGCGGGAGTCTGCCGATACGAAGGATGAAATTGAAACGAAACGGAAGAGTTAACAGAGCCCGCCGCGTTATGCTTCTGGCTCCCCCTGTTTTTTTGCGGCGATTTCTTTCTTCAGAGAGGCACTGACTTCTTCTATTGGCGGTACCGATTTGTAGTATTCCAGCAATGCGTCGACTGTCGGATACTTTTCGGCAAGCGTCTCTCGATGTTTGCGCAACCAAACAAGCGGATCGCCTTCATCGGGTTGATTCAATAAGTCCAATGTGTCAATGTTCGTGTACATTTTCATTCTCCATTGATAATAAATGTTGTTCTGGTGTCAGGAGGCGCGGTAGTCGAAAACCAAAATCCAAAATGACCTTCTCTATCAAGCGGCGATTCGCATCCGTTGCGATATGTTTTTGATTCCATGTCAGCAACACGTCCATACCATGCACGGTGGTATAGGCGATATGCACTGCATCTGCTTCTGATTTTTGAGGTATCGCTCCGGTTCGTAATAGGGCTTGCGTCAAAGGCTGAATGGATGGAACAACTTCGAGGATCGGTATTCCATGAACGGCATCAATTCTCAAACCGGCGGCAACAGTATCTCCCAATCTTATCTCATCGACAACAGTTTGGGAAATGTATAAATCAAACCATTCCCTGTGTTCCCACCATTGATGCGTGAGAATCTGTTTTGCCCTACGAATCGGTTCTTCCGTCGGTCGTGCCGTCAGATAACTGATTGTCGAAGACTCAACGTAAATCTTTGGTTTATCCGATGCAATCACCATGCCATGATTGTATCCAAAAAACCGCTATTTTCATAGGGACGCAATATATTACACTCCGCAAACGGGAGTCTGCCGATACGAAAGATGAAATTGAAACGAAAAGGAAGTCATGATTGAAAGCCGGGACTTTTCTTTTAACAGTGAATACGATACAATCTTTTCATTACAAAATGCCGACGATCAGTTCATTTTTAGGAATCACAGTCTATATGTATTGGCGAGATCATAATCCGCCCCATTTCCATGCGGAATACGGAGAACATGTGGCACTCGTGGACATACAGGAATTGTGTGTGATCGACGGTAAACTCCCTCGCCGTGCATTGGGACACGTCTTGGAGTGGGCAGAGGAACATCAGCAGGAATTACTGGAAAACTGGGAACTTTGCCGGAATCGTCAGCATCCTAATCCCGTTTCTCCGTTGGAATAAAAATGAGGTAAGTCATGACTCCGTGGAAAATAACTCAACTAGATGTGTTGCCCAACTATCGCTTGGAAGTCGTTTTTCGAGATGGGACAACGGGTATCGTTGATCTTTCTAACGAACCTTTCGATGGCGTTTTTGCGCCATTTGTCGATCAGAATTTTTTCAAGCAGGCAACATTGGAAAACGGAGTTGTCGTTTGGCCCGACGGCTTGGATATTGCCCCCGACGCAATGTATAGAGAAATCAAAGCAGGTGTTGCTTGAACACAGAGCCAGCCGCGTGAGCAAGGTACAAAACAAAGAGCGGCATATGCAAGCATACAGGTGAGTTTCAACCAACACGCCTCCAATCGGCGGATTTGCGACCGCCGCTCAGTAGAGTATCACTACGTCCTCAAAAGTAACTGGAAACCAATACTCACGGCAATACATGTGCCAAGAAAAACCAAACTTATCCAAGTTGCCGTTCTTAATGGAGCGGCGTACAAGAAGGAAATGGCAGCACCAAGTCCGATGGCGGCAATTCCCCCTCCCAGCAATAATGCCACAATCCCTCCGAGAGGAATGAACAGAGAAACAAGGACATTCATTGCAACGAGCACGACGAATGTCAAAATCAGTGCCGACAGGAAAGAAGCGTCCTCATCGAAGACCGCTTTGAGGAGGCATATCAGAATTCCCGCATCAATCAATAACGTTAACATACCCTGTATACTATCACAGATTGGATTGCTCTGCAATAGGCTTGTATGTCTGCTCCAGATCACTCAATATCCGGTCGCTGCGTTTCACTGCGCTCCCGGCTTTCATACGTTTCGCAATCGTCCATTTATGGTTCGACCATCGTTGCGTTCAATAAACGCGCCCCGTGAATCACGCCGACGATTCGGACAACGTCATCGTCCTTCACAAAGCGATAGAGAACACGAAAGCGAAACACAAGAATCTCGCGAACGCCGCCGTTGGGAAATTCCGGCACAACCGCTCCTGATTCTGGAAAAGTTATCAACCGCTCTGCACTGGTCAGGATTCGTTGGACAACTCTTGTTGCCTGTCTGGGCGAATCAACGGCAACATACTCCGCTATTTCATCCAGTTGACGCAGTGATTGAGGGGACCAGATTAGTCGAGCCATTTTTTCAATCGTTGTTTGGCTTCTTCATGAGGAATGCCGAGTCCGACTTCGAATTCCTTGTCGGATTCCTCGACAACTTCCCGGACGTACAGTCGATACTGCAATTCGTCCCATGAAACGTCGTCCGGCAATGATGCCATAACGTTCATGGCAATTTCTTTAACGCTCATTGAGGGTAGGATGGGTAAGGAACCACAGCGTCGCTCCATTCTACGCTTTTTTACAACAAATGATAGTCCCCTGACGGTTTGGAGTTGGTTGTTTTCTTCGAGTTGCGAAAATTCCCGGCGTTCGGTCATGTCCTGATAATCGCGGGGAAAGTAGAAGAGCAGATCGCTTGCACGGCGAATGCCGATGCGATTGAGGATTTCCGCTCGTTGCGTGCCGACACCTTTGAGATATTGCACCGGCGAACGAAGATCAAGCGATTCTGTGGACATGGCGGTATTATACCCGAATTGCTGTCTGAAAGCCGGGAGCGCAACGAAACGGAGCGACCGGATATTGTACAAATTTTTCGTATTGCCTCTGTTGCTCGTCTATCGTTTATCGCCCATTCCCGCCGAAAAATCAAGAGGGATTTTCGTTACTCCTTTCCAGAAAGCGTTTGATCCGCATTTTTTGCGGAATTTGCCGTTTTTCTCGGTTAATCGGGCAAAAATTCGGCGTTTTCGGTTTTTCAGAAAAAATGAAAAATTTTACTTGTATTTTGCCCGATTACGTTGTAAAATGAGGGATAGACTGGCGGAAAGAGCGTCCGCCGGAGGAACAATCACGAATTCACTTTCAGAAAGAAGAGGTTATTATGAAAACAACACGCAACCGAATCGGTTTTACTCTGGTCGAACTCCTTGTGGTCATTTCGATCATTGCCATTCTGGCGGCACTGCTGATGCCCGCTATTCAAGCGGCACGCGAAGCAGCAAGACGAGCACAATGTACCAGTAATCAAAGGCAGGTCGCTTTCGCTCTGCAAAACTACGAACTCACCAAAGGCTCCTTTCCGGCTCTGCAAGGTCCGCTCAAGCCTACCGAATATGGTCGCACCGTTGGGACCCCTGGTACGGACTCTCGCGAATTGACCTGGGTGGCGTTCTTGTTACCATTCGTTGAAAACAACACAGCGTGGGGTGTGATCAACGATCCTGCAGGCATAAGCACCACCGCTAACCTGTTCGATTTGGTTGTTCCGATACTACGGTGCGGAAGTAGCGGGATGTCTTCCAACGAAGACAAAACCAATATCGTTGTTAATGCTGGTCCGATAAACGATGAAATAGATATTGAGTTCGGCGGCACGACGACGATGAAAGAGAAGGAAGCCAAATATTACACCCTATTTTTTGATAATCTTGCAGCGGGTACCGGTACAGAAGATACGTCAGTAGACCCGCCAGTGTGGACACTGGGTTTACGCTGTGAAACAAAGGTAAAGATGGACGATATTACTGCGATGGACGGCACGAGTGTGACCATTCTGCTCTCCGAAAATGAAGATGCAGGCAAGTGGATTTGGGGAGGATTGAGGACTCCGACAACAACGCTGGGTGAATTCATAGAGCCTTACGTCGGTTTCTGCTATCCCCAGGACTGTCTCGATGGTTATGGTGGGGGCGTTGCCGCTAGCACTGTTGACGACGGGTACGTCGTTGGTATTGGTGGTGACGAGCCGTTGTTCATTAACGAAGGCAGAAAGGGTGGAGCCGATTTTGGACTGGAAACGGCACGTCCTTCTTCGGGGCATCCGGGTGTAGTGATTGCAGCATTCTGTGACGGACACGTCCAAGCCCTCAAAGATGACATGAGCAAGATATTGTTCGTTCAACTTTGCCGACCGAGCAGCGGTGTGATTCTCAATCCGAAAGACCTTGACTAATCGTTTGCGAGACCTTTCGTGTGTTCTTTGTGTCCCTTGTGGTTAAACAATTCTACCGCAAGGGATACGAAGATTTCATAAAAAAACGGTTTATTGACTTGTTACAGCATAGGAAATGTTCCCCTATGGATCAGCAGCGATACCTCAAACCGGAAGTCATTCAGACGATCAAGCGGCTCGACTTGAAGGCGCAGTTCATCGTCAAGGGCTTCATTCACGGTCTGCATGCCAGTCCGCTACACGGATTCTCCGTCGAGTTTAGCGAACATCGGAAGTATGTCCACGGCGACGACCCTTCTGACATCGATTGGCTCGTCTATGCCAAAACCGAAAAGTATTACGTTAAAAAATTTGAAGCCGAAACGAATTTGCTTGGCTATCTCGCAGTGGACACCAGCCGGTCGATGGGATACACCTATCGGCAGGAGATGACCAAGTTCGATTATTCGATCTGTCTGGCGGCGGCATTGGCGTATTTGATGATTCATCAGCAAGACCCTGTCGGACTTGTTACGTTTGACGAAACGATCAAGCAATCGCTCAAACCGCAGTCTCGTCGGAATCAACTCGGCACGATTCTTTCGGTGCTATCGAAATTGCAGCCGACGGGATTGACGAACATCTCTTCGGCACTCGTACAACTTGCGGCAATACTGAAACGGCAAAGTCTCGTAATGGTGTTCAGTGATTTGCTCGGTGATGCCGATGCGATTCTCGGTTCGCTCCATCGGCTTCGCCATTCAGGACACGACGTGATCCTGTTTCATGTTCTCGACGAAGCGGAAGTGAAGTTTCCGTTTCACGGTCGTGTGGAATTACTTGACCCGGAGTCGGGAGTCAAAATACCGGGTAATGCGGATGCACTCAAACAGCACTATTTGGAGGAGTTGGAACAGTTCCGAAGCCGATTTCGCCGGGACTGTTTTCAAAGCCGAATCGATTATGTGGAACTCGATACCAGCGTGCCGTTTGACAAGGCGTTGATCGAATATCTCGTCCGCCGGTCGGGGAGACGGTAGTTCTCTGCTATCCTGTAATCGGCAATTTGTGAGAATGTATACTGCGACACGGCAATAGTTGTATTTTTTTTCTGCGTCCTTTGCGTCTCCTTTGCGTTCTTTGCGGTTAAATTTTACCGCAGAGGACGCAAAGATTTACGCAAAGCGAGCAAAGAGAAACCGGCTTCTATTGACGTGGCACAGTATAGCAACAAAGTACATACAAATTTGTTTTACTCTTTTATTTTCAATGCGGAAAACGCGAAAAAGGCGGACAGGAATGCGGAAAAATATACTTCCGCACTTTCCGTTGTTTCCGCACCTTCCGCATTAAAAAACAAAAAATGGAGGCAGGTAAGTCATTCCCATATTTTTCGCAATTTCCCTCTTGGAAAATTCTAAAAATTTCTGTACCATTCCCCGTCTAAATAGATTCGACACGAAATTATGAACTGGATCAAACTTTCAACGTTTGCCGCGGTCTTTCGCTTTGCGCTCCCCATCTGCGCAACGCTTCTCCTGGCACTCTGCGCCTCGGCGGACGATATCGCCGACATTGAAGAACACATAAGAGATGACTATAAAGATAAAAACGGAGAGCGATTTCTGGTCATCGGAGCAGACGGAGTAGATGCACTCACCATCGAAACTCCTCCTCTGCACGACCTCACGGATTTGAACAATCTGGAATTAGTCGGCATCGTCATCGAAAAAGACGGTATGTTAACACTGGAACCCGGCGCGATGCTCCATTTGAGCGGCGGATACGTCGAAATCAACGGTGGAACATTGGTCGTTTCCAGCGTATCTGGGACAGGTATTTACCGCACCAAAGACAACGAACCGTGGTATTGGGATGAGAATACGGCTGAACTCATCAAGCCAAGCGAGCTCGCCCGAACGTTTTTTCACATCGACGGCGGCACCATCGAGATCGAAAAGGGAAATTCCGGTCGGTTCGTGGCAGATACCATCGACGTGATACTCTACGATAAAGGGGGAGAAATTAACGTCGATGATGGAGTTACCTTTCAAAGCGGTAACGTATTTCAATACGACGAAAAAATAGGAATGCAAGAAACAACAGCAACGCAAGGAATAAGAGAAATCAAGAAGACAGGCGACGGAACGTGGGAAGTCGGCGAAATCAGCGTGAATGCCGGTCTTCTGACTGTCAAAGAGGGACACATCGTTTTTCTCCATCATGCTTCCATCGCCAAATTAGATGTTTGGGCTGATACAAGCATTACCGGCTCGCTCGTCAGCGGTTCGACAGAGGCGGACGAAGGAAGAAAATCGAGTCTCACGATTCTCGAAGGGGGTAAAGTCGAAGGAACTTTGAACAACATCGGACATTTGAAATTGGGCAACGGAACGCTTAAAGGAACGCTTGAATTTGTCGGCGGAGAACACTCCATTGAGGAAATCACCATCTACGACAAAACCACGCTCGATTTGCAAGCCGATACAAAAATTCTGCTGGGCACAAATGATACCGCTAAGAGTTACAGCGATCTCTTCATACACGGAACACTGAAAATATCAACTGATGCCAAAGGATTTGAGAAAAAGAACACTGGTGATCAACCCGTCGATTCGCATATTACTCTCAATGGCGGCAGCATCGAAATTTACAAAGGCGAAACCGAAGACACGTTCAATGCAGAAACAATTCATCTCAAAATTATTGAACTGGGGGAAATTGTCGTGAACAAGGGGGTTATCTACGAAGGGGGAAAAGTTACGTCGGGACCCAACGATAAACCGGGACTCTTTATCGTTTCCGGCGGCGGAACTTATCTGGCTAAAGAAGTGGTTCTCGAATCCAGTTACCAGTTACTGCTTCTGGACGAGGAGGAAACAAAGGAAGGAACAAAAATGGACGTTCTGGGCAAAGTTGCTGCCGGAATGTTGATCGTTGACAACAGTTCAACATTAACCATACGCGAAGATGCGGAATTCACTGCCGTACAAATTGAAGGAACCTACAAAGGGGATTTGAACAATCAGAACAATTCGTTGAAGATTTTGCAAGGAGGCTTGGGCAGAATTGGGGGAACAATCTCCGAGGTCAAGGAACTGATATTGGGAAAACAGACCAATCTTGCTCTCAACATTAGTGAGCGCAGACCAGATACCGAGTCGCCAATTATCAGTGTCGAACATTGGACGCTCGAGGAACCCGGCACCACTTGGATTCAAGTCTATGGCGGGATGAACGCTTATTACACGAACGTGTTGGAAATCTCAAAGGACGACTCGGAAAAAATGGAGAAACTTCTCAACGTGCTGAACGAAAGCAACACCGCTCTTTATCGTCCTCATTGGCTCCTGAATCCAGAGGACGAAACGTTTTTCGATCTCGACCTGACGGTCTATTCGGTGGAAAATTACATCAGCAAAGAGTGGAAACGGAAAGGACGGAACATCGAAAATGTTGGCAGACTCTTTGATCAAATCAAAACTCTCCGTGTCAATGGCAATACCATTGATTTTCGCGCTCATTTGGAAAGTCTGACCGATGACCAACTTCGGTCTGCCATTCGCAGTACATTGGCAGGAGAACTCGCGGGAAATGCTCTTCGGTTTACGATGCAACAGCCGGCGAACACGGTGTTTCGGCATCTTGACGGTGTCAATCCGATTCGTTCGCCGTTCAATCGCGCAGTCCGAGGACAAGTCCGGGAAGGATACAACATTTGGTTCAGTCCTTTTGGTCAAGCCGAACATGCCAGTAGAGATTCCGGTACGTTTGACGGATACAATATGTCCCGATATGGTTTTCATCTTGGTAGCGATATTGAACTCTACAATCGTGCCGTTGCCGGCTTGCTCTTTGGATATACGAGTCCTTATATGCAAAGTGATCTCGGCAAAATTTCTGCCAACGATTACACGGCGGCGGCATACTTGCGTATGTCTCTCCTAGATGCGAGGCAACCATCGTTTGAGTGTTGTCCGGGCGAATACGAGTCTTTAGGAGTGATGCTCAACATGATGGTCGGTTTCGGCAGCCAGGATTATTCGTACAGAAATCCGGCGAGTCGTTCCAAGTTCAGCGGCAGTTCCCTTTTCGCTAGTGTCGAGTTGACAAAAAAGGCGGCATTGCCGTTTCACTTTGGATACGTGACTCCGCTCGTTGCGGTCGATTTCCAATCGGCATCGATGGACAGTTTTATAGTACGTGATCCGTATATCGGCGGTATTTTGGTGGAACCGGACAGTTTGGATTCAACGGCGATCCGAATCGGATTGCTGGGCGGGTTTATCGGCGGCGGTATGGATCGGTTACGGACGCGGTTGCAGTATTCTCGCCAGATCGCGGGACATGACTATGTTTCTTCTTCCACGTCGTTGGTTCTCGATGAACTTGGAGCGGCAACGCCGGTTCGGAGTATCCATTGGGGAAAGGATTGGCTGAACGTGGGGGTGGGTTACGAAGTTTGGGCGACCCGGCATTGGCGTATTTTTACCGACTACGATTTTGACGTAGGACATCGAACGACATCGCATCTCGGCTCGATTAACACCGTGTTGCGGTGGTAATCACGAACATGAGCGGTGGGTGCAAACTTGTCGGTCAAACGTAATGCTACGAGACTGGTACTGCTATCGTTTCGAGGATTCGTTCGATGAGCGATTCTTCCATCTGACGCTGGTTGGTGTGCAAAATTGATTTCGGAACAATACGATGTGCCAAGACCGCAACGGCAAGCGACTTTACATCGTCTGGCACGGCAAAGTTGCGTCCCTCGATCAATGCTTGCGACTGCACCGCACGACTCAGCGCAATCGCTCCTCGTGTACTTACGCCAACAAGCAAATCCTCGTGATTGCGAGTGGCATCGACAATATCGAGAATGTACTGATTGATCGAATCATCTACGTGGATTGCCGATACCGCCTGCTGAATTTCGACGATCTGCTCGCTGGTTAACACGGGTTGCAACGCATCAATCGGGCGAGACGTTTGATGCGTTTTCAAGACGTTGATCTCATTTTGCCGGTCGGGATAACCGACCGAAACGCGGAGCAAAAATCGGTCGAGTTGACTTTCCGGCAACGGATACGTACCCTCAAATTCCATCGGATTTTCTGTAGCGATTACCATAAAGGGATTCGGCAGCGGATAGGTCGTGCCGTCCATCGACACTTGCCGTTCATTCATTGCTTCGAGCATGGCACTTTGTGTTCGGGGCGTGGTGCGGTTGATTTCGTCTGCCAAAACGATGTTCGCGAAAATTGCCCCACAAACGAAATGAAATTTTCGCGAACCGGCATCGTAGATACTACTCCCCGTGATGTCGGCGGGAAGCAAATCGGGGGTAAATTGAATCCGGCGGAAGTCCCCTGCAATGCTTTTGGCAATGGCTTGGGCAATAAGTGTTTTACCTACGCCGGGCACGTCTTCGAGCAGAACGTGTTCTGCCGCAAAGAGGGCGACCAAGCAGCGGCGCACGAGCGGTTTTTTCCCAAATACCGCCAGGGCAATGTTGTTCTCCAATTTGTGAATGAGCTCGTTATATGACATTATGTGTGTTTTTCACTCGTTACCGGTGCGGATTCTACCCGAAAAACCAAGAAATGAAAAGCCGGGAAAATTATTGAAAACATCTTTGCGAATGTTGTGCTTCCTTTGCGTTACCGGCACCGGCAAAGGTGACGGTGAACTCGCAGTCATCCATCGTTCTTTTGCACTACCGGAATGATTCTCGGAGTAGGAATGCGTGTACCGGTCAGTTTACCATATTTTGCCGTAAGGTCTCGATAATTGTAGCAAAGGAATTCCCAAAGATCGTCCGGCGGATCGTGGTCGAGCCAATGCTGTACCAGATGCCGGACAATTTGATCGTACTTCTTTTTCGATCCATGAGCGAATCGGCGACCGGTAAACCGACGTAAGTCCCCATTGAAAAGTGGATTAATGTGATAAAGTTCATGAACAATCGTATCTAGTTTTTGCGACAGCGGTAATTCAATAAAGCGAGGAATGTAAAAATAAAGAATATACAGATATTCGACACCGTCCGGTCGAAAGTGCCGCTGTACCGTCCAAATGCGTCCCCGACTGTGATGAAAAGGCTCACCGTTTTCAAAGCGGAGTGGGGTCGTCGAACCAAAAATGCCGAAAGGTTCGCTGTTTTTTGTCCGGGAAAACCCCACTGCCACGCGGCTCATGTCGATGTGGCGCAATTCCGGCACACGGAAACAGATGTCGCCGCAGACCGCCGCTATCGCCGCCGTGTAATCGAATGTGGACAAATTTACCATCGGTGCCTATTGTACAAAATCTTACAAAAAGGGGTACTGTATCGTCGTCCCCCCAAACTTCCAAAACGTGTTAAAATATCCC
>Ga0082212_10011924_pt1 | contig 10980 bp, 10 predicted proteins | sample TergutNt197P3_FD_71548 | JGI IMG/M metagenome (GOLD analysis project Ga0082212, IMG submission 71548) | Neocapritermes taracua P3 segment gut microbial communities from Petit-Saut dam, French Guiana - Nt197 P3 | ecosystem: Host-associated > Arthropoda: Insects > Digestive system > Gut ...
CAGCATACACCGGTTTGCAACCTCCTCCTGAAAAACGGTTGCGGGAGACCAAAAACTCCCATGTAATTTACAGTTAGCGTATTTATCATACGCTCTCACGGCACACAGTTACTGCCGCCGTTGCGCCAAACCGCACGTTGTGCTGCTGTCATCTTTGTCTTAATGTTGACTATTCGTTAACAAAATTACTCCTCTATTCGTATTTCTGCTCTTTTGAAATCTATTGTGAGTACTGTATCCTCGAAGAAATCCAATCCGAGTAATCCGTCTGCACCCGCGCCCTTTGGCATCGGATAAGAAATAACTTCGAACTTGCTTCTTCGTATGCCTAATGCCTCAATGCTGTCGACTACGTATCTGTATGCCATAGCGTTTCCGCCTACGGATTTTATGGGGACATCAGCAATGCTGTTCGCAGGCACATATCCCATCGCTCTGATTGCTCTTTCGCCAATCAACGTTTCCTGAGTTCCGGTATCAACAATAAAGTCCAGTTCATTTGTTATACCATCAGCATCAACATAAATTTTTACGATTACTGCCTTATCCTCTATATTAAACGTTTCCTTTTTCATAGCAGATACACAACATTAGGGTCACGCTTTCCGCAGTACGTGAAGTACACATAATGGTTTTTTCTCAGTACGCTCAACTGTTTGTAAGCTTCGTCTTCGTCGTGGGTATAGAACAGCAGTTCACCCCGCGTTGTTTTCTTGTCGCCTACCGGATCTTTGATTATTGCCCATCCGTCGCCAACTATTTCTTTAATCTGTTCAATGGTCAGTATTCTTTTTGAGAGGTCTGCCATAATGTTTGGTTTTTCGACTGTTTCTATCATTTGTCTATTATCAATTTAAAATTTAACCGCGCAAAGATATTAAATATTTTTGAGAAAAAAAGAAAATGTTTTTTGTTTTTTGAGGAATGTTGCTCATTTGTCTCGTTTGCATTATTAAGGTAATGCCTGCCTCGCTTTCGCAAGGCAGACACGACACTTTCAGCGTGGTTACTGCCGCCGTTGCGCTAAACCGCATGTTGTAGGAAGGCATCTTTTTCGATTGTCAAATGTTTATGCCATTGTCCCAAAGTTCCCATTCGGAAATGTCAATATCTGGCGTCCATGCAACCGAACAACCTCCACAGTCCACATATACAGTATCAAATAGAGGTTTATGCTCTAAAATCCTATACTCGGGAAACTGCTTAAAAAGCAAATTCACATTATATTCCTTATGAACACCGTTATTGAACTCGACAAGCAAAACCAAATTTTGTCGTGGCGTTACTTTCTTGATTTTTATACTTTCCATATTCGAAACTTTTATGAGAGGGGTGGCAACTTTTTAGAGACCTTATTATTCCACATATTCATAATATCAGTTTTGTACATGGCTGCCCATTCTTTAATGAGAGCCTGTGCTTTTGATGGCAAATCGCCTTCAAACATTTCCAAAGTTTGAATGTCAAACAAACCTGAATATTCACCATACACTGCATGAAAATGTGGTGGATTGTGTTCTCTTGTTAAGAAAATCTTTATTATTATCCCGTAAAATCTTGCTATCTCAGGCATAACTTCTTGATATTTTATTATTATTACTTTTACTTTCTACGGCGCAAAGATACTATTTTTTTCAATACTCCAAACACTTTCAAATTGACTTACTCAAGTTTCCCACCTTTTCAAATAGTCGCAACCATTGAAAAAAAAATAAAAAAAAGTGGTGAAAAATGGAAATAAATTATTAATTTTGAGGCGATTAAAAATCAAATCATAATAATTTAAAACCGACACCACTTATGGGCGCAAAAATAGGTATTTTAGAAGAATTAAGCAATATTCTGACAAAAAAAGAAAGTATGGACGAGGGGGTTCTCGTCTTTTCAAAACAATTCAAAATTGGGCGTTTATTGAAGCCTTTTTCGGAAGTAAAAAAGCAGGGTTACTCGCTGATGTTAATACTTGTTGCCTTGATTTTAAGTCGTTTTGGCGGCTTAAGCGTTTACGCTTCGCAAAAAACTGGCAATCTTCAAATGGATGATAACACGATTTATCGGTTGATGAACAATCAATTAATCGACTGGAAATCAATATTGTTATCGTTTGCAAAACAGTTTCTTGCCTGCGTTTCCAGTAAGGGCGATACAGATGAAAAGTCTGCAAAATGCTTTGTAATAGACGATACTGATATCGAAAAGAGTGGCAAAACCTTTGAGGCGCTCAGCAAAATCCACAGTCACAAGGAACATAAATATATTTTTGGTTTCAAACTGCTACTGTTGTGCTACTGGGATGGTAAGAGTCTTATTCCATGCAGCTTATCGTTGCACCGCGAAAATAAGAAAAATCATTATGGCTTGAATGAAAAACAGCAAAAGCGTCAATTTCGCAAGAAAAGAAGCGACAAAGGTCATTTTCAGGAACGTTATGACGAACTGGATGAGAGCAAGTTAAGCGTGGCAGTAAAGATGCTCAAACAGTGCGTAAAACGCAATATATTAGGGAAATATGTCTTGATGGACAGTTGGTTCGTAAGCGATTTTATGCTTTCAGAAATCCGTAAAATCCGCAAAGGCATATTGCACGCCGTTGGAATGTGTAAAATTGATAGACGCTTTTTTACAGTCGCCGGTAAAGAGCGTAATTCTAAAACAATAATCAAAATGAACGAAAATAACAGCAAAAAGGTTCACAGTTGTCGAAAGTACCAATCGCGTTATTTTACAGTTGAGGCAAATTACAGGGGAACGCCGGTAAAACTGTTCTATATCAGGTACAGGAAGGCAAAGGACTGGACGTTGCTGCTGACCACCGACCTCTCACTTTCGTTTGTCAAAGCAATGGAACTGTATCAGATTCGCTGGAGCATCGAAGTTCTGTTTAAGGAGTGCAAACAGCATTTGCGTTTGGGTAAATCCCAGAATACAGATTTTTGCGGACAAATAGCAGACGCCAGCATGGCAATGATAACATACACAATATTATCGCTTTACAAGCGTTTTGGGTCGTATGAAACTTTTGGAGCGCTGTATCGCCACACGCAGAAAGATATGCTGGAAAAAACGCTTTGCGAAAGAATAGAGATGGTTATCCTGAAAATTTTACATGATTTATTGGAAATTCTTTGCATAGACGTCCAGGAAACGCTTTATCAACTAATGTCTTCCGACAAGGCAGCAAGAGAGATTATTGTTATGTTAAACGCAGTAAGTCAATTATATAGCGAATCTGAAAAAATGCCAAATGTCGCATGATATAAATCTGTGTATCTGCATTTTAGAAAATGACATCATAGATTTTATGGGACTTTAAAGGGGGTGGGAAACTTGAGTTATGTAATAACCAAACAAACGTAACGGTTATTTATTTACAGTTCCTAAACGATTAGCCAACCTTGTGTCAAACCATTATTTATCGTCGCTACGCCCCCCAATTCACCATCTTCGTCATCATTCTCGTTATTTTTTCGCCGCTGACGGGCTCTTTCAGTTCTGCGTAATTTGGGATATTGCAAAACTCTTTAAAATATTTTTCGTCTTTAACGGCGTCAATCAGTATCATCGGCAATCCGGCGCGGACAGACTTTACCTTTTTTATTTCTTCGTCGCTTGCACTGTTAAACACGTCATAATCTACCATTATTGCATCAATCATGTTTTCGTGGCTTAAAATGTCGTACCATTGCTGCATGTTTTCGGCTTGCCTGACGGTGAAGCCCGAAGCGGCAAGCAGTTTTTCGTAATACATGTACTTTATGATTGCCGGTTCCACCACGAGAACCTGTTTTTCTGCAAATGTTTTGTCATCGACTTCCGCTTCCTTTAGTGACTTTTCTTCAAATAATAGTTTGTCTTCTTCTGAAATCGGCAGATACGAAATGGTAAAGAAAAACGACGAGCCGGAACCTTCGGTCGACTCAACGTGTATGTCGCCGCCCATCATTTGTACGAGGCTTTGCGCGATGTTCAGTCCAAGTCCCGTGCCTCCGTACAGGCGCCTGTTTGCAATTTCCGCCTGACGGAAACGCTCGAAAATAATCTCAAGCTGATTGGCTGCCATTCCCATGCCCGTGTCTTCAACAACAAATTCGAGCTTGTCCGGAGCCGACTGACGGTAACCGAAACGGATGTAGCCCTTTTCGGTAAATTTGACGGCATTGCCTATCAGATTGTTGATAACCTGCCGCAGACGGTTCGGGTCGACAAAAATTACGCAGTTGTCTATAAATTCGCTGTCATCAAGGATAAGCGTAACGTGTTCCTTTTCTTTGGCGGTCAAAAATGTTTCAAAAAACATTTGCAGTTCAGACATCAAATTATTTATATCTACCGGAATGGGGTAAATACTCAACTGTTTTGCCTCAATCTTCGCGACGTCAATAATATCGTTGATAAGTTGCACCAACTGGGCGCTGCTGTTATTGATGATGTTGATGTAATTCTTCTTTTTTTCCGGCGACAGGTTGTCGGCTGAAAGGAAGTGCAGAAACCCGACTATTCCGTTTACGGGGGTGCGTATTTCGTGCGACATGTTTGCAAGGAACGCCGATTTTAGTTTGTCCGATTCTTCGGCTTTTTCCTTTGCGCGAACGAGTTCCATTTCAGACTGCTTGCGTTCCGTTATGTCCGACGATACTACCAGCAGCGCTAACTGTCCGTCTATCCATTCAACAAACGTAAAGTCGTACTGGTAAAAGCGTTTGAACAGTTCGTTGTAATGTTCCTTATGATAAATACTGTCGGGATTGTCTTTTAAGTTGCGTACATACCGTATCGGACAGTGGTCGCACATTTCGGTCATATTTTTTTGCAGTACCTGCCAGCATACCAAACCCTCAACTTTCCTGCCAGTCAGTTTCTCGACGCTTTCGTTTGCAAAAAGGATTTTCATCGTTGCGGGGTCGATAACGTTTATACTTGCTGATATGTTGTCCAAAACAGTGCGCATCGTTTGCTGCGACAGGCGTATGGATACTTCGGCATGGTGACGGCGTTTTGTTGTAGATATTATTTGCGAAAGGCTTTTTAACAGTTCCACTTCGTCGTAACTCCATTCTTTATTGACGGTACATTCGTCGAACGCGACAAAGCCGTAGTTAATGCCATTTGCCGTCAGCGGGAAATTGACGGTCGATTTTATTCCAAGCGAAACAAGCACCTTGACGGCTTCGGGAAATTCGGTAAGCGTAGAAACGTCTGATGTGCATATATATCCGCCTTTATCATAAATGTCAAACCATGATTGCACCGTTTCAACAGGCAAATTCTGCAATTTATCAAATAAAGAATCTGCATTCGTGTTAGACCATTCGTGCGTACAACTGAAAGTGGTTCCATCCGCGTTTTTTTCAAAAATATACGCATGGCTTATTCCGGTTTGCATACCTATTTCGGCAAGCGACTCTTCTACCGCCATCAGCAAGTCTTCAGACGATTGCACTATTTGCAGCGTTTTTATCAAAATAACCTGCCGGCGGCGTGTGTCTTCAAGATTCATTTGGTGGGCGACTACTTCCGCTGTTTTATGTTCTACCATCAGTTCGAGTTGCGTCCGGTAAAGTTCAAGTTCGTTGTCCGTAAATTTCTGTTCGGTAACGTCGCGCAGTATTTTCCCGAAATAACAGGTCGTAGCCAAGCCTATGGGGAAAGTGGAAATAAGCATGTAACGGTTTGTGCCGTCGGGCATCTGAAACGTTTCGTCGGTAATGGTAGGCTCCTGCTCGGAACCGCCGTTAATATACTCCAATCTCGCCTGATACAGTTTTTCAAACTTTTCAGGGGTGCGCTCTTCTTCAGGCAGATAATTTTTCAACAAATCCCATTCATAATGCCCCAACGCATCTTCCAGCCTGATTCCCGTTATTTCTTCAAGCGCTTCGTTCCATTCGACAATACGACCTTCGTTGTCCAATATCATTATACCTTCTAATGACTGATGTATAAAATTGTACATTTTGCTTTCGCTGTCTTCCAATTTTTTCATCATTTCCATTCGCGCGGCAATTTCTTCATTTAATTGTGTATTTTTCAGATACAGTTCGTTGTTGATTGCGGCAAATTCTTCGTTTGTTGCAGCCATTTCTTCATTTGCGGCTTCGAGTTCTTCGGTGCGTTTTTTTACAATAAGTTCGAGTTCCTGACGATGCGACGCCAATTCGGTTTCGAGCTCCTTGTGAACGGTTATGTCCGTCATTATGCCGTCCCATACCATCCTGTTTCCGTCTTTATACGGGCGCGACGAAATTCGCAACCAGCACTGTTCGCCCCTTTTGGTTATCCGTACATCCACGTTGTAGCCCGATAAATGTTCGGTGGTCACTTCGTTGGCATTATTCATGTATTTCCAGTCGTCAGGATGCACGATATCGTCGAATGCCTTGACATCTTCGGCTACATCTTCGGGCTTAAGTCCCGTCACCCGCTCCCACGATGCGCTGACGTATTCCATATATCTTTTTCCCGTATCCTTGTCGTAAACAAAACGGTACAGCGTTCCTTCGGGCAGGTTGTCGCTCAGCGTTTCGAGTCTTTCCTTTTCGGATATAAGGGCGTCTTCGGCTTCTTTTCGGTCGGTTATATCAATAACGATACCGTCCCAAACAATAGCGTTTTCTGCCGCGCGCGGATGCGATTCCAGTAGCAGCCACCGGCAACGTCCGCTTTCGCGGGAAATGATGCGAATTTCCTGCGTGAAGGTTGTCATTGTTTTCGCGCTTTCTTCAATCGCTTCCTGCAAACGCAGATAATCTTCGGGATGCACCACAGAAAATATTGCCGAAACGTCTGACAAGACAGCTTCAGCTGATATTCCGGTTACCGATTCCCATTTAGCGCTTACATACAGCAAACGCTTTTGTCCTGTATTCTTATCAAGTACAAACTGGTGCAGCGAACCTGACGGGATATTGTCGCCCAGCGTCTGCAAACGTTCCTTTTCTGCGGCAAGTTTCTTTTCGTTCTCCATTGCCGCCTGCCTGAACTGCGCCAACTGCGCCTTTAACACGCCGACTTCATCCTCTAATTGTACAATACGATCATCAGCCTGATTCATGTAAATATAATGTTTTCAGTATATTCTACGGAAATAACATACACTGTACAAGGGGCAAAGATAAATATAATTTTTGGAAAAACAAAAAAAATTTGGGCGCCGGGTATTTTATTTTCTGAAATGCATTCTAAATTTTTTACATCTGCGTTATCTTCGTGCCATGTGCATAATTCCGGCGCCGGAATTTATCGGCAGACTGCTCGGCTACCATGTTTCAACTTTGCGGGGAGGTAGCGGAGAGCTACGACGTCTTGCAACAAATGTGCGAATTTTCTAATGTATGATTTTCCCGTCGTTCATCTCGTATTTGACGTCCGACATATCGGCAAGATTATTGTCATGCGTAACGATTACGAATGTCTGACCGAACTTTTCGCGCAACGAGAAAAAGAGGGTATGCAGCTCCTGTTTGTTGTGCGAATCGAGATTTCCCGACGGCTCGTCGGCAAAGATTACCATCGGGTCGTTAATAAGAGCCCGCGCCACCGATACCCGCTGTTGTTCGCCGCCGGATAATTCGTCAGGTTTATGGCTCATGCGGTCGGCAAGTCCGAGAAAGGTCAGCAGTTCGGTTGCCTTCTGCTCGGCTTTGGCTTTCGGAATACGGTTTATGAAAGCCGGTATGCAGACATTTTCAAGTGCGGTAAATTCGGGCAGCAGATGATGAAACTGAAAAACAAAGCCGATGTTGCGGTTGCGGAACCGGGATATTTCCTTTTCGTTCAGACTGCTCACTTCCTTGTCGTCAATAAATATTTTTCCTGAACTTGGTCGGCTCAGCGTGCCGAGTATCTGTAGCAGGGTCGTTTTGCCTGCACCGCTGGCGCCCACAATGGATACAACTTTTCCTTGCGGTATGAGAATGTCAATACCTTTTAGAACCTGCAAGTTGCCAAACGATTTGGTTATGTTTTCTCCGCGTATCATTCTACGACATGTTTATCTGAATCAGTATCCGGCGCGGATACTGGTACGGGTTGTTCTATTTCCTTATTTTCAGACGGCGCGGCTTGAACTTCATTCTGATATTCATTTCCGTAACTGCCGGTATCCCGATTATTGTAATAATCGTCAGTGAATTGCTCCTGATATGTATCAAGAGTTTTTGCGGTTTCGTCCGCAGTTTTCTGTACAGGCTCGGCAATCTCCTTTGTCAAGCTATTGGTCAGGTCGTCGCCTATAGACTTGATTTCATTCAGCACGCCGGACGAACTTGAATCAAACTCGCGCTTAATATCATCCGTGGCTTTCTTAAACTCGCGAACTCCCTTGCCCATCATCCGCGTAAACTCCGGTATCTTATCCGCGCCAAAAAATAACAATATGAACAGCAAAACAATAAATATTTCGCCGCCACTAATAAAAAGCAGCATACGACAATGTTTGTTTAATTATTTTTATAAATTTCGACATATTTACTATACAATTTCCACCCCCTGTTTTTTCAACATTTCAAGCGCCATTTCGCGCAACTTGAATTTCTGTATTTTGCCGCTTCCGGTCAGCGGGAACTCGTCCACAAAGAAGATGTATTTGGGAATCTTGTGTCGGGCTATCTGTCCCCGACAAAAATCCTTAACCACTTCTTCGGTCAGCGCCGTTCCTTCATGAGGAATAATAAACGCGCCAACCTCTTCGCCATATTTTTGCGAAGCAACGGCAATTACCTGAACATCCTTCAATCCTTCGAGATGATACAGATATTCTTCAATTTCGCGGGGATATATATTTTCGCCTCCGCGAATAATCATATCCTTAATGCGTCCGGTGATGCGGTAATATCCTTCACTGTCTTTCGTACCCAAATCGCCGCTGTGCAGGAAACCGTTGCGGTCTATCACGTCGCCTGTTGCCTGCGGATTCTTGTAATAACCTTCCATCACCAGGTAACCGCGACAGCAGACCTCGCCGGGCTCGTCAACGGCACATTCTTCTCCCGTTTCGGGATTTAAAATTTTCACTTCCGTGAAGGGATACTCGCGTCCAACGGTCGTACAGCGGTTTTCAAACGAATCGTCAAGCACGGTGTGGGTCATTCCGGGCGATGTTTCGGTTAAACCGTATACGCTGGTAATATGCGTAATGTGCATCTTTTCGGTAACGGCTCGCATCAGTTCTATCGGGCAAAGCGCCCCTGCCATGATACCTGTGCGTAGCGACGTTAGGTCAAACATGTCGAACATCGGGTGATTAAGTTCGGCGATAAACATCGTAGGCACGCCATAGAGCGCCGTGCAGCGTTCCTTATGCACTGAAGCCAGTACCAGAAGCGGGTCAAACTTTTCAACCATCACCTGCGTACAGCCGTGCGTCAAAACGTTCATCGTGGCGAGCGTAATTCCGAAACAGTGAAACAGCGGTACGCAGCAACACAGTTTGTCGGCGGCGGTAAAGCCCATTCCCTCGCCGGTGAAATAACCGTTGTTGGTAATATTGTAATGCGTAAGCATCACGCCTTTCGGGAAACCGGTAGTCCCCGACGTATACTGCATATTGACGACGTCGGTGTGTTTTACCTTGCTTTTTGCTTCTTCGAGCGCCTCGTCGTCGATATTTTTACCCTGCAGCAAAAGTTCGGCGGTGTTGTACATACCGCGAAACTTTTCCTGACCGATGTACACAACGTTTTTCAGCATCGGAAAAGTTTCGCTTTTTGCAAAACCGCGCTGCGACGTCCGCAAATCAGGCATCATTTTATATACCATATCAATGTAACTGCCATCGAAAACGCCTTCGGTGATGCAGAGGGTATGTATGTCGGAATCTTTGACCAGATATTCAAGTTCGTTCTGTTTGTAGCTCGTGTTCACCGTAACAAGCACGGCGCCTATCTTGGCTCCGGCATACAGAAAAGTAAGCCAGTCGGGAACATTTGTCGCCCAGATGCCGACATGAGTGCCGTGCTTAACGCCGATGGACATCAAGCCCTTTGCCATGTTATCCACACGCTGATTGAACTCTTTCCACGAAAAACGCAGATTACGGTCGGAATAAACAAGGGCTTCCCTGTCGGGCGATACGTTTGCCCAGTATTCCAGCCATTGACCTACTGTTTTTTCCTGTAATTTTAATTCCATTATTATTGACGAATTTTATCAAAAAATCTGACCACAAAGATAAGCATTTATTTCTTTTGACTGTGTAAAAATATTTTTTACAGAAACAAAAAGAGGCGTTTTTACGCGCCCATTTTGGGGGGTTATTTACAATTATCATTTATTCCATCGTTCCATATCGTAAAACATTTGTCGTGTTCGCAGTATTTCGTCAACGGCAAACGTTTTCTTCAGGTTATCCTTTTCCTGCTGTTCGGTAGAGAAAACAAATGAAAATTCGTTTTTTTGATAGTATGCCAGCACCAAAGGGTTGTTGTATGCGTCAACTGTAAGGAACCTCGCCATTGTTGGGAACTTTCTGTCGCAATAAATTTTGATGTGTTCTAAAAGTTGAGTACCAATACCCTTTCCGTTAAATTCTATCGAAACTCCCAACCGTCCTATAAGCAGCTCTGAATAAGATTGTAGCGCTTTCTCGCGCGGTATCAGTTCTTTTATCTTTTTGATGCGGCTTCCCGGTAGCAATGCCGTTTTTACGCTATCGGCAGACAACGAAAACGCACAAACAACCGTTTTTGTACCTTTCATGCAATAATAAAAAGTTTGTCCTAACCGTTCACGCTGAAAAGGCAACGCATCGTGATTGAAAAAATCGTTGAGGTCGCTATCGCCGCAGTCAAAGCCCGTAATTGGGTTTTCAGGCGATAATTTTAAAAAGTTACAATCAGTTTCCAAGTTCATCATGTTCTTCGAGTTTTTTAAGTTCATCAAGTTCATGTTGCCTGAAAAACTTTTTTATCTCCTTTATCCTTTCGTCCGACGGACGACGCGGATCCGGTTTGTCCATCGTCTCATACCACCGCTCGTAGAACT
>Ga0082212_10011925_pt1 | contig 10979 bp, 13 predicted proteins | sample TergutNt197P3_FD_71548 | JGI IMG/M metagenome (GOLD analysis project Ga0082212, IMG submission 71548) | Neocapritermes taracua P3 segment gut microbial communities from Petit-Saut dam, French Guiana - Nt197 P3 | ecosystem: Host-associated > Arthropoda: Insects > Digestive system > Gut ...
GGCACGAATGTCCGATCTTTCGCCATAGAGTCTAAGAAAAACTGATTAGCGAACGCCTGTAACCGCTCCAACGTTTCCCGATAATACTTCTCAGCCTCAGTTTCTTTATTACCGAACGTGAAAGTATCTTGTATATACTCGTCTATTTGTTCTTGCAGCTGAGTGTTTTTCTGATCTGAGCCATTAGTCGATGCTCCGGTGCCGAGGACATAACTATCAAACTGATTGTATTGGTTGTTTACATTAGCGCTATTAACATTCATTTCAAAATCCCTTTCATTTTGTAATTTTGCATCCATGCAAATGGTTTGCATTTTTTACCGTAATATAGACGGAAAAACTACCCACTCTGGAATGTAACTGTCATTGCTTTCAAATCCTTTCATATATGTGCTTTGCATCCGTGCAAATATAACTGTTAATTCGTAATACTCAATCCTCAATAATAACAGATAACTCCTTAAAAGGCTCAATGTTGAGCGAGTATTCTTCTAGTTCAAAAATAAACATATCATCAGCATAGAGTTCATACTTGCCCTCTTTCGTAAAAAGAATGTGCGCGTTTTTAGGGCTGAGTTCAAAAATACCTTCCATATCATTTACTGGCGGTAAGTACGCAGGCTGGATAATGACCATGAAGGACGCCAAAAACACAATCGCAACCAACACTACAGAAACAAGCTGCTTAATTGAGGTTTTTTCGTTATATCCTTCGTTTATAAGGAAAAACCTCTGTTCCATGAAACCGTAACGCTCCGCTTGGACATAGGCTGAGACACTTGACGGTTTTGCCGCGTTTTTCGTCTGAATATGTCTAGCGATAAGGAGTAAGGATTCTAAATACTGAGTTTTTTCGCCCTCATTCATGCGATTTACCATAGCTTTATCGCAGCGCATTTCAAGCAAACGGTTAAGGTCCCGTATAAAAATATGTACTATCGGATTCCACCAAAACACGACTGATAGCAAGGTATAAAACGCTTTTATGAATATATCCCAAGACTTAAAATGCTGGTATTCATGTTTCAAGACCAGTTTAAGTACATTATCCTCCATTTCAATGTCCGGCAGATATATCTTCGCTTTGAAAAAACCTGTGACATACGGCACAACGACGTCTGGCGACGCAATGATCCTTACACGTTTCATTAGAAGTTCACTCGCTAGGTGTTCAGCATGATTATTTCCGACTATTCTGTATCGTTGCCGATACATATTCTCCCTAAGTATATTACGAGTTACCCGAAGCAGCATAAACAACGATCCGGCGCCCCATATCAGAAATACAACAGTAAGCAATCCGATTTGGGAAGTTCCTAGCAATACGTCTGTAGCCAACAACGATTTGATCTTTGGGAGAGTGTCGAACGAGTTGACAACATAGGTAAATGGAAAACTAAGCGGCAATGCAACCCTCAGTGCGCCGAGCAGCGCAAGCAAAACTAACGCCGGAGTGCTGTATTTCGTTAAAAACCCCGTCCTTCGCCGTAGCAGGGCAACGATAACCATAGCCAAATTGAATAGCAGAACTGCCATTATAAGGGAATACTCGATTATCATTCTACCGACTCCAAGCGCCTGTCGTGGATTATTTTCTCCAGCTTGTCCATTGTCGCGGCGTCTAAATCTGACCTGTTCATCAAAGCGGAGAGTATCATCGGGATATCTTTTGTCATATGCCCGGTAAAAAAAGAACTATAATATTCTTCGCACGACAACACAGGAACAAAAGTCCGCGATATTGCCTTCCCGTCCTTGACGAATCCGTGTTCCGCAATCGCCCCTTTTTCCAGTAGCTTATTCAATATTGTGTGTAGGGATGCGTCCTTCCAAGCCTTGTCTACTGATCGCTTGAGGATTTCAGCGCTTGCCAGCGGAGCGCCAGCGCACCACAACACGGTCATAAATTGCAACTCGTTTAGCGTTAGTTCCATATCTAAGCAATACCTTTCAATGTAAGATGAACAAAAAACATACACGCAAATTATTATAACGCATAATATCCGTGCGCGTCAAGAGTGAAGTCCACTACGCACAAATCGTGTTGACGCAATGAGTGGGCGTGTGGTATGGTAGATAATGTGTGCCTGTCACAATTCTACGCCCCTGTTCCTACCCTGCGCCCGTTCCGTGCCGGGATTCAAAATACTGTCAACATTCTTTTTAACCACACCGTAATCTCTAGCCTGCCGTTTCAACTTGCCATACTCAGCCCTTAACTCGTTTTTCTTTGCGGAATCAAAAAAGTGCGCATAGCACGATAATTGCCATTTAATGTAATGATTATTATAATATACGACTAACATTAAATATTAGTTGACATACATATATTTTCATGATAGACTATGCCCATCTTAATAAGGAGGGCATGAATCATGTCAGATACAAACAGAATCAGGAAAGCTGCCACGGTGCTATTAATAATTGTTGGAATGGTATTTTTATTGTATGTTACCCATATGGTAAGAGCGGTCATACTTAATACCAAGGGCGGCGGGTGGAATGCATTTACTGTCACGAACTACATTATTGGAACACTTATTGTAATAGTTTTATTTGGTATTGGCTTAAATTTGCTATACTCAATAAGAAAAGGCGAAACGCCATTCAGTATCAGGAATGTCAACAAACTGAAAGTTATCGCAGTATTGTTGGCTATATATGAGCCTTATTATTTCATCGTACAGCGGCTAATCAATAAATTCCTTCCTATTCTTGGTTCCTTAATAGTCGTAGAATCATCATTGGGGGGCGTTGTTTTCGTATCGGGGCTTGTCATATACTGCGTCGCATTAGTATTTCAGTACGGTATCTCTCTACAAAGCCAAGTTGACGAAACGCTGTAGGGGGGATAATGATGTCGATTATCTTACGCCTTGACAGAATGATGGCAGACCGGAAAATCTCACTAAATGAGTTGTCTGAAAGAATCGGAATTGCTAATGTCAATTTATCAAAAATTAAGACAGGAAAAGTAAGCGCGATCCGTTTTTCCACGCTTGACGCGATATGTGATGTTCTTGACTGCCAACCGGGAGATATTATCGAATACAAGAGGGAACAAAAAGTTGAATAGAGATTTTACAACGGAGCGTCATCTAATCCGCTCCACGCCCTTGTTCCTTCCCCGCGCCCGTTCCGCAACAGGATTCAAAATACTGTCAACATTCTTTTTAACCACACCGTAATCCCTAGCCTGCCGTTTCAGCTTGCCGTACTCAGCCCGCAACTCGTTTTTCTTGGCGGTGAGCCGGGAATACTCCGTTTTCAGCTTATCGGGATTCGGGAGTTTCATATCATCCCCGGCGTGTTTCTTCAACGCTCTGGCGGCGGCTTCAAACAGGATGATCCCGCTTTCGTGTTCGCGTTTGTACGCGGTTTTATCTTTTGCGGATTCAAAGCCGTCATAGACTGGCTTTAATTTCTGATAGTCCTCTATGTGCTTCATAAGTTTAGCCATGTCAGCAAGCCGCTTCTCGGCTGATTTCAGAGTATCGGCTGTTTCGTCAAAGGCGACGGCGGTTTCAGCAACCTTGCCCTCCAAGTCCGTGTATTGGAAAAGGTTATTCTCCGTGAGGAAATTGAGTGTTTTCGCGGCTTCTTTCAAATTCTGTATCTTCTGCCAACGGGCATATCCCGCGCTCTGCTGTGCTTTTACGCAGTTTTCCAAGTCAACTATAAGATTAACGCCGATGGGCGGGCGCACATATACTGAGCTATCTGTTTTTACTGTTTCGGGATTATCGGCAGAGAGAATGTCATATGCCATGCCCGAATCTCCCGGCTCGTTAAACGTAAATACCACGGCTTTATCATCCGGCAAGGACGGCACATATTCCCCCGCGATACGCTTTTTTATTGCGTCCTCCGTATAATCGGCGCCCAGCGTCTTTGTCCGGGTAAACCGCTCCTGACCCGGAGCGCGGACAGATATGTATTTCCCGCGCTTCACTTCATACCCTAAAGCATCCAGCCGTCTCAAAAAATCATCAAAATCCTTCGACTGCGGTATTAAATCATCAACAGCAGATTTCAGCTTGCTTTTCCAACTGCCGCTGCCGTAGCGGTCTGCGGCGTACTCGGAGTATTCCCTGCCTTTCTCCTGCCCCGGCGTCACCACGGAAAGGCCGTACTCCTTGCATAGCCTGTCGCTGGCACTGCGAATCTCATAGTAGCTTTTTTTATTGGAAACATACTTCTTGTAATCAAGAAAACTGGCTGCACAGAAAATGATGTGGTTATGTATATGCCCCTTATCAATATGCGTGGCAATGACATATTCATAGCGCCCATTCGTGACCTCGTCGGCAAGCCGCCGCCCTATTTCATGCGCCTGCTCGGGAGTGGACTCCCCCGGCTCGAAAGCCTGTATCAGATGATGGGCCTGGTTGTTCCCCTTCTCCATCGCTTTTGACAGGGTGAAATCAAACTCTATATCAGCCGTCTCATACGAACAGCCGAAGGATGAAACAAGCATTTTGCCGTCCGTCTTAGACGGGTTCAGGATGTATTCCAGCCTCTGCCTCAACGCTCTTTTGACAGGCTTGATCTTAGTAACCGCCATATATCATCTACCCCCTGTTTGATGGTTTGAAAGTCCTGGTCATATATCTTGCTGATGCTGTTCACGCGCCGCGCTATTTGGTTTATGTTCACGCCGATCTTCTGCATTTCGGCTGCGACGGCTTTGATCCCGGAATTGTCAGCGAATACGATCTTGCCGCCTATAGCTATCGCCCTCATGTATGCGGCGAGGTTGTTTATTTTCAGCAGCCGCATCCTCTCATAGATTTCTTCACGCTCGGATTCCGTGACGCGGAACTTCAACTGTACTGTGCGCTGTAACCCTACAGGTTTATCGTTCTCGTTGTTCATGCCATGACGCTCCTTTTTTCGTATTTACAGGGGTTTGGGTACTCCCAAAAAATCAAGGAAACCCGCTGCTTTAGCAGCCCGCAGCGCTTTCCGAGCGGTGCGGGACAAGCGGCAGAATGGTACCAGCGGTACCATCTGCCTATGCTTGCCGCGCAGAGCGCGCCGTCCTACCCCCGGAGAACTGTCAATAAACAGCCCTCTATATACTACTCACCTTGAAATCGCATTTTTGGCAACGAAAACGGGAATTTTTATTTTTTACTAAAAAGAAAAAGCCGTCGCGTTTTACCACAACAGCTTTATTGGCAGGGCTTCAAAGAAAAGAAGGGAACTATTTCCCTTCCGCTGCGCCAAGTTTCAACGCAGCGTCTAATGTCGCCTCTATGATGGACATGTATTCTTCCGGGCATACTGCGAGTTTCAGGGCTGTGCGCTCACGTTCCGCACTCTGGCGCGTTTCTAACTTTTCCGGGTGAAAGTAACGGTCAACGGGGAGCTTGCATAGCTTAACTATTTCATAGAAAACCGGCAGGGCAGGCAACGATCCGCTGTTTTCTATATTTTGGAGATAGCGCGTGTCAATGTTTATCATTTCCGCGAAGGCTTTCTGAGTATGGCCTAACGCTTTGCGTGCTGCTTTAGTATCTGCTCCGAAACTTACAAATGGCTCACGGTTACGTTCTTTCGACATATCGCACCCCCTATATACATTGTATAGACCATGAGGGCAGTATGGAATGTTGCGATATGCGGTTGTGATACACTAAATAATACATCTTAAAGGGAGAGGAAAATTTGCACAGCGTATCAGAAAAACTTGGCGGCGTAGTAAAAGTTGCGAGATTAGAAAAACATTTGACTCAAAAACAGTTGGCAAATCGGCTGTCCATTTCCCCGCACTACCTGATGTCCATTGAGAACAAGAAGAAAATACCGAGCAGCGAGCTGCTTTTTCAGATAATCCGGGAACTCGATATATCGGCTGATACGATCTTTTACCCGGAGCATGGGTACGGCTGCGAGTTGGTAAACAGACTGCACGTCCTGCTAGGCAAATGCGACGAACATGATATAGAGCTTATACTTGCAATGCTGCAAACATTATTACATGCGAAATGTACAGAGGGGGATGAGTTACAATGCCGTACTAAATGTCCGCGAATGTGAGCGGCGACGCCTGAAATGCCGCATCGGGAGAAACGGAACAAAACTCAATAATTTCTCAAAAAAAGCCTGTTTTCAACAACGGGCTTTTCTGTTTGTAAAGGTGATCTGCCAGCGCACCTTCTGATTACCTCATATATCACTTTTTGCCTCAAAAATAGACCGTCAAAAAAAGCCTGTATCCCGTTTTGGCGAGATGCGGTTTTCAATATGTATTATACGGTGTAGTCACAGGTATTATATACCTCTTTGCCCGATTGGATTTGTTCCTTTCGGGTATTTTTGCGTCCCTGAAAAAATATTTCCAAGTTTTTTTGCCGCTACTTTGCCAAAAACGCATTTTTAGGGTGAGTAGTAATAGAGGGGCAGAAACGGTCATCCCACGGGCAAGAAGCCCGCCCGCCCTTTCTCAAGCCGCAATGAGCTATCCAAGGCTAAGAAAGGCAGCGGGAGTATAAAAGCAATACCCCTGAAAATACTGAGAATACAAGTCTTTTGGGGCGTCGCGGAAAATATTCTGAATTTTTTTCGCGGGATGTTGCCAAAAACGCGATTTCAGGGTGAGTAGTAAGTATAGAAGGAACGGTTCTCAACAGTTCCTAAAGGAGATTCCCGCCTACCTTTCGCAGCCCGCGAAAGGAGGTAAGGAGCATGAAGCCCCACGACCGCGAGGAACACATACAGCACACGTTTGACAGCTACTGCAAGAAGATTCTGCGGTACAAAGCCCGCACCTGCTACAACAGGATTCAGGCGCAAGCGGAGCGCGAGGTCAGTTTCTCGGAACTGTCTGCGCGGGAACAGGCAGGGTTAGCCGTCATGGATGAGTATTTCACCGGATCAAACATTTTTAATGTTCTCGGCGAGAGCGTCGGCGTTACCGACGCTGGCCTTGCAGAAGCGCTGAACACGCTCCCGGTAGATCGGCGCGAGATCGTGCTGATGTCATATTTCTTTGATATGTCGGACAGGGAGATCGCACAAAAACTGAACATGGCGCGGCGCACCGTTGCATATCGAAGGAACAGCACTTTGAGGGAATTAAAGAGATTTATGGAAAGTGAGGGCCAGGCATGATGAAAACGCAACAGGCACGGAAAAAAGGCAGCTTGCTCCCGCTTCATGTCATCGAAGCGGCGGCAAGCGGCGATGTGGATGCTATCAATGCGGTAATCAAGCATTACGAGGGTTACATAATCGCATTGTCCACAAGGCGGCTGTATGACGAGAGCGGGGCGCCGCACTTCGTTGTTGACGGCGAAATACGCAGGGCGCTTGAAACCAAGCTTATTGTTAAAATCTTGCAGTTTGATTTAGACCGGGCGGCATAGCAGCCGCGCCCGCCGGGAGCAATCCACGCGGTGGGGAACAATCCGCACAGCGGTAGGGAACAATCCGCGCGGCGGGGAACGCACCACCTCCGCGCTCCCCATCGCATGGGTTTTCCCTGCCGCAGAGATTGCTCCCACGATGGCGGGTTATTTGTCGTTCTGCAAAAGCCCATTCCGCAGAATGAGTTTTTGCAGGCTGACAATAATGTTCAGCTAATTGTTGTACCTTGACAAAGAAAACACGCCCGATAACGGCGTTGTAGCATAACGTCAGCTTTGCTGACGTCGGCATACGGATACATATAATGATACTCCTGTCCAGTCACAGCTTGAGCGTTAGAAGCGTCGCACGCGATGAGGGCAGCCCGGCGAGATCCGCGGGGGGATGAAATTTCCGTGTGGTTGCGATAGGCAGCCGTCCGTTGTGCTTGAGAGGTTTTAGAAGGAGCATTATTTACATGGAATGAGAGGTGTGAGCGTTGAACAGTAAAACGCTTATGGAAATGAGCCAAGTCGGGATAGACGAGGTTGACCCGTCAACACTGGCAGATATAAGCGAAATAACCATTGACCATAAATTACCGCATGAGGATAAAGTTTTGTCTTTCATGCTACAGATGGGGAATCCGTATTGCTTTATCAGTGGCGGTATCCCTGTCCGTGTCTGTTTTTCAGGCAGCAAGAAACTTTCTCAATCTTTAATCAATTACTTCTCTTTGCTGAAACAGCGGTAAGCGCTTGTTGCAGCATGTATATATAAGAACCTGCCGTGTCCAGCCGTATTTATGCCTGAATGTGTGCGAGTTTTCCTTGATATTACTAGCAAATTCAGGTATAATATGGGTGTGATTATTGGGGGAAGGAGGGCTCATGCCTAGAGTACGCAAGGCTGTTCATGCAGCTAAAACAAGGCTCTGGAAAATAGGCATTTATATCAGGTTATCACGCGAGGACAGGGAAGATGAACGCGCCGGGAAGAACCGGAGCGGCAAGAATCTACCGCAGAATGTCAGCGCGGACGCAAGCGGGAGCATTGTAGAACAGGACAAAATGCTAACTGAGTGGGTAGAGGAATATTTCCGCGAGGAAGAATATGAGATCGTAGAGTATTTCGTTGACGACGGTTTATCTGGAACTGATGACGCCAGGGATGATTTTCAGCGTTTGATGGAATACGCCGAAGATGGCAGGGTGAATTGCATAGTAGTAAAAACTCTGTCGCGGGCTTTCAGGAATTACGCAGACCAAGGCCGCTATCTTGAGCAGGTGTTCCCCCGTATCGGCGTCAGGTTTATCTCGTCGGGAAACCCTTTCGTTGACAGCTTCGCAGACCCCGACGCTATCAGCAGCGGCATGGAGATACCAATCAACGGCCTTATGAATGACCGTTACGCGGCAAAGACTTCAATAGATGTTCGGCGGTCAATCGACGCAAAGCGCAGGCGCGGCGAGTTTATCGGGGCGTTCGCTCCATACGGGTACGCTAAAGACCCGGAGGATAAAAACAGCCTCATTATCGACGAAGAAGCCGCGCAGGTCGTCCGTGACATATATAACTGGTTTGTTATGGATGGCATGAGCAAGCGGGGCATCGCCCGGAAACTCAACGATTTGGGCGTAATGAATCCGACAGCGTACAAGCAGCGCAGACAGAAATCAAACTTCCATAACATTTCATCTGAGACGACTGATGGCTTGTGGGTGGTAGCCAGCGTATCTGTGGTGTTAAAGAGTCAAATGTATATAGGCAACATGGTACAGGGGCGCAACCGGGTCATCAGCTATAAGGTGCATGAGAGGATAACAGTGCCGGAAGAAGAATGGATCATCGTACCTGATACCCACGAACCGATCATCGACCGCCAGTTATTTGAACAGGCGCAGGCGCTTCACAAACGCGAAACAAGGGCGGCACCCGGCAAGGGCGAGGTTCATATGTTTTCGGGGATCATACGTTGCGCAGACTGCAAATCTTCAATGAGGCGGACGGTATCGAAAGCAAATGTATACTTTAGCTGCCGGACTGCACAGGACAAAGGCATATGCGGCAGGCGCTCAATCCGGGAGGACAGGCTGAAAAATGCGATATTGGACGCGATCCGCGTACAGATCGACTTAGTACAGTCTCTAAGCGACGCGCTAAATGCCATAAATCAACGTCCGGGCATAAAAACACAGTCCAACCGTTTGACCACAATGCTGAAAATGCGTCAGGTTGAACTGGATAAAGTTATTTTAGCGTCCGACAGTCTGTATATAGACTGGAAAAGCGGGGATATAACCAAAGAGGACTATCGGAGGATGAAAGCGTCTTTTGACGATAAAACAGCCTCTTTGGAAAGGGAAGTAGGAAACATCAACGATGAGATCAATACACTGTCAAGGGGTGTGAACTCGGACGATCCATACCTCGCCACGTTTTTGAAGCACAAGAATATTACTGAGCTTACCCGTGGGATAGTCGTAGAATTGATAAATAATGTGTATGTGCATGTGGATAAGCAAATCACTATAGAGTTTGCCTTTGACGATGAGTTTAAGCGAGTGCTTGACTTCATTGAGAACAACGAAAATGATTTGGTCTTAATGCGAGATCGGGAAGTTTCGTAGGCTGTCGTCAAAGTTGTGCATAAATAAGTGCAGGCCGGGAGGTGTTGATCGCACTTCTCAGCTGCCGCTATTTTTTTTTCCTGAAAGCATTATACACGTTTACAACTATTTTTCAACACTTTTTTGACAAATTATACATTGGCTGTTCTTCTGTCCTTCTGCTACTTCTGCTAAAAAACAAACATCCGATGTTTCCACCGGACGTTTCGTTTGCGACGGGTGCTCATTTGGCTATCAATCCAGAACGCCCGGTCTCTTACTGAGCATCATTGACGCCAGCCTCCGCAGATTCGGCAACAGCGTCATCGACAGGTTCGGACTCAGTAATAGCCATGCTGTCCGGCGCGTCGGGCAGCGCGTCCGAGCCTAAGAAACCGGGGATGTTCATACCGGCCATTTTGAACAACTCGTTGAGCGGCGGTATTGAGCGCATCATGCCTGATAGGAAGTTTGACGTGGTGGGCGAACTGCCCTCGCCGCTCATCGTGTCCCATACGGTGATTTTGTCTATATTGATGTTCTTTATCGCTTCTACCTGGATCTTCACAAGATCCTCGATCTTGTCGGCGATCATAAGCTGGACGGCGGCCCCGGCGTTCCCTCCGGCGGCTTCCACGACTTTACCGAAACCAACAGCCTGCTTTTCGAGTATCTCTTGAATACCGCGCGCCTGCGCTTCCATGCGTGAATATATCGCGTCCGCGTCGCCCTTGGCGCGGCGGCGGTTCTGCTCCGCCTCGGCCTCGGCTTCGAGCTCCAGGCGTTCTTTTGCGATGCGCGCTTTTACGATGACGTCCGCCTGCCCTGTCGCGGCGTCGCGTTCCGCCCTCGCGCGCTCAGCGGTTTCCTGCGCGGCATAAGCCTCTTCCAGCGCGCGGGCTTCTGCTGTGCGTTCCGCCGCCGTCGCCCGGCGCAGCGCTTCCGCTTCCTGCTCGCGCCTTGTGGCGTCGGACTGCGCGATTATGTCTTTAGCCGTGTTTTCACCCTCGACAGCAGATG
>Ga0082212_10011926_pt1 | contig 10978 bp, 9 predicted proteins | sample TergutNt197P3_FD_71548 | JGI IMG/M metagenome (GOLD analysis project Ga0082212, IMG submission 71548) | Neocapritermes taracua P3 segment gut microbial communities from Petit-Saut dam, French Guiana - Nt197 P3 | ecosystem: Host-associated > Arthropoda: Insects > Digestive system > Gut ...
CATGTCAGGGTTTCGTGCAGAGGATGAAGCAGACCAATCGCTTCGCCCGCATACCCTTGCGAATTTCATTGGACAGGCAGCTGTCAAAGAAAACCTCCGTATCTATCTGGAAGCGGCGCTTCAGCGCCGCGATGCATTGGATCATCTTCTGTTTTACGGACCGCCCGGGCTCGGCAAAACAACGCTGGCATCCATTATCGCTATGGAAATGGGCCGAAAAATCTGGACCACGTCCGGCCCTGCCATTGACCGCCCCGGCGACTTAGCCTCCATCCTGTCGAACCTATCAGAGAGTGATGTGCTTTTCATTGATGAAATTCACCGACTCAGCCCAGTAGTGGAGGAATATCTTTACTCCGCCATGGAGGATTATACCATAGATATATTGATCGACAAAGGCCCCAGCGCCCGATCAATACAGCTCACCCTCAATCCGTTTACGCTGGTGGGCGCAACTACGCGTTCGGGATTGCTTACCAGTCCTTTGCGGGCGCGATTTGGTATCACTTGTCACTTGCAATATTACAGCACAGAGGTACTTACACAGATTGTGACACGTGCCGCCCGAATACTGAAAGCTCCCATAGAACCTGCAGCGGCCATCGAAGTAGCTTCGCGCAGTCGTGGCACGCCGCGTATTGCCAATGCGTTGCTGCGTCGTGTACGCGACTTTGCCCAGGTGAAAGGCGACGGAACCATCAACCTTGAAATTACACGTTACGCCTTAGACGCACTGAACATTGACCGCCACGGACTTGACGAAATGGATAACCGAATACTTCGTACCATGATTGAAAAGTTTAGCGGAGGCCCCGTAGGTCTAACCACTATTGCCACTGCCGTGGGAGAAGACCCTGGAACTATCGAAGAAGTATACGAGCCGTTTCTCATCAAGGAGGGTTACCTGAAACGCACGCCACGCGGACGCGAAGTGACCGCCATTGCGTATAACAATCTCGGTATTAACAGATACAGCGATCCAGAATTATTATTTTAAACAAAAATACGCAACCAATAATACCTGAAAAATGAAATATATCGTATACCTGTTTTTCGTGTGCATGATCGGTCTCACATCTATTTTGTTGGCTAATGGCCAAGTCTCTAATAGCGACGGCGTCAATAAATCAGTGAAATCATATCATTTCGATTCATCCGGTATTTCGCACGAGACGCTGGAAAATTATCTCAATCGTGCAGTAACCATGTCCGAATTGCTTGTGTTGGAAAAACATGAAATAGACGGTTCATACCCATACAGGGACGACGATCTGCGATTAATCAAAAATATCGGCGCTAAATTTATAGGCAGAGCAATTTACCGATGGGGAAGGGAACAGGCGCTTAACAATCCTGAATTTCTGGAGCATGGGCGGCGTATGATTGAGCAGGTACATGCTTTTGATCAGGATGTAGTTTTTCAAGCCTGTCTTTTTGAAACTGTGTCTGAAAATGTTAATCAAATTCCCATACCGGGCTGGGTTTTCGAGGCGATGGGGCTGCCAATGGAACAGCGTAATTTCAGTTATGCACTGATGCGTAACCCCGAAGGTAAAATGGTAGAAGCATGGGGAAGAGGCTCAAGTATTCCCGACATTTCGCAGACGGAAACACAGTTGTGGTTTATGTTTCTTGCCGGATGCTATTTCAGTATCGGATGCGAAGCGTTGCATCTGGGACAAACAGCCCTGATGGGTATGGCTGACCCACATTTGCTGCATTGGGAATCATTTATCGGTAAACTGCGAAAATTTGCCCGCACAGCAACTCGCCGTGGATGGGTACTGCTCGACGCACATGTACCTACTCACGGTATGGTGGTGAACGGGAAAAGTTTGCTGGATTTCAACAGTTTTCCTTTACGGATTAAGGAAATTCCTGAAAACCCGCAGCAAGCCATTTTGGAAATGAACTATCTCGACGCTTTGTATGGCCGCAGTATGGGATGTATAACACCAAGCGGCTGGACTTGCGCATCATTACCCTATCTGGTGGAATTTGACAATTTCAACTGTAGCCGCACTCCCGGACAGTCAACCATTGACAGTCACTTTATTTGGGGGTACGACGAAATATCATGGTATTTCCAACAAACTGAAGATGACCGCAAGCAATGGCTCAACTATGCTTATCACTGGCTGTGCGAACATGATAAAGACGGATTTCTGCAAATGCCGGTGAGCCGTAATGTAAGTCTGTGTAACGAAAGAGGACGTACCCGGTTTCGCGCAAATACACGGTCGGCCAGCATGCCCGACGGTATGAATCTGGAAGAAACCATAAAGGAATTGTGGGGTAATTAGCTACACAGAAACGTAAGTTGAAAATTTTTACCAGGTTATTTTTCACTGTAAAACTTTTTTTTACCTTTGTTTTTTCAAATGACCAACTAATTTTGACTTGTTTTAGCAAAAAGTGAACCTCTAAAACTCGGTTTTTTCGTCATTGCGAACGGAGTGAAGCGATCCAGAGCTTTGGTTTTCAATGGATTGCTTCGGGCTATCTCCCTCGCAATGACACACAGGAAAGGTTTTTAGAAGTTCCCAAAAAATCGAAAATCATCAAATAAAAAAAATACAAATGTCACTGTTGCAAATAGATCATACTGATTTCCAAAAATTTATCGTTGTTGGCGACCGCGTGCTGATCAAGCCAAAAACACCTATGGAAAAAACCAAAAGCGGGTTGTTACTGCCGCCCACTGTTCAGGATAACGAGCGCCTGCAAAGCGGTTATGTGATTAAGGTAGGGCCGGGGTATCCCATACCCGCCATTGCCGATTTTGACGAACCATGGAAAAATAAAAGCGACGAGGTAAAATATGTGCCCATACAGCCGCACGAAGGCGATTTGGCCGTATATCTGCAAAGCAGCGGTTACGAAATTGAGTTCAAAGGCGTTAAATACGTGATCGTTGCGCAGTCGGCAATTCTTTTGTTAATCAGGGACGAAAGTCTGTTCGAATAGTGAAAAGGGTTATGTGCATTGTTCGTTCTGCGATTTTTTTGCTATGGTGAAGTCTAATACGGATGGCTAAAATAGTTTTGTTCATTCCCAAAACTTTATCTGCACTCAAATTCATATTTCTTGTTTTCTGAATTCGTTCAAGTTACTTATACAATTTGTGCACCACAAAATAAACGCAGACAAGCGACTTGATCCGTTTTTCATGAGAAACCTCACATGTAATTGCATATCAATGGAAGTCAAACTGTGCGCATTTTTCACTCAAAGTCAGGAGAATTTTCGTTTTTATAAACATACCATAATTCAATATGCCCTCGCAAATAAGACCCTGTATTTCGACGGTTTCCCGCTATAAATACATTTCCCGACTTCTTCGGAAGTTGTGAAGGGGATACAACGAATAGTTGCCTTGGTTTCGTTTTTAATATGTTCCTCAGTTTCAGAAGTACCGTCCCAGTGAGCCATGATAAATCCGCCTTTGTCTAAGATTTCTTTAAACTCAGTATACGAATTGGTAATATAGGTATTGGCTTTACGAAATTTCAACGCCTTGTTATATATGTTGTCCTGTATCTCGTTCATCAGGTCGGTTACGTTTTGCACTGCTTCGCTGATGGGACAGGTTTTCTTTTCGAGTGTATCGCGGCGGGCAATTTCTACGGTTCCGTTTTCCATATCGCGCGGTCCCATGGCGATACGTACTGGGATACCTTTTAGTTCGTGTTCGGCAAACTTGAAACCTGGTTTCACGGTATCACGATCGTCGAACTTCACTGTCAAACCCTTGGCTTCCAATTCTTTTTTGAGTGGAAGTATTTTTTCAGCTAAAAGAGGAAACTGTTCCGGTTTCTGATATATCGGGACAATCACTACATGTATCGGCGCCAACCGCGGAGGTAATACCAAACCGTTATCATCCGAATGAGCCATAATTAAAGCGCCTATCAATCTTGTAGTTACGCCCCACGAGGTAGCCCACACATAATCAAGAGATCCTTCTTTTGTAGCAAATTTTACATCAAAAGCCTTGGCAAAATTCTGCCCCAAAAAATGCGATGTGCCCGACTGTAATGCTTTTCCGTCCTGCATCATTGCTTCAATGGTAAAAGTATCAAGTGCGCCTGCAAAACGTTCATTAGCCGTTTTCCTGCCTTTGATGACAGGCATGGCCATGTATTTTTCAGCAAATTCGGCGTATATGTTAATGATCCGTTCGGTTTCCTCAACGGCTTCAGCTTCGGTGGCGTGGGCGGTGTGTCCTTCCTGCCAGAGAAATTCAGCAGTACGCAAAAACAATCGTGTACGCATCTCCCAGCGTACTACATTCGCCCATTGGTTGATCAATATAGGCAGGTCACGGTACGACTGTATCCAGCCCTTATAGGTATTCCAGATAATAGTTTCGGAGGTAGGCCGCACAATCAATTCTTCTTCAAGACGGGCGTCGTCATCAACAATTATACCCTTGCCGTCGGGTGAATTTTTCAAACGATAGTGGGTAACTACAGCACATTCTTTGGCAAAACCTTCCACATGGCTCGCCTCCTTGCTGAAAAATGATTTGGGAATGAACAGTGGAAAATATGCGTTTGTATGACCTGTTTCTTTGAACATACGATCGAGTTGATCGCGCATTTTCTCCCAGATTGCATAACCGTATGGTTTGATAACCATACATCCACGAACCGCTGAATTGTCAGCCAAATCGGCCTTTACAACCAAATCGTTATACCATTGCGAATAATTTTCTTGCCTGCCTGTAACTTCTTTTGCCATTTTGAAAAATTTGGTATGATATTTGTATTATGTTAAATAACATTAAAAAATTTGACAAAAGTAGACATTTTATCATAAATCAAAAAATAGGAGGATGTGTCATGAAAACGAAAATTGTAATCGCAGCAGTAGCAGCCTTGATAACAGGCTCATGTTCTTCGAGTAAAGTAACATCGCATCAGGCTTACGAAGACGATGTTTATTATAACCCAAAAAACGCTTATACCACAACGGCGCCCAGATATGCAGTATCTGGAGTGTCGAACGTAGCAGCAGATAGTTACACAGCCGTTTCGCCCAACGACTATACCGGAATGAGCAATTACGAAAGGTATCGTTTGGCGTTGGAATCAGGGCAATCGGTTGAAGAAGCCACCACTTATGTGAAAAGTGCGCCTGTGGAATATTATGACGCACCTGCAGACAACGGTGTACAGTATGTTTATGTAGAAACCACCCAAGCAAGAGACAAGCAGGGGAATACCTACATCACCAACAATTATTACGACGATTCGTATTCTGCCCGTTTCAACAGGTTTAACAGTCCTTACCTCGGCTTCAGCTATTTCGACCCGTGGTATTACGGACCTTCTTACCGTTTCGGGTACAGCTCGTATTACGGATGGAACATGAGTTTTGGCTGGGGTTATCCTTCATACTATTCAAGTTGGTATTCGCCGTATTATTACGGATATTACAATACGTGGTATTATCGTCCGTATTATGGATACTACGATCCATGGTATTACCGTCCGTATTATGGTTATGGCTACGGCTACGGATATAACGATTATCGTTATCCGACCAACCGGACGAGAGTTTCAGGTCCGGTAACCCGTCGCAGCGGAGGATTGACGTACGCATCTACCAGTAATACGTCATACAGATCTACCTCAAGCACATTGGCGTCTTCGCGCAGGACGACAGCTGTTACCAGTACCGCATCACGTACTTCGAGCAATGCAGGTAGCACATACCGCAGTACAACCACGCCGGCAAGCTACACCCGTTCATCGGCAGCGGCAACTTCAACAAGCCAGCGGTCAACGGCAACATCCACTAACCAGCGTTCAACGACCACATCGAGTGCGAACACCCCGACACGTACCACGCAAAACAGTACTGTAAATAACAACACAAGCACACGTGTTACGACTTCGTCATCGACACCGTCGTCGAATACCTACAGCCAGCCGCGCACGAACAATACGACCACCACAACGCAACAACGTTCAACGAGCAACAATAGTAACGCGACTACAAACAGCTCAAGCAGCAGTCGTTCTTCGAACAGCTATACGGCTCCCAGCAGTTCATCTCGATCGTCGTCAAGTAGCAGCACTTCAACACCTTCGCGGAGTTCGAGTAGCAATAGCTACAGCGCTCCTTCGTCGTCATCATCGCGCAGTTCGAGCAGTAGCAGTTACAGCGCACCTTCATCATCGTCTTCACGCAGTAGCAGTAGTTATAGCTCACCTTCATCATCATCGTCATCATCATCGTCACGCAGTTCGTCATCGGGCAGTTCGTCATCGGGCAGCAGCAGTGGCGGAAGAAGGTAGTTTTGGCGTTCGTTTCAGGTTACAAGTTCTGAGTTTCAGGTTTTCGGTTTCTATTTAAAAAATCAATCCCATGAAAAGGAATATCATTACAATCGTTACATTATGTGTTGTATGGACACATCAGGTTCATGTTCTTGCACAAAACGCAACAGACGCCTTGTTATTATCGCAGTATTATTCAGGAAGTACCGCCCGTTCGGCTGGAATGGGCGGCGCTTTCGGCGCTTTAGGTGGCGACTTTTCCGTACTTAGTTTCAATCCTGCAGGATTGGCTGTTTATCGCGGTTCGGAGTTTACCATTACACCCGCCTTGAATTTTACCAATACTGATGCACAATTTGACAAAACAACATTTAACGAAAAATACACCAGATTTATAATCAATAATGTAGGCTATGTATATACTTGGAATTTTTATAATGATAAAGGTATCAAAAGCATGAATTTTGGCATGGCTTATAACCGTTTAAATGATTTTTACGGGAAAGCGTATGTATGGACTCCAAATGCAGGTTCGTCCATGCTGGATGGTTTTGTATGGAATGCAAACAACGGATATAGTCCACGATATACGCAACACACCAATAACAGACCTTTAACACATAGTCAATTAGACGATTTTTATGAAGGATTGGCATTCGATCAATACGGAATAGATGATGACCCCGATTTTCCGGGATATTATTGGAATGCTTATATTGCAAATGGCGACAATTATGCTCAACCCTTGAAACGTACCTCCTATACAAAAGGAGGAGTTGGTGAATATGCTTTCTCGCTGGGTGCCAATCTGAATCACACACTGTTTTTTGGCGCTACATTGGGCATTCAGGATGTATATTACGAAGAATCGTATTTTCATGAAGAGACCCCCGAACTTAATGATTTGAAATATTCCAAATTTCAATACTTCAACTTCAGTCAGGATTATACCATGAGTGGCGTGGGGATGAATTTTAAAATTGGTATGATATACCGCCCTGTTCAGATGTTGCGGCTTGGTGTTGCCGTTCACACACCTACCCATTATTGGTTAGAACCATATTTGTTGACCGGTATTGAAACCCGTTTTGAAGTTTCTCCTGACAACGATGGAAATACGCGGTTTTTTCATGAAATAGAAAGCGATCCGACGCAGAAACGTTTCAACACAGTTACACCTTGGCGTTACCAGATTAGTGTCGCCTCAGTGTGGAGCAATATTGGGTTGATGAATGTGGATGTTGAATATGTGGATTATTCGTCGTGCAAAGTATTACCCAATTACGATTATGGTGACGCAACCAATTATGCGGCTGAGGCATTTCAAAGTAACGTGAATGTAAAGGCTGGCGTCGAATCTCGTTTGGGACCTATATATTTGAGAGGCGGAATAGCCTATTACGGAAGCCCTTACAAAAAAGATTATCTCTCGGAATATAATAAAAGCTATCAGGGAATGATGAGCTATTCAGGAGGTGTAGGTTTTAAAGCACGTAGTTTTTATATGGATGCGGCATATACGTTCATGAAATTTCCACAGCGGGATACGGTTTTATACCAATCTTTTGATGATATTGGGTTATTTGATGTTGTTTCCATTATGAGAACTTCATCCGGAAAGTTCATGCTTACCTTTGGTTTCAGGTTCTAATATTTTCGGCAAACAATACATTTATGCCGAAATTTTTCCCAAAATTCTTATAATTATGTGTATGTTATGCGTTTAACAGAATGAATTGCATTGCATAAATTCTCTGAAAAAACATTTTTTTGCATATTATTTGAGGGTTTGTTATTATTTGTCTATTTTCGTGGGCTGAAAAAGTATAAATTTTTTGATGAAATAGGTTATGACAGATCATCTCGATGAACAAACCGGAGCCGAAAAGCCCGATGAAAATTTACAGTCAATAGACGACGCACAAAATATTGAAGACGAATTGGTTGCCAAAGAAGAAGTGGATACCGATTATGCAAATTATTCCCGAAAAGAAATGATGGTTCATTTGCATTTGCTTCTTGACGCAGGCGATGTAGAAACAATTCGTAAGGAAATAGATTTTCTCAAATTTCAATTTTACAGGAAACTGAAAGCAGAAGAAGAACTGAAACGCGCTGAATATATCGAGAATGGAGGCACAGATGAGGATTACATGCAGGAGGAAGACGAGCAGGAATTGGTTTTGAAAAATCTGTTGAACAGGTATCGCGAAATTCGCTTGGCACAAAATGAGCAAATGGAAACCGAAAAGCAGAGCAATCTCGAGAAAAAACTCCAAATCATTGAAGAATTGAAAGAATTAACCAACAGTTCCGAATCCATTGGCGAAACGTTTCAGCAATTTCGTGATTTACAAAATCGTTGGCGCGCTATCGGGCTGGTGCCTCAAACCAAGGTAAAAAATTTGTGGGATACGTATCATCACTATGTTGAGGTTTTTTATGATTACATAAAGATAAACAGAGAGTTACGCGATCTCGATTTCAAACGCAACTTGGAGGCAAAGATTGATTTATGTGAAAAAGCTGAAGCCATGTTGCTTGAGCCATCGGTAATGAAGGCTTTCCAGTCGTTGCAAATTTTTCACGAACAATGGCGCGAAATAGGCCCGGTACCGAAAGAAATGCGTGTGGAGATATGGGAACGCTTCAAAGCGGTTTCATCGCAAATCAACAAAAGACATCAGGATTATTTTGATAATCTGAAAGAAACGCAAAGGAAAAATAAAGAAACCAAAGAAGCGCTTTGTGTAAAAGTGGATGAAATAACCCGACAACCATTGAAAACATCAAACCAGTGGAGAAAAAGCGCCCTTGAAATTGTCGAAATTCAAAAAGTATGGAATACCATTGGCCACGTTGGTAAAAAGGACAACACCAAATTGTTCAGGCGTTTTCATTCATTGTGCGACAAGTTTTTCAGCTTGAAACGCGAGTTTGCAGGTCAGGAGAAAGAAGAACAGGAAAATAACCTGCAACTTAAACAAGACCTTTGCGTGCAGGCCGAAGCGATCAAAGACAGTACGGAATGGAAGGCAACCACCGAAGAGTTTATTCAGTTACAGAACAAGTGGAAAGAAATTGGCAGTGTTCCGTCAAAGCATTCTGAATCAATTTGGAAACGGTTTCGTAATGCTTGCGACTATTTCTTTGATCAAAAAGCAAAACATTATTCATCGGTTGATTCTGAATACGAAAACAATTTGAAGGCAAAACGGGCATTGATTGAACAAATCAATAATTTCAAGCAGTCAATAAATTCCAGGGACAGTTTCGAACAATTAAAAGAATTTCAGCGTCAATGGAGCGATATTGGATTTGTACCTTTCAAGCTAATGAGAAAAATACAGGAAGAGTACCGCAATGCGATTAACAAGCAATTTGAATCCTTACAGATGGACGACGGCGAGCGGAATCGCCTGCAATACAAGAACAAAATAGAAACAATGGTGACCACGCCAAAATCGCGTTCAAAACTCGGCTCTGAACGCGATCGACTGTTGCGCAGATACCAGCAATTGCAATCTGATCTTGTGGTATGGGAAAATAACATTGGATTTTTCTCCAAATCGAAAAGTACAGCAGCTATGGTTTCCAGCGTTCAACAAATGATTGAGCAGGGAAAAGCAGAAATGAAGGAACTGGCAGAAAAAATAAAAATCATTGATTCGGTGGATGAAAGTAAGTAATTTCAGGTTTAGCGTTGGCCGGTATGTTTAAAAAAGAAACAAGCTTCAAGTTGTTTGTAAGTAAAAAAGTATACTTCATTACGAACAGTGAACAGGAAAAAAGGTATATTTCTAATGTGGATGTGTTAAAAATGCTGGCCGAGAGTAATCGTCTACGAAAATATTTGGATGGTTTGAAATGCAAGCTGCAAGCAGAAGACAGTGAGTTGTCCGATTTTTTTGGACAACTGAAAATGCTATTTTTCAACGGTAAATTTTATAAAACCAATATCGCTAATGTTGACCAACTTTTCCGCTTGATACCATCTATTGCTTCGCCAAAAGCAGCACCGTTTAAAATTTTTAAAATCAATTGAAAACAAATGAAATCCAACCATAAAACAACACCCACAAAATACATTTTTGTAACTGGCGGCGTTGCCTCGTCGCTGGGTAAAGGAATCATATCCGCTTCCATCGGAAAATTGCTACAGTCAAGGGGATATAAGGTAACTATCCAAAAGTTGGATCCATACATTAATATAGATCCAGGAACGCTCAATCCTTATGAACACGGCGAATGTTTCGTAACGCAAGACGGTGCAGAAACTGACCTTGACCTTGGGCATTACGAACGTTTTCTCGATACCCCACTGTCACAGGCAAATACGGTTACTACCGGAAAAGTATACCAGGAAGTGATTTCGAAGGAACGTCGAGGAGATTATCTTGGCAAAACAGTACAGGTGATCCCGCACATTACCGACGAAATAAAGCGGCGTATCCTATTGTTGAGCAATCGCGGAAAAGTGGATGTTGTAATTACAGAAATTGGCGGTACAGTGGGCGATATTGAATCCTTGCCCTATATCGAAGTAGTGCGGCAGTTGCGCTACGAGTTGGGGGCAGGTAATGTAGCTGTGGTACACCTCACGCTGGTGCCTTATCTGGCAGCGGCTGGTGAACTGAAAACCAAACCCACGCAACACTCCGTAAAAATGCTCCTCGAAGAGGGAGTACAAC
>Ga0082212_10011927_pt1 | contig 10978 bp, 8 predicted proteins | sample TergutNt197P3_FD_71548 | JGI IMG/M metagenome (GOLD analysis project Ga0082212, IMG submission 71548) | Neocapritermes taracua P3 segment gut microbial communities from Petit-Saut dam, French Guiana - Nt197 P3 | ecosystem: Host-associated > Arthropoda: Insects > Digestive system > Gut ...
TTTCCTTGGCATATTTTCTCCCTTTCTTTTTTAGCCCAATTTATTGTACTATCCTACTTGATACTAACATTACTTTTGGACTAGTTTTCGGGGGTCAGGTCAAGTGCGCCAAGTGCGGCACAGGACTTGTAACTCGGAAAACCCTGTCTTCTACCATTTATTTCTTTTGCCGTCGCAGAACAGACAACAAAAGCTGTGGCGGCTGTGGAACACTTAGGGTGCAGGATATTGAGAACTTCGTTTTCAGGGGGATGTGTCGTAGATTGGCAGACTTCCGTGTACTTGCTGGCAACACTTCCGGCAAAGCAAACCCAAAGCTGACTGCTCTAAAAGTATCTTTAGCACAGGTGGAAGCGGACATTGAAAAGTTGGTCAATACTCTTACCGGTGCCAATAGCGTTTTACTATCCTATGCCAACAGCAAGGTTGAGGAGCTGGACAGCAAAAGGCAGTTACTCATAAAGCAGATTGCCAACATGAGTGCTGATTCTATCTCACCAAAGCAACTTGAACGCATATCGCATTATCTGGATAGTTGGGACGAAGTAAGCTATGAAGACAAACGCTTCGTGGTTGACTGCCTGATTTCAAGAATTAGCGCGGAAAGTGGTAAAATCTGCATTGAATGGAAATTCTAAACTAATCACACGTTACAACATACCAATGGGTTGTTGTACATTGTTGAGTGATGCAAGCAATGACTGAGCAAACTAAGAAATACAAAGTGGTTTTCATGCCCGACGGTATTGAAACAATCGTGGCAGAAGGAACAAATTTGCTGGATGCTGCCATAGCTGCCGAAGTGCATATCAACGCCGGTTGTGGCGGAACTGGAGCTTGTGGGACCTGTAGCGTACTTATAAAAACAGGTTTGGTAGACAGCCCAAAAACAACCAGCATATCGAATAGCGACTATCAAAACGGCTTGCGTCAGGCCTGCAAAAGCCGCGTTATGTCAGATGTTGTAGTAGAAATCCCAGCCTCTTCGCGCCTTGAAACAGCTGTGCTCAAAAAAGAGATACAGAACAGCCACAATGACGATTTACTGTGTAGCGGATGGCACTTTTCTCCGCCTATTGAAAAGCGCCTGCTGGAAATATCACCTCCATCGTTGCAGGACAACACAAATGATATGGCGCGTCTGTTACGCCACATGGATGATAGCCAGACACATCCGGAAATTAAAGCCGACCTCCATTTTGCAAAAAAGCTCGCAGCTACCGCAAGACATGATAACTGGCGCGTCACTGCCACGTTGCTTAAGTTTGACGAGCATACACGCATAATAAACATTGAGTCAGGTGACATGCGCACAACCAATTACGCGCTTGTCTTTGATATAGGCACGACAGCCGTACGCGGACAACTGCTTGATCTGAGCCAAGGTCAGGCGATTGCGCAGGCGACGGAGTACAACAAACAGATCAGCTTTGGAGCAGATGTCATAGCACGCATAACTCAGTGTGGCCGCCCGGGAGGGCTGGAGAAACTGCAAAAAGCTGTCGTTGATACGCTGAATACTCTCATCGAGCAAATGCTGGCATCAAGCAAAGTTGCGCGCAGCGGCATTAACCACATAGTAGTAACAGCCAACACCGTAATGGTGCATCTGCTGTTAGCGCTTGACCCTCAATTTCTGCGCACCTCGCCATACGTTCCAACCTTAAGCAGCACCCCTTTGGTAAAAGCATATACATTAGGCATAGAAGTAGAAGAGCACGTCCGACTTTATTGTGTGCCGTCGGTGGCAAGTTATATCGGAGGTGATATTGTATCCGGCATAGTAGGAAGCGGCATCCATCAGCGTCAGCCTCTCACACTATATATAGACATCGGTACCAACGGTGAAATCGTGTTTGGCAATAGCGAATGGCTCATGACCGCAGCAGCCTCAGCCGGTCCGACTTTTGAGGGCGGAGGTATACAATGCGGCATGCTCGCCACAAACGGAGCCATCGAAGATATCCATCTAGAAAATGATAAAACCGAACCAGTTTTAAAAGTCATCGGAGGCGATCCGCCTCTTGGCATTTGCGGCTCAGGCATAATAAACCTGGCAGCCTCCCTTCTAAAGCATGGGCTAATCACACAGGCGGGGCGCTTCAACATGGAAAACGGGCACCATCGATTGCGCATCGGTGAAAACGGCGCAGAGTATGTGCTGGCCTTTGACGCACAAAGCGGCAACGGCAAAGATATTGTATTCAGCGAAATTGACATGCTCAACCTTATCAGGTCAAAGGCAGCCTTGTATGCCGGCTACCATACGCTGGTTTCCAGTGTGGATAAGAAGATGACCGATATCGAACAGGTGGTTATTTCCGGAACATTTGGCAACCATCTCAATATTGAAAATGCCATTGCCATTGGCTTACTTCCGGATCTCCCGCGGCACAAATTTAGCTTCATTGGCAACGGAGCGCTGCTTGGGGCACGCCTGATTGCATTTTCAAACGACGTGCGAAACCAAAGCAGCATTGTGGCATCCATGATGACGAGTTTGGAGCTTTCGGAAAATGCCGATTTTATGAGCAGCTATACCGCAGCGATGTTCCTGCCGCATACCGAAGCCGCGCTGTTTCCTTCGGTAAAGATAGGAAACCTGCCATGACGCGCTCAATTGCCATAGCCGGCAAAGGCGGAAGCGGTAAAACAACCACCTGCGCACTAATAATACGCGAGTTAATACGGCAAAACATCACACCGATTCTGGCGGTTGATGCCGACGGTAACGCCAACTTGCACGAGAGTTTAGGGCTGTCCCTGCGCGAAACCATCGGTTCGGTGGTTGATAAGTTCAACGACGATAAAATAGACCTGCCTCAGGGTATGAATAAGGGAGCTTATCTCAATTTACGACTCAACGAAGCCATCGTTGAAAGCTCTGGTGTTGATCTGATTTCCATGGGGCATGGTGCGGGCTCGGGATGTTATTGCTACCCAAACAGCGTGCTAAAGGACTTTATCGATACCCTAAAACCAAATTATAAACTCATGCTCATGGATAATGAGGCCGGTATGGAGCATCTCAGCCGCGGTACTACCGACGGCGTAGATATTCTGCTCATAGCCTCAGATTACTCTGTAAAAGGCATACGCACAGCCGCGCGTATTCTCCAGATAGTGCATGAACTGAAGCTGGATGTTAAGCGCTCTGCGTTTATTTTGACGCAGGTTCCGGACGTTTTAGACGAGCGTGTCACGGAAGAACTTGGCAGGCTTGGTATTAGCCCATTGGCGCTCATACCACACTGCGACGAAGTCAGGCGTTTTGACCTGGAACAGCAATCTCTATTAGACTTATCAGGCGCCTCTCCGGCTGTCATAGCTGTGGCGGCAGTGGTGAAAAAAATTCTTTAAGGCAGGAAGTGTTGTATGGTCGCCAAACTCATCAGTGGAAGTGAAATTGCAGGGCAGATTAGGGCCGAATTATGCCAAGAAATATCCGAGCTAAAGGCACGGGGCGGCATTGTGCCAGGTCTGGCTACAATACTGGTAGGCGACGATCCTGCTTCACACGTTTACGTAAGCAGCAAGGTTAAAACCTGTCAGAGCATGGGTATACACTCAGAGCGATATGATCTGCCTGCTACAACGTCCGAGGCTGAGTTGCTGGCATTATTGGAAAAGCTAAACAGTGCCCCGCACATCAACGGCATACTGGTGCAGATACCGCTTCCCAAGCATATTGACGAGGCAAAGGTGATTTTATCCATAAATCCGGATAAGGACGTGGATGGCTTCCATCCCATAAGCGTTGGGCGAATGCTAATCGGCACGCCGGGTTTTCTGCCTTGCACGCCTCACGGCATACAGGTATTGCTTCAGCGCAGCAACGTCAATACAAGCGGTGCTGAGGTGGTTGTGGTCGGACGTAGCAACATTGTCGGTAAGCCCATTGCCAATATTTTGCTGCAAAAAGCATGTGGCGCCAACGCCACTGTCACCGTATGCCACGCATCCACACGCGACATTGCCTCTCACACACGCCGGGCAGACATACTCATCGCCGCCATAGGTAAGCCAAAGTTCATCACGGCAGATATGGTAAAAGACGACGCTGTGGTGATAGACGTCGGAACCAACGAAATCGGCAAAACGCATGAAGGCAAACGTATACTGGCAGGAGATGTCGATTTTGACGCAGTCAAGGAAAAAGCCTGTGCCATCACACCTGTGCCGGGAGGCGTCGGTCCCATGACAATCATTATGCTTATGTCAAACACAGTCAAAAGCGCCAAAATGGCGCATGGTCTTGCTTAAGGAAACGCTATGAACGATAACGCAGTATTTGAATTACCCAAACAAAGCTATAACGGGCAGATTAGGGCGGTAACGCTTGGTAGCGAAGGCAAGGCGGTTACTGTTGGAGGCGAAAGCTGTTACCCATTCCACTGCTTTGAGGGTGCCCTGCCGCATGCGCCACGCATCGCCATGGAGGTTTATGACACACCCCCCACGGATTGGCCAGATGCGGCACTTGCTCCTTTTAGCGACGTGTTATCCGACCCATTGGCTTGGGCACGCAAATGTATTACAAACTATGGAGCAGAAATGATATGCCTGCAGCTGGCCGGCACCGACCTCAATGGCGCCGATGCCAGTGCGGAGCAAGCCGCCGGCATTGTAAAAAATGTAGCCTGCGGTATTGATGTGCCGCTCATCGTTTGGGGCACAGCCAACCACGAAAAAGACACCGAAGTACTGCGGCTGGTTTGCCAAACATGTCAGGATAGGAAACTCATTGTAGGACCTGTTGAAGAGGGCGATTACAAAAAAATCGCAGCAGCAGCCATAAGCTATGGGCACACCATTGTTGCATCGTCATCCATTGATATCAACCTTGCCAAGCAATTGAATATCCTGCTGTCTAATCTTGGGGTACCTGACAACCAGCTTGTGCTCGACCCAACCGTATCAGGCATAGGGTATGGCATTGAGTACTGCTACTCGGTCATAGAACGCATACGCATGGCAGCCCTCACGCAGCAGGATGAAAAACTGTCCTGCCCTATCATATTGAACATAGCCCGCGAGGCTTGGAAGAGCAAAGAAGCCGGTCCATCGGATGATATAAAACTTGGCGAGGCGACCAAGCGTGGCATACTGCTGGAGGCCATGGCCGCATGGGTACTATTAATGGCAGGCGGCGACGTCGCTATCATGCGCCACCCGAACGCCGTAAGTTTAGTGCGTGATATGATTGGCGAGATGTCTTAACGCATCTGCCGCTTTATAATAACATTTGTGAGAGTTGCTTAAATGTCTGAACTTATTGTAAACGGCGCCATTCGAGGAGCGCGCAGCATCGTAGAGCGGGCCGAAAAAGAATACTCCGTTGTCTTGTCCAAATGGGGAGCAGGTCAAACTGTAGGATTCCCGAATACGGCATATTACCTGCCCATCGTTTACGCCATATTTGGGCTGCAGGTGAAAAGTCTGGGCGATATAGCACAGGTACTGCAACACTGCAGGCGCTTATTACCACCCATTGAGAATGCGGCAGGCTCGGCTTATGGCATCCCGCAGGCATTGGATGCCGGCATGGCCACTCTTTTCGCCGAGGAAATCATTGAGGCACTGCGCTACGTCACAACACCGAACTTATACACCAAAACAGAAGACCCAACCGGCGGCAATCTGTGGCTGGGTGCCGCAGACGATGTTATTTTGCGCCGGCGCGGCGTGGAATTCGTTGACGGCAGCGCACCAGGTTTTGCCACAATTCTGGGGGCTGCACCGGATAAGGAAACCGCCTCCGCCATCGCAGCCGAACTGCAGCAGAGAAACCTGTATATCTTCATGTGCGGACAAAACCACGACATAAGCTTTTCCGAGCAATTAAATCAAGCTGGAGTACAGGTAGGATGGTCCTCACGGCTTGTGCCTTTCGGGCAGGATATATCGTCTACTGTTTTCGCCATAGGATTCGCCGTACGCGTAGCTATGTCACTCGGCGGAATTAAGCCAGGCGACGGACCTGCCAACATGCTTTATAACAAAGAACGCATCTTCGCTTTCGCCATGCCTTTGGGAGAGGTAAGCGATGAATGGTACGCCAACGCCGCCGGAGCAATCAACTTCGGCTTCCCTATCATCTCAGACAGCAACATTCCCGAAATACTGGCAACCGGCGCGGGCGAAAACGATATCGTCGTGGCAAATGTGCCGCACGATAAAATTGTATCACGGGCACTGGACGTGCGCGGACTTAAGGTAAATGTCACCAGTATACCCATACCGGTAGCCTACGGTCCGGCTTATGAGGGCGAGCGCATTCGCGGCGATGATATCTATCTGGAATGCGGCGGCGGACGCACCCAAATGGTGGAATTGTGCCTTTCCAAAAGAACGGATGAGCTGGAAGATGGGAAAGTTGAGGTAATCGGACCTGATCTGTCAGACGTACCAGCTGGTACCAAATTGCCCATGGCCATCGTTGTAGAAGTGGCAGGGCGTCAAATGCAGGAAGACTATGAGCCCATTTTGGAACGGCAGATACATCACCTGCTGAACTACGCTCAGGGCGTTATGCATCTGGGACAACGCGACATAGGCTGGTTGCGAATAAGCAAAAAAGCCGTTGAAAAAGGCTTCACACTGCGCCATTTAGGAGTAATATTACATGCCAAGCTGCATCAGGACTTTGAGCGCATCGTGGACAAGTTGCAGGTTAGGATTTATACCAACGCAGAGGACGTAAACCTTATGGTGGCACAGGCACGGGAGGTCTATGCCGTGCGCGACCCCAGAATTGATGGTATGACCGATGAAAGCACCGATACATATTATTCATGCACGCTTTGTCAATCATTCGCACCCAACCACGTGTGCATTATTTCACCTGAGCGCGCCGGACTATGCGGCTCGTATAACTGGATGGACTGCAAGGCATCGCATGAAATAAACCCAAACGGACCAAACCAACCTGTAGCTAAAGGAAGTCAGCTGGATACGCGGCTGGGGCAATGGCAGGGAGTTAACGACTTCGTTTTGAAAGCATCCCGCGGAAACACAAACTCTTTCAACTCATACAGCATTATCACAGATCCGGCAACTGCCTGCGGCTGCATGGAGTGCATTGCGGCAATACAGCCTCTATGCAACGGAATTATGATCGTTAACCGCGATTTTACCGGTATGACGCCCTGCGGCATGAAGTTCACCACTCTAGCCAGCACAATAGGCGGAGGCAGCAGCACACCTGGATTTATTGGGCACAGCAAGTTCAACATAGCTCAGCGTAAATTCCTATCCGCCGAGGGCGGCATCAAACGGGTGGTCTGGATGCCAAAAATGCTAAAGGATGAAATACGCGACAGGTTCAACGCCCGCGCAAAAGAAATAGGCATGCCTGATTTGTTGGAGCGCATAGCCGACGAAAGCATCGGTATTACCGAAGAGGAAGTCCTTCCTTTTCTGACACAAAAAGAGCATCCGGCGCTCACAATGGAACCATTGATGTAAATAGGGTACAATGTTCCTTTCAATTTCGTAATTAAATAACGGCGGATAGGTACATGGCTTTATCAGGAATCGAAATTTTTAAGATGCTGCCCAAAACCAACTGCGGCAAATGCGGCGTGCCAACGTGTCTGGCTTTCGCCATGAGCTTAGCCACAGGCAAGGCTGAGTTGTCGGCCTGTCCTCTGGTATCGGAAGAATCCAAAGCCAAACTGGAAGCTGCCTCTGCCCCGCCAATTCGCCCGTTAACTTTAGGGTGCGGCGAACGCGCGCTTAAAATCGGCGGGGAAACCGTGATGTTCCGCCATGAAAAGCGCTTTGAAAACCCGACAGGGCTGGCAATGCTTGTCTCAGACAGGATGACAGATGCCGAGGTTGGAGAAAGGCTCAAGCGCTTTCAGGAACTGTCATATACGCGCATAGGATTTAAGCTGCAACCGGAACTGCTGGCGCTAAGGTGTGATTCGCAGGACCGCAATACTTTCACAGCGCTGGTGCAACGCGTGCAAAAAGAAAGCCTTGCCGGAATTATCCTTATGACCGACAATTCGGATATTATGGCATCTGCCCTGAGCATCTGCGCAGAAAGAAATCCGCTACTTTATGGTGCCACAACGGATAATGCCGAGCTGATGGCGGCACTTTCAAAAGAGTATGGCTGCCCGGTGGTAGCACGTGCCGATGGGCTGCAAGCCCTTGCCGCGCTCAGTGAAAAACTGGGGCAACTGGGGGTCAAGGATATCGTGCTTGACACTGGTGCGCGCAATACCAAACAGGCACTGCATGATCAGGTGATGCTGCGCAGACTGGCGCTGAATCACAAATTCCGCCCACTTGGCTTCCCGAGTATCATACCAGCCTTTTGCATGGCCGAGAATCCGCTTAAAGAAGCTCTCGTGGCCGCTACATTCATCGCCAAGTACGGCGGCATCATCATATTATCTGATTTTCGTGGAGAAACTCTTTATCCGTTGCTGGTGCTGCGGCTGAATTTGTACTCCGACCCGCAGCGTCCGCTGGCAACAACCGAAGCCATTTACGATATCGGCAAACCGGATGAAAACTCACCAGTTTTGATTACAGCCAACTTTTCGCTAACCTACTTTATAGTTTCAAGCGAAATAGAAAACTCACGCGTGCCGGGCTACCTGCTGGTAAAGGATACCGAAGGGCTTTCCGTAATGACGGCTTGGGCTGCAGGCAAATTCGGAGCCGATAATATTGCCGCCATGGTAAAGAAAAGCGGCATTGAAAACAGAATAAAACACCGCACACTGATTATCCCGGGCTACATAGCATCCGAAAGCGGCGGGCTGGAAGAAGAACTACCCGGCTGGGAGATAGTGGTTGGACCGCGTGAAGGAGCCCACATACCGGCTTTCCTCAAAAACTGGCGCGCCTAATCCTCAGGACAGGCACAAATGATTCTAATCGCTGAGAATATCAACGTCATGTCGCAGACGCTTGGGCTCGCCATGAAGGAGCGCCAAACTCAGCCCATACAAAACATGGCCAAAGTTGCGCAACAAGCGGGCATGCATTACATCGACCTCAATATAGGCCCTGCGAAAAAGCTGGGCGCGGAAATGATGCCGTGGCTGGTGCAAACAGTGCAACAGGTAAGTGATTTGCCGCTGTCACTTGATACCACCAATCCTGAAGCAATTGAGGCTGGGCTGAAGCTATGCCAAAGAAGAGCCCTGATTAACTCAGTTTCGCTACAGCCGGAACGTTTGGAGCATATACTGCCGCTAGTTTCACGTTACAACGCTGAAATGATAGGGCTGCTTTGGAGCGCCGATGGTATGCCGCGAGACGTTAACGAACGCTGTCTGCTGGCAGTGGATTTGGTATTCAAAGCCAACGAAGCCGGCGTATCCAATGAGAATATATGGCTCGACCCCATCGCCACACCAATATCAGGCGATATCTCCAAAATAAAAAGCTGCTTGGAATTTCTGCAGATGCTGCCGGAAATAGCCCCGGGATGTAAATCAATCGTGGGGCTGTCCAATGTTTCTAACAGCACCCCAACTCCGCTCAGGCCATATCTCAACCGCGTATTTATGGTCATGCTCAAGCGCGCAGGGATTTACTCCGTTATTGCAGACGCTCAGGACACAGAACTACCACTCCTCAACTGCGAGGAACGGACAGAACTGGTTAATCTAATCCATCAGGCGCTGGACGACGAAGATATTGATATAAAATCACTCAGCGAAGAAGAGGTCAAATACGTTAAAACAGCCAGAGTGCTGAATGGAGAAGCACTTTATTCCCACGCATGGCTGGAAGGCTAATTAGTATTAATCATTGAATTGGAAGCTAACAGAGATTAGAATTAGGCACAAAAGGAGCACTAAGAGGGCACATAAAACCATTTCCATTTATGTCATACAGCGTTGACACTTCAAAAGCAAATCTATACCATAAGCAAGGATTTGAATTTGGAGGAGGAACTAAAGTGTTAATTGATGTTACAGATGTCACTTTCGATAGTGAAGTTATCAAGTCAGACCTGCCGGTTCTCATTGACATGTGGGCACTTTGGTGTGGGCCATGCCGCATGGTTGAGCCAATTCTTACCAAACTATCCGAAAAATACGACGGCAAAGTAAAATTCTGCCGTATGAATGTTGATGAGAATAAGACTGTCCCAGCAAAATACCACGTTATGTCCATTCCAAACATGATTTTCCTTAAGAACGGAGAGGTTGTCGATACCGCTATCGGGGCGCTACCGGAATCGGCACTGCAGAGCAAAGTAGAATCCTTACTCTAACCGCAAGGCATAACAGCTATTATTTGCATTCGAAGCAAGCAAAACAGTGGATATTGCATTTTATCCACCGCTTTGCTTGCTTCAGGTTGAAATATGACCTCAAACTCAAGGTACCATACCACCCGGCACAACGCTACCTCTATCACTTATCGTCATAATGCCCTTTGCATTGGATTATTTCAATTCTATCGTCTTGGATACGATACACAATACGGTCTGTATCATCAAAATGCCTGCTTCAAAACCCATTGCAATCACAAGACAACGGTTCTGGTTTACCAATCCCAATACAGCCGTTGCGCATAATATCCTGCATTAACAGATTCACTTTCTTAAGTAACCACAGATTAACTATCAAAATAGCTCAGAAGAAAGTATAATTAGGCATGAAAGGATGGTGAGCAAAAATGCAAATCCAAGCATGTCTATCAGATATTGAGTATGACGCTCGTCGAATGGTCTGATTATGCACGGCGGCACTATTACCGATGCCACCATCATACAGGCGCCGAGTTCTGCCCGTAACAGTACCAAGACCCGTGACCCTGAGATGGCCTCCACCAAGAAAGGTAAGAACTACCACTTTGGCATGAAAGCTCATATTGGTGCAGATGCCGGTAGTGGAGCAGTGGTGAATACCACATATACTGCGGCCAATGAACACGACATCACTCAAGCACATAACTGCTATCGGGAAGATGATGATGTGAGGTATGGCGATGCTGGTTTCAT
>Ga0082212_10011928_pt1 | contig 10977 bp, 9 predicted proteins | sample TergutNt197P3_FD_71548 | JGI IMG/M metagenome (GOLD analysis project Ga0082212, IMG submission 71548) | Neocapritermes taracua P3 segment gut microbial communities from Petit-Saut dam, French Guiana - Nt197 P3 | ecosystem: Host-associated > Arthropoda: Insects > Digestive system > Gut ...
CAATACTCAAACCCAGACCCGTTCCCTCAGTCATGCGGTTGGCTTCGTCGTTGAAACGCAAATACTCGGAAAACAGCCGCTCATCCAGGTCTTTTATGCTTGTATCATTTATTTCCGTTGCATCATTAAGCAGTTCCTGAAAGGTAATTTTCTCCCGCTCCCCATAGTTCCTCTGTATCCAGTTATAATATTCTCCGCTGCGGATACTTTCTATCCATTGGCCATTTGCCAGATACCAGTCCACGGTACGCTTAAGCCCTTCTTCAAAGCTCACCGACTGTTTCCATTCGAGGTCTTTCTTTATCTTATCGCAGCCTATGGCGTAGCGGCGGTCATGGCCGGGCCTGTCTTTTACATAGGTAATGGAGGAGCGTATTTTTCCCGGATCTTTGCCGGTCTTCTCTGCGGTAATATCAATGAGAGAGTTGAGCAGCTTGATATTCTCCCATTCGTTTTCCCCGCCTATGTTGTACTTTTCCCCTGCCCTGCCCTTCTGCAGAATAGTCCAAACAGCGGCGTTGTGATCTTCCACATACAGCCAGTCACGGACATTCCTGCCATCCCCGTAAACAGGAAGTGGTTTCCCTTCAATAATATTAAGTATCATCAGGGGGATCAATTTCTCCGGAAACTGATATGGGCCGTAGTTATTTGAACAGTTGGAAATGGTAACCGGCAGGCCGTATGTATGGTGGTATGCCATTGCCAAATGATCTCCTGATGCTTTGCTGGCTGAATAGGGAGAACGGGGATCGTAAGGTGTTGTTTCAACGAAGCAGCCTTCTTCCCCAAGGGAGCCGTATACTTCGTCGGTACTGACATGATGAAAAAGTACACTGTCCCCAAGGGAACCATCTGCCTGGCTCCAGTGATCCCTGGCGGCCTCAAGAAGTGCAAAGGTTCCCATCACATTGGTGCTAATGAAAGTCTGGGGGTCAAATATCGAACGATCTACGTGGGTTTCTGCGGCGAAGTGAACTACCGTGTCAATTGAATATTTCTGAAATACTTTCTCCACAAAGGCACGATCACAAATATTCCCCTTTTCAAAAAAATACCTCCTGCCCCCATGTCGCGCATCTATGTCAGTTAGGCTATGAGCGTTTCCTGCGTAGGTAAGGGCATCCAGGTTGATTATCCTGCCGGAGAAGGCGCTTTCCTTATCCAGCAGAAAACGGATAAAATTTACACCAACAAAACCTGCCCCGCCTGTAACCAGAATATTGGCTAATTTACGCATAACGCTGCTTTGTTAAAAAATTATTCAGGCTTGCATCCCATGAGGGAATTTCTAACCCAAGGGCTTTTTTTATTTTGGCCTTGTCCAGCACAGAATAGGCCGGGCGTTTTACCCTGGCGGGAAAATCCTTACTGGAGCAGGGCCTTATTTCGCAGTCTTTTTTTAATGTGCCCAGGGCCCGGCCCTGCTTGTATATTTCCCCGGCAAATTCGTACCAGGTTATTTCCCCTTCGTTGGTAAAGTGATAAGTACCCTGAGGAACCGGCTCTCCTGCCTCAACAAGGCAGATAAGGGAGGTAATTGCCAAGGCGAGATCGTAAGCCCATGTGGGGCTGCCCCGCTGATCATTTACCACTGAAATAATTTGCCGCTCCTTCATCATGGTAAGCATAGTTTGTACGAAATTGCCGCCATACCTGCCGTATAGCCACGCTGTGCGGATGATCCAGGACTCCGGGTTTTCTTCAAGAACCCTTAACTCCCCGTCACGCTTTGTAACACCATAAATGCCAATTGGATCGGGTGCATCATCCTCTTTATACGGCAGATTGGAGAGGCCGTTAAAAACATAGTCTGTAGAGATATGTATGAGGCTGGCCCCGGCTTCTCTTGCGGCCCTTGCGATGTTTCCGGCCCCTTCGGTATTAAGGCGCCTGCAATTCTCCGCGTCATCCTCGGCCCTGTCAACCGCTGTATAGGCAGCGCAGTTTATGATCCAGGAGAAAGACCCTGTGTGGTTTTTTGCATAATCCGCGAGCGCGGCGGGATCGGTAATGTCTACTTCCCTGTCAGTACCTGTGTAGGGAATGCCGGTCTTTTCCAGGAAGCACTTAAGCTCTGTGCCCAGCATGCCCTTGCAGCCAATCAGCCAAACATGCTTTCCTCTTTCTGAAAAAAATTTGCTTCCCTGGGAGAATAGACGGTGGTTGTCTACGGGAAAATCACTGCCCAAAAGAGTACTCCTGGCTTCTGTCAAACAAAGGCCATTTTCTGTCTTTTTCCGCGAGTATATATTTCATCCCAAGATCCGGCCAGGAAACACCCAAAACCGGATCGTTCCAGATTATTCCACCTTCATCGCCTGGGTAGTAAAAATCAGTACACTTGTATGCGAAGATTACCTGCTCGCTTAGGGCAAGATAGCCATGGGCGAATCCCGGCGGAACATAGAACTGGTTCTGTTTATCCCCGCTCAGGACAACAGAATGCCACTTTCCAAGTGTAGGAGAGTGAGGGCGCAAATCCACAGCCACATCAAAAATCTCACCCTGTAAAGCCCTGACGAGTTTTCCCTGGGGATAGGTTTTCTGGAAGTGTAGGCCCCTTAAAGTACCTTTTTTTGAGCAGGACTGGTTATCCTGCACAAACGGAAGACCAAGTCCGGCGGCGGAAAAATCCCGCCCGGAATAACATTCAAAAAAATAACCCCGCCCGTCGCCGAATACTTTTGGCTGTATTTCGTATAATCCGGCCATGGGGCAGGGTGTAAAGACAAAGGTCATTGTATATTATCCGCGATATAACAAAGATATTCGCCGTATTCGGACTTATAACCTTCGGCGAGTTTCAAAATTTCTTCCCTGCCTATCCAGCGGTTTCTGTAGGCTACCTCCTCTATACAGGAGACGTACATTCCCTGCCGTTTCTGGATGGTTTCTATAAAATTACAGGCTTCCAAAAGACCGTCTACAGTGCCTGTGTCAAGCCATGCCATACCCCTGCCCATAACCTCGATCGAAAGCCTGCCATGTTCAAGGTACGCGTTGTTAACCGAAGTAATTTCTATCTCTCCCCTTGCAGATGGCTGCACATCCTTCGCGATACCCACAACCGCATTATCATAGAAATACAAACCAGGAACGGCAAAGTGGCTTTTGGGACGGGCGGGCTTCTCTTCAATAGAGATTGCTTTCCTGTTATTGTCAAACTCCACCACTCCGTAGGCTGTTGGATCTTTGACATAGTAACCGAAGATCACTGCCCCGCCTTCATTTTCAACACGGCTGCGTGCTTCCCTGAGGGTAAGGCTGAAACCCCGGCCATAAAAAATATTGTCCCCCAAAACAAGAGCGCAGCTTTCGCCGCCGATAAAATCCGCCCCCAGTATAAAGGCATCGGCAAGACCCCGAGGGCTCTCTTGAACTTTGTATTGAAAATCCATTCCCAACCATGCGCCGTCTCCCAAAAGCTCCCTGAAAAGCGGAATGTCTCTGGGTGTAGAGATGATCAATATTTCCCGAATACCGGCAAGCATCAGCACTGAAAGAGGGTAATAAATCATCGGTTTGTCGTACAGCGGAAGGATCTGCTTGGAAACGACTCGTGTAAGGGGATACAGCCGGGAACCCGATCCCCCGGCCAGAATAATGCCTTTCATTATCGCTTACTCCTTTTATAGTCCATAGAGGCTGATGTGAATAATCATCGTGCAAAAAATTCAAAATTTGGACAAGCGGGGGCATTACCGTTACAAACGGCTGTCATCGAAATAACAAAAAAGCGCCCCATCGCCGCCGAAACAGGCTGAGAAGCAATCTCATCCCATTATCGCTGTATGAAATAATAAAATCAATTCCGGCATGGGGGAGTTTCACAGGGTATCCGGTGAATCGAGGAGGGCAGGAAGCTCCATGGTGGTTTCCAGATAACCCATACTGCGTTTCTTGATGTTGATTACCAAAACGGCATATCCTTCTTTTTCCAGTACACGAAGATCCCGGATGGTAACGGGGTCCTGATCGGAAATGCCGGCCTCGTCGGCGATTGATCCCCGGACAATTTTTCTGACCTGATAGGTAGCCGGCCAGGGTTTTCCCGCTCCGGGCGATAGAATGATTCCGTACAGGGGGGCGGCAAGCCGTTCGCGGCTGTCCACCCTTGCCGCGTCGACAAGGGGATACTCCGGGCGCAACGCTGTCATTATCAGTCGCCGCTTTAATTCTCCACCGGCTTCTCTGGTTTCCAGCGCCACCAACTCGCCGGGGCGGTTCTGAAAGATCGCATCCTGCAGGGCGGGAATCAACAAACTCTGGGGGGCATGTATTGCCCGGCCATTGAGCGAGGCGATAACGCTGCCCTCCGGCACATGGTGCCATGCCGCCGGGGTATTGGGGGCGGTGTAAATAATCTCTGCCCCGGTGGAAGTTTCGCTGAGGACTAAACCAAGCCAGGGATGTTCGGCCTTGCCGCCCTGAATCATGGCGGGCAGGGCGGCGGCAAGGCGCTGGGCGGGAACGGCGAAATTCAATCCCTGGTAATGTTCTGCACCGGCAAAAACAATGCCCACCAGCCGCCCCGAAGTATCCACAACAGGACCACCTGAGTTACCGGGGTTCACCGCTGCGTCTATCTGGTACACATCCCCCAGCTGCAGGAAACGGCGGCTCAGCGCCGACACAATACCGGAGGTAACCGTTTTTTCCAGCCCGCCCGGCGATCCAATTGCAAGAACCGTATCGCCAACACCCGGTATTACCCGGTCAACTACGGAAAAAACAAATTCGGGACTATACTCGGTTTTTATCAGGGCGAGGTCAAGGGCTTTGTCCCAGCCGATTACCCGTGCCGGATAACGGGGGCTTGAGCCGTCCCCCATGCGTATGTACATCCGGGAATAGCCCTTGTACTTGGTGTCAACCTCGCTTGCAATGACATGGTAGTTGGTGATTAATAGTCCCGAAGGATCAACAAAAAAGGCCGAACCGCCAATCCTGTCCGAGTAACCTCTGCCCCGCTCAATTCTAATGCCTCGATCCACAATGACCGTAGCAACGCCCTTGATCATATCGGCGACGCTGTCGGAACCCTGGGCATATTCGCGGGCGTTCGCAGGAATTGTCCCTGCGCCGCCTGCTTGCTGCGCTGCGGCATAGAAATAAGCCGCCGTTCTCCGCTGTTTCAGTTCCACCGCCCGCTCAAGGAAGATCATCGCATCGGTAAACGAAAGAGGACTCATTTCGTGAACCTGTACTGCAGCAAGAAATGCGCCGAGGTTGTTGCCGCCGGCAAGTTTTTTCTTTGCCCCGGCCAGGATAATGTCCCGTTCACTGTAATGGTTCTGGACATCGATATTGACCAGGGAGCGGCTGTAGGAAGCCGCGTCATCCCAACGTTCTTCGGCGATTGCTTCCTCAAGCAAATTCCGCAGGTTTTCCAGCGCTTCTTTTTCAAGCGCCAGTAATTCTTCGGTTACATCAGCATCTTCAATAACCCGGTATGCCTCGCGGAAACTGCCGATAAGATCGATTGCCAATACGGGACTCTGTGAAACCCGCTGCCTTATGTCGTCAAGCCGTATCTCTCCCGTGGATCGGCGGGGAGGTGAAAGCCTTTCCTCCTGCGTTTTAAGCGATTCACAGGAGACAAAGGCAAGCGATATTCCAAAGTATATTGCGCACAGGCGCCTATAATGTATCATTGTCCTTCAAGAAGTTCCCATCTATTAACAACCGAGCCGTCTTCCCGATACACTTCCCTGTATTCAAAAATACCGTCACCATCCCAGTCGCTTGCCGACGATCCCGGGAGGGAACTTCCCCTGTCAAAATGCCGGATAGTTTCCATCCGTCCATTACGAAGAAGGTCAACCCGCTGGATTACGGGTATGCCGTTTTCAAACTCGGTAACAGAAACAACCATGCCGTCAAGGATAACTTCGGCACGGTGCGGTATGCCTCCCTCAAGGTATATATGTTCAACACCGCCTTCGAATTCGGCGCTGGGACGCTGGACGGAAGATGCAAAAGAACTCAGCATGCGCCGGGTAAGGCCGGGATTGAGGGAATCGCGGCGGGGGAACAAAAGCCCTGCATAGTTTCCAGATGCGCACAGCTCTTCAAACTCAATGGGTGAAAACAGAAAACCCCCAGGAGGGAACAAATAGGTGTCGTTTCCCAGCACGATCCGCTCTACCGAGGGGTAGCGTTCCCAATAAATTTGGGCGTGGGGAATGGGCTGCGCCGGCGGGCTTGCTGCCGGTAAAGCGGCGATTTCGGCATTCCTTGGGGCGCCTGAGTCGAATACGATAACCATTTCATCAAGGCCGTCCTGATCGGCATCATAGCGGTAAGCAACAAGAACACCCTGCCGGTAAACAGCACGGCTTTCGTAAATGCCGTCCTTGTCCTCGTCTTCGGTTATCGTACCGGTAAAAGCATGAAGTCCCCGAACAAAAGCGTCCCTTCCTTCCTCATGACGAAGCAGTTTGCCGATACCAAGAACAATGTCTTTATCCAGAGTATCAGCATCAAGCAGTTCCTCTACAGCATCAAAATCATCAAGCAGCCCCAAATTCAGTGCCGGAACCAGAGATCCGGGCGACGGCCGGAAACTGCCCGCCTGGGTAAGCAGGGAACCGCTGCGATAAGAGCCGACCAGCCGCCGGGCCTCGGCCACATCGGCAATAAAGGGAGCCGCCATCCAGGCAAGCTCCCCGTCGGTTTCCAAAAGGAAGGGCAGCCGCCTGAGCGCAAGGGTTATGAGGGCGATATCGTCCCCGGTTGGTTCCCGCTCTGCGGCATAGCCAAACAGAATCCGCAAGGGGCGGGAATCGCGGGGGTAGCGATCCATCGTTTCAAGCAGGCGGCGGCGGAATTCAACCGGAACAGGCGCAGCCGGCCGGCCGGATGGCAGGGAAGCGCCGCTTAATACAAGTCCTTTGAGGGCTTCCAGCCGCAGTACAGCGGAATCGGCGTCATCGCCCACATCTGCCCCGCGGACAGCAAGGCTTTCCAGAGCAGGCTGATAGCGGCGTATCGCAATAAACTGCCGTACCTGCAGCAAGCGGGCATCGGCTTCACTGTAGCGGTTCCATTTTCCGGCTGCTATTGCCTGTCCCAGCGCCCGCAGAATCGATCCTTTGCTCCTGTTTTCATGGACGAGAACCGTAGCATAAAGGTAGGAAATATCCGAAGAAACATCCGCAAAATCACCGGCTCGCTCAAGGGCGGTCAGCGCCCGGGCCCACTGTCCCTCAGCAATCGCGTTTTCAATCCAGCTTTGGTATCGCTCGGCAACGGCAGGATCCCCCCGCACCTCCGTCCAGTCGTCAAAGGGCAGTCCCTGCTGCGCAAAAAGTCCGGAGACCAAAAATAACAATAATAGCACGCATCGTACCTTTGGTACGCGGCGAAGAGGCGCAGAGGTTATTGGAGAAAAATTGACGGATTTCTGCATCTTCAGCCTCCGTAATAATTATACTGGTTCGGCTTGTGGATTTGCCAATGACGCCAGGCCAAGTATCTGGCGGACTTCCTCGTCAACGAGGGTTTCCTTGCTGAGCAGGGTATCGGCAAGGGCCTCAAGGGCATCCTTGCGCTCTGTGATGATTTTCTCCGCTTCACCCCTTGCACGGTCAAGAATTTCCTTGACCGCATTGTCGATACGCCGGGCGGTTTCCTCGGAGTAGTCCTGATGGCGGGCAATTTCCTTGCCCAGAAAAATCGGTTCTTCTTCCTGGCCGTAGGCAATCGGCCCCATCTCATCCGCCATGCCCCATTCGCAGACCATATGGCGGGCCATCTCCGTTGCCTGCTGAATGTCCTGCTTGGTGCCGGTTGTAGTCTCGTTGTAGAAGAGTTTTTCCGCCAGCCAGCCGCCGTAAAGAATCGCAATGCGATCTTCGATCCAGCCCTTCGTGCGGCTGTAACTGTCTTCCACCGGCAATGACAGGGCCATGCCCAGCGCCCGCCCGTGGGGAACAATGGTAACCTTATGCAGCGGGTCGGCGTTTTTGAGGAAGTAGTGCAACAGGGCATGGCCGGCCTCGTGAATCGCCGTCATACGGCGTTCCTTTTCCGATATAACAAGGGTACTGCGCGCCACGCCCATCAGAATTTTGTCCCGCGCCTCCTCAAAGTCCAGCATCTGCACTTCCGCCTTGTCCTTGCGGGCGGCAAACAGGGCAGCCTCGTTGACCAGATTGGCAATATCCGCGCCGCTCATTCCCGGCGTGGCGCGGGCGACACGGACAAGATCAACATCGGCGGACATCGGTATCTTTGCCGAGTGAATCTGCAGAATCGCCTCGCGTTCCTTGATGTCGGGCATCGCCACCACCACCTGCCGGTCAAAGCGCCCCGGCCGCAAAAGCGCGGGATCCAGCACGTCGGGGCGGTTCGTGGCGGCAAGGATAATCACCCCGTCCTTTGAATCAAAGCCGTCCATTTCGACTAACAGCTGGTTCAGCGTCTGTTCGCGTTCGTCATGTCCGCCGCCGTAGCCCGCGCCGCGGGTGCGGCCAACCGCATCCAGTTCGTCAATAAAAATAATGCAGGGGGCGCTGCGCCTGCCCTGCTCAAAAAGATCGCGGACACGGCTCGCCCCCACGCCGACAAACATCTCTACAAAATCGGAACCGGACATATGGAAGAACGCAACCCCCGCTTCACCGGCGACCGAGCGCGCCATCAAGGTCTTGCCCGTGCCGGGCATCCCGACCAGCAGCACACCCTTGGGTATCTTCGCCCCCATCTTGGTAAACTTCTGGGGATTTTTGAGAAAGGCAACCACTTCCTCAAGTTCGTACTTGGCGTCTTTTTGCCCCGCCACATCGGCAAAGCTCACCTTCTTCCCCTCGTCCTGATACCGCTTCGCCCTGCTCTTTCCGAACTGAAAAACCTTATTTCCTCCGCCCGGCATATTTCTGAACATATAAAAAATAAAGCCGAAGCCGATGATCCACGGCAGCAGATCCAACGCAATGCGCCAGGGATTTACCCGTGGCATCGCGCCGGAAATGTTGACGTTTTTTTCCCGCAGCGTACCCAACAAATCGGGATCCGGGTACGGGATGCGGGTTCGCATATGCACCGGTTCCTGCTGGGACTGTCCCCTCAGGGCAATGTCCAGAGTATTGTTGTCGTGAATAATGACGGATTCTATTTGATTAAGTTCAAGGTAATTTACAAAATCCGAGTAACGTATTTCCCGTACCGTGGCGGTATTCCCCCGGAAAAAATATGCGACAAACAGCACCGTCATAGCGAGGAAAAAAAACAGTGCAAGGCTGTTTGGCTTGCCTCCCTGCATAGGAGAGCGGGGCGGCTGCTTCTGGTCATTTTGATCATTAAACATACGTATCATTAAGAGTATATAAGCAAGGCGCAATAATCAATAACCCCATTACAGCGGGGGGAAGCCTCCCCCCGCGCTGCGAAGCCGCCGCAAGCTCAAGGCTTGCTAATGGCTTCTTCGCTCCCCCCTCAGCGGGGGCGCACCCCCGCAACGCCCCCCGACAACAGCACGAGTCCGGCTTTTTTTCGTATTTCCAGCAGCCCCAAATCAACGGCGGTAACGTTACCTTCACAAAAGCGCCGGATGTTCACCCGCTTGATGGTGGCTGGCAGGAAGGCCCCTGCCAGCAGTGCATCTATACCCTGAAACAGTGCCTCCTCACGCACAATCGCCGGCTGCGCGAAAAAATTTTCGGCGCTGGTGCAAATACCTTCTGCTCCTTGCGGCTGCCAGTGAATGCGGGCGGCGGCTTCGTTGTGCACAAAGTCCGCGGCGATGGACTGGGTTTCGGCGAGCGAGGCAATGCCGGTCCGCCATTGGGGAAATTGTTCGTTTAACAGGGGAATCAGGCGGCGGCGGATACGGTTGCGGAGGAATTGTATATCTGCATTGGTGGAGTCTTCCCGCCAGGAGATTTTTTTTTCACCAAGATAGGCAAGTACATCGGCGCGGCTCAGGGATAACAGCGGGCGTAGTATCGCGGCTCCACCGTGCATTTTTTGGGCCGGCATGGCGGCAAGGCCGGATGGCCCAGCCCCCCGCAGTATCCGCATCAGCGTCGTTTCCAGCATATCGTCGGCAGTATGCGCAGTCAAAATCCGCACCGGCACATTTGGCGCCGCGCAGACCGCCGCTTCCCCGAACCAGGCGCGCCGGCGGTACAGTCTTGCCGCCGCTTCAATGCCAATGCCCCGCTTTTTCGCCGCCCTTGCGATTTTCCCCGGCGGAATGGAGACAATGCGGCATGGGATATCAAATTTTTCACAAAGGGATCGGACAAAGCCGGCATCGCCCCTGCTTTCTTCGGCAGGACGTATCCCGTGTTCTACATGAATGCAGCGGAGGTGAAAAACCGCTCCCTGTGCTTTTATCGCAGCAAGGGCGGCCAGCATGGCGGCAGAGTCCGCGCCGCCGGAAACCGCAGCCAGGCATACTGACCCCGGCGGACAGTCCTTCAAGGCATCGGCAACGGTATTTTCAAATTGATTTAGCATTTGCCCCCCGGAAAAGCCCCGGCGTGGCGCGCGCGCGCGTCAAAAACCTGGGGGAATCCGCCTACGGAGCCCCCTGTCCGTTTAATATTGTTGCTAAGAGTATCTATCACCGGTTTTATTAAGCGGCCAGGCATTTTTTGTACACCTGGTTTTTAGAATTTTTCTTCTGGTCTCCTCCGGCGGGGAGTCCCAGAAGTTTTTGCCGCCCCGCGCTCCCCCGCCAAGGCTTTCCCGATACATAGTGGATCACAAATTTTCCCGCAAGGGGTTTGTGCCTCCGCGTTCTCTGCGTGAAGAAATTCGGGAGCTTTCTGCTTTGGGTTACTTCTTTTCTCCGGCAGCGGGGGCAGCACCACCAGCGGCGGGTGCCGCTCCGGCAGCGGGAGCAGCGCCCGCGGCGGCGGCTTCGGGGGCGGTGCCCGCTGCGGCAGCTTCGGCCGGGGCGGGGGGGGGGTTCGCCCTTGGCAAATTTCCCCAAGGCCCAAGCCGGGCCCCCCCCGGGAAAAGACT
>Ga0082212_10011929_pt1 | contig 10977 bp, 8 predicted proteins | sample TergutNt197P3_FD_71548 | JGI IMG/M metagenome (GOLD analysis project Ga0082212, IMG submission 71548) | Neocapritermes taracua P3 segment gut microbial communities from Petit-Saut dam, French Guiana - Nt197 P3 | ecosystem: Host-associated > Arthropoda: Insects > Digestive system > Gut ...
GACACATGCTCCGCAGGGGTTGCAGTACCCGAGCCAGTCGTCGTAATCGCGCTCGTCCGGCGGGACTTCCCAATCTGTCACGACGCTTATAAGCCGGCCCGCGCAGCCGATCCTCGAAATAAAGTTCGTTGACATACCGAACGTACCCAGACCTGTTACGACCCCGACATGACGCTCCGACCAGTTCGTCGAAAACGCCGGGATGTCCTCGGTCCCCGGCTGAGGCGGGCCGCCAACGCGCATTTTGAATCTCTCGTCCGTATAGGGCGTTACCGTTTTATGCCCGTCCGCGATCAGCGCGTCCCTTATCTTCGCTCCGAGCGCCAGCAGGTATCTCTGCCCGTCCACGCGCGTATATAACCACTCGATCGCAGGCTCTTCGGGGTCTTTTTTATTTGCCTCGACCGTCGCGCGGTTATATGGCAGGAAGAAAGAGATCACTGTTTTTGCCTCCGGAAGCCAATCGTAGGGAAGCAAATGGTGTTCCCCGACTACTTCCGGCCGCTTGATATTCAAGAAACCCGGGTCGTCCGCGCGGCAGGCCGAAAATACTGAGTGTTCGAAAAACTTCATGCCCTCAAGGCCGCCGAAATCCTCTTTCACAAACATCTCCGGCACGGCGCCGCGGTTGCTCAGGTTGTCCCTTGCGTAATTGTTTGTCCTTGTATTCTCGTCCGACATATCTGTGCTTTCCGGCGAACCAAGGATGTTAGACCCCGAGTTGTCGCAAAACTCGTCGGCTATCTTTTGCAGTTCTTCTCTCGTCATTATTTCAGCCTCACTTTTCTCTCACTTTTCTCTCACATTTCTCTCACTTTTTCTCTCACTTTTCTCTCACTTTTTTTCTTCGATAAATACAGAGGACGCTCCTTTGCTCAGGTCTCTTTTCTTGTAATGAGCGTTCCAGTTCCCTGCCGGGCAGTATGTCTGGCATCTTCCGCAGTTCCACGATGTTATGTGCTGGAGCCCTGCGCCGTCGATAGGCATTTTTGCTTCGCCCGCCGCAAGGTCTTCTATGGTCGGATCCTCTTCCGTCAGATAATCACCGCGGCCGCCGAGTTCTTTTGTCATTGCCTGGAGGGCTTTTCGGCACTTTGCGAAATGGATCAGCGGATACTGATACACCTTACCGTCTATCTCGACGCGCTCGAGTTTTTTCGTTCCCGGCATTGCAAGCGCGCCGGTCGGGCACACTCTCGCGCAGATACCGCAGTTTGTACATATTGGAGGGCCGTCGTACATCGGGTCCTGTTCGAGTTCCAGCGTCGTCAGTATGACTCCAAAGCGTATGCGGGAGCCGTACTCCGGGGTGAGTACGATGCCCATATAACCGAGTTCTCCCAGACCGGCGGCTACGGCGGAGTGGCGTATACTGACCTGTACCCCGTTTGTCATCGGCCCGGTCGAGCAGGGCGTCGCGACTTCGCCTGTGTTCCCTTCGATGAAGCGCGCGACCGCGTAACAGGAATATGTGAGTTCAAAGTTCGGTATCATCGAGTATCCATATGTTCCGTATATTCCCTTCAGATCGGTCCGGCCGTCTTCAAACGCCCGGAAGTTCGCTTGTATGACTCCGTCAAGAAGGTGCACCCCTATTACTACGACCGATTTGCAGCCCGGCAGCACGTCGCATGGATGCCTGCCTTCAGGCGACGTTTTGAATCTTTCAATGCCGGCGACGCCGCATACGTCCATGCCGAGTGATTTCGCGAAATCTTTTATTTGCTCTTTTATTTGCTCTTTTGTTGCGCTCAAATCATATCCCCTCCTGTTTTTGGTTTATTATACTTTATTATACAATAGGAAAGCGGGTTTGTGAAGATATATCGCTTTTACTCAGGGGATTGCGGTTCGGAGAGTGCGGGTCGGAGACCGCAATGACGGCGGTGCGTGAACAGTATCTCTCTTTTTGTATCTTGTTTGAAGCGTGTATGTTATAATAAAGAAACTATTTACGGCACTACGGTAAAAGGGAGAAGCCCACTATGTTCAATATCACATTTCAACAGGTCGAAGCGTTTCTGGCTGTCGGGATGTACGCGAATCTCTCGAAAGCAGCTCAAGCCATGTACATTTCCCAGTCCGCGCTCAGCAAGATGCTCCAGAGGTTTGAAGAAGGTATAGACGTCAGGCTGTTTGTGAGAAGTAATCAGGGCTTGTCGTTTACTGACGAAGGCAGGTTTTTATACTCAAAACTCACCACGCTGTTTCAGAGCATCAACGATACGATAAAAACTGCGCAGAATCTGACGGAAGCGGATATAAAAACGATACGGATCGTTATGCCGAGTTCTTTTGACGCCGCGTCGGACTTCGATATGCTGCGGAAAATCGTCGGGATATATGAGGAGAAGTACCCGGACGTCATACTGAACAGGACCTTGTTCGATTTCGGCGACCTAAGGAGGGAACTGGAGTTAGGCGAGACTGATCTGGCGATCGCGCAGGACTTTACAGTTGTAGATTTGAAAGATATCGCGTATAAGCGCGTATCAAAGTTCGAACTGTGTCTGGCGGCGCAGGCGGACCATATAATTCAAAATGAGGATGGGTTTGATATTTCACTGCTGCAAAACGAGTATTTTTACACAGTGCCTATTCCCGGTAATGTGAATGATTTCAGCTATACATTGACGCGCTGCCGCAGACTGGGTTTCATTCCGAAAGGGCTGAAGTTTGTTCCTAATATGCAGACGCTTGTATACAATATCAGGCAAAAAAACGGCGTGTCTATCTGCGGAAGGTACGATTTGCTGGGCTTCGACGACATAAAGTATTACCCTCTGCCGGAAGAGGAAAACAAAAGCGACATTGTCGTTGCGTGGAAAAACGGCAAGCTGACAAGCGAAGCCCAGAACTTCATTAATCTTTTACCGGAAGGTGAAATCTTCATCAACGCGTGATTTATATGGTTTCATAGTACTCCCTGCTGTACCAATACACCTCTTGCATACCGTTCCATAGAGTCTTCTCGTCGCCGCCGAATATCGTGCAGAACAGGCCCCCGCCCTTGCCCATTTCATCAATGCTCCGCTTGATATCCGCCGCGTAATCCTCGCCGGCCTGGTGGATCATATATATATCAAAACCCATTTTATCGCCGTATTTTTCCTTGTATGATACGACGTCGTTCGCGCGTGTCTGGATCTGCATGAAATCCGCGCCGAGGGAGATCGCATACGGCACGAACCTTGTCACACATCCGCAAGTATGGAAGAGGACGGCTACGCCTGTATCCTTTACGTGTTTAAAGAATATCTCGTTGGGACCGTAGACGATCTCATCCATCATCCTCTCGCCGAAGAACGTCTCCCGCTCGGTACCCCAATCGTCATGGTACATGACCATATCGGTGGGAAAGTACTTGTTTACCTTATCGTACATCTCGCAATGGAAGCGCGACAGTTCCGCCATAAACTCACGGCAGGCGTCCGGCTCTTCGGCAAGCGCCAGCATGGCCTCGCCGTAACCGCCCAGAACGGCGACCAGCCGCTCGGTACAACCCTGCCCCAGGTCGAACATGTTCATTTTCTCCGAATGGAAGTACGGCTGGCTCATGTACTCCTCACAGCAGGCTTTTATACGTTCTTCGCTCAGATCCGGCCATACGATCTTTTTCTCCCACTCGGTGATATCGTCCAAAACGGGAGGATGGTGAGGTTTCAGCATGGAACCGCCCGCTGACGGGACCCATTCCCATACACAGCCGAAAAGGTCCGTCCAGTCTACGCGTTCTGTGTAGTCGAACCTTATGTCCGGCAGCCCCGTAAGCACCCCGCCCATTGTAAAGTTGAAGTCGCCCAGCGACGTCGGGACCCAGCGCGGGTTGTCGCGTTTGAGTACTCGCTGAAAGTTTTCCCTCGGTGATATCGGATATTCAAACACCGGAACATTAACAGGCACTATCGTCGTTCCGACATATTCTTTCGCGGCGCCGGGCTCCATGAATGGTATTCTTTTGTACTTCACTGAAATGAACCTCCTTATTTTTCTCAGGCGCCCCCTGAGTTTTTGACTGCTTGCTCCATTATACCCCGCCTAATGGATGAAGTAAAGATATGTGTTGCGCTCTTACAATGATGTAAGAGCGGCGACGATATATAGGATATACAACATACGCCGTTTGTGATTTAATATTTTATTATATTATTTTCCAGTGAGTAGCCGGGCAACCCCCGGGGGAGATTATTGCTATGAGAGTTAAATTAGCGCTGGCTCCGCGCATGGGGCGTCAGGTCGTCGTCGAGGAAGTCGAACTTGCCGACCCCGGCCCGCATGAAGTGCGCATTAAAGTTATGACATGTACCATCTGCCACAGCGATATCCACGCCCTCACAGGCGAACACGGAGAGTATGAGGGGCCCGGCGCCGCGGGTCATGAGATAGCCGGCGTTATAGACGCTATCGGCGAAAAGGTCACATATGTCAAGCCGGGCGACCGCGTGATCTGCTCCGAGATCCATCAAGGCTGCGGACAGTGTGAACAGTGCCTGCGGGGGCGTCATCTTGCCTGCGAGAATACCCGCCAGTTCTCGTTTCGCGTGCCGAGCGCTTTTACGCGGCTCAACGGCGAGAGGGTGATCCAGACATGCTCGGTTGCGTCCGGGTTTGCGACGTATACGAATGCCGAGGAAGGGATGCTCGCAAAGCTTGACGATGATATCCCGTTTGAGATCGGTTCGGCGCTGGCATGCGGGTTTATGTCCGGTTTCGGCGCGGTGCTCAACCGGTGTATGGTCAAGCCGGGCGAGAGTTTTGCCGTCACAGGCTGCGGAGGCGTCGGTTTGTCGGCGATCATGGGCGCGCGGCTCAGCGGGGCTGTTCCGATCATCGGGATCGATACGCAGCCCGTTAAGTTGGAGGCGGCGGTCAAGTTCGGGGCAACTCATGTTGTCAACCCTAAAGAAGTCGATCCCGTCAAGGCTGTCAAAGATATCACCGGCGGTTACGGCGTCGACCATTCTTTCGTGGCTGTTGCAGGGCCGGGGATAAAGCGTATGACGTTCGATCTGACCGCAAAATACGGGCAGATGGTGATCGTCGGCCACGAGCACCCCAGAAACGAGGGTATGCAGGATTTCAATTTCATGGAGTTTCTATATGGCAAGCGGATAACCGGCTCGGTTCTCGGTTCGGTTACTTTGCGGCGGGACATCCCCAAGTATCTGGATATGTACCGGCATGGCATGGTCGATATTGGCGCGCTGCTGTCTAACCGCTTCAAGCTCGACGATATCCAGGAGGCGCTTGACGACTCCGAACGCGGCGCCTTGAAAAACGTAGTGATTTGCAATACTGATTGACAGACAGCCGAATGTGGTCTAAACTACACATTAACGATATCCGGGTAATTTCGCAGACCGCGCCAGAGTTATTTACGCACCCGTCAGCCTGATGAATCAGTAAGCAAAAATGGCGCATCGGAAGGGATGGTAATCTATGGCAAAAGCAAGGTTCCGGCGGCTAATACACAGCAAGCTCACTTTCCTTGTCATAATTTGGGTCATCGTCGTAGTGTTCTTCACTATAATGAAACCAAGTTATTTAAGGGCGCAGAACATTCTGATACTACTAAAGAGCTCTACTTTTACAGGTCTTCTCGGTCTTGGTGTCGGAATGCTCCTGATTTCAGGTCAGGTGGATCTCTCGACGGCGTCGGTCACGGTACTATCCGCCGTGATCATCTCGTTTCTTCTCAGTTTCGGCTTGCCTTGGGTGCTCGCCGCGCTGATAACGCTGATATTCGGTATCATTTCAGGTTCGATAGTCGCGATCCTGGTCAACGGGCTCGATATGATGTCGTTTATAGCCACCATCGGAATGTCCTCGGTTTGGTCGGGACTCGCTCTTGTCCTCACGCGCGGTAACCCCATCAAGTATGTGAACGACAGTTTTTTGCTCGTGGGCTCGACAACTTTCTTCAACATGATTCCGCTGCTGTTTTGCATCCTTTTCCTGCTCGTAGTTCTCTACGGGCTTCTTCTTTCGCAAACCAAGTTCGGAAGGAGCGTGTATATGTGCGGCGGCAACAGGAACGCTGCGCGTCTGGCCGGTATCAACCCGAAAAAGATCCATTCCATTCTTTTCATAAACTGCGGGCTGGTTTCCTCCCTTTCAGGAATTCTTTACGCGTCCAACTTCCGCAGAGGAGATCCCGTAGCGCTTTCTATCGGGTTGGACGCTATTACGGCGGCGGTTCTGGGCGGTATTTCCTTCACCGGCGGGACCGGCAGCACGGGCGGTTTCATAATCGGTTTAATGCTCCTGAGTTTCTTCAACAACGGGATCGTTGCGGTCGGGCTCAGCTCATACTGGCAGACTTTCGCCAGGGGCGCTCTGCTCATCATCGCTCTCCTGATAGACTATTTCCGTGAAAACCGGAGGCTGAAGATGCTCAAAGCCGGCGCAGCCGAAGCGGTTGCTTCCCGGGCCAGGGGTTAGAAAGGTGGCGACTTGATTATGGCTCAACATATGGAGTTTACGAATATTACGAAAGAGTTTCCGGGAGTCGTTGCTCTCAATAACGTTAGTTTTCGGGTTGAAGGAGGGCGCGTCTGCGCTATCCTCGGCGAAAACGGCGCCGGAAAGAGCACTCTTCTCAAGATCCTAAGCGGCGACTATCAGCCCGATGAGGGGACGATCACGATCGACGGCGAACCTCAGAAACTCCACTCGCCTCACGCCGCGATAAAAGCCAGTATCAGTGTGATATATCAGGAGCGGCAGTTGGTCCCCGGTTTATCGGTCGCGGAGAATATTTTCATCGAAGATATCCCCGTGAAAGGCATCAGGGTCGACAAGGCTACGCTTAGAAAAAAGACGCGAGATATCCTCAGCGAGTTCGGTTTGTCAATGATCGACCCGAACGAGCCTGTCGGCCGTCTTTCCGTCGCGCACCAGCAGATGGTGGAGATAATGAAAGCGTACCGCCGCAACTCGCAAATAATAGCGTTTGACGAGCCTACCGCGCCGCTTACGGACGTGGAGATAGAGATCCTGTTCGCACTTATCAAGCGGCTCAAGGAAGAGGGCAAGATCGTGCTTTACGTATCGCACCGTCTTGCGGAGATTTTCCAAGTCACAGACGACATCGTAGTGCTTAAAGACGGACAGCTCGTGACAACGCTGGAAACGGCGCAGTCAAACGAGACTGAGCTGATAAAGGCAATGGTTGGGCGCGATATCGGCGATACATACGCAAACCTTAAGAGAAATGAAGAGCACGGCGACGTCATACTGGAGGTCAAGAATCTTGTGACCGACGATATCCACGACGTCAGTTTTACGCTGCGAAAAGGCGAGGTGCTGAGTTTCGCCGGACTGGTCGGAGCGGGCCGCACAGAGCTTGTGCGCGCCATTTTCGGCGCCGACCCAATCAAATCGGGCCAGATTTTCCTCGATGGACAGGAAATGAAATTCAAGTCCCCCAAGGACGCTATCGCGGCCGGGCTGGCTCTGTGCCCGGAAGACCGCAAGGAGCAGGGGCTTGTTCTCGGTCGCTCTGTCAGCAACAATGTCACTTCAGCAGTGCTTCCGAAAATGAAGACAGGGGTGTTCCTTGACAAAAAGAAAGAAAGAGCGGTCACCGAACGCGCGGTGGAAAAGTATTCGATCAAAACCCCGACGATCGACAAAATCGTTCTCGAACTTTCCGGAGGGAACCAGCAGAAGGTGATTCTGGGGCGTTGGACTTCGGATAAGCTGGATACGAAAGTTCTCATACTTGACGAACCGACAAAGGGTATCGACGTAGGTACGAAAGCCGAGATCTACCAAATGGTGTGCGATCTCGCCAAAGAAGGTATGTCGATCATTTTCATCTCATCGGAACTGACGGAGGTCATCAATGTTTCCGACAGGATCATCGCGATGCGCAACGGGCATATCACAGGCTCATTAACGAGGCAGGAAGCTACTGAAGAGAGCGTCCTCAAACTCGCGATGCTTGACTGATTGGAGGTTGATATTGTGGCTTCTGCTTTAAAGAAATTCACCAGAACAAAACTCTTTGCGCTGCTGATCCTTCTGGTTTTGCTTACTACGATAGTGGCGATAGCCTCGGAAGGCCGTTTTCTGACGCCAAGTAACATTACATCGATCCTCGACTCGATGATAATAACTTCCATGCTTACGATCGGCGCCGCAATGCTTCTTATCTCCGGTCAACTCGACCTTTCGATGGGTACGGTCGGTACCGCGTCGGCTGTGATGTTCGCGTACCTCATGGAAGTCATGTCATGGCCGTGGGCACCGGCGCTCATACTCACGCTTCTCGCCGCCGCGGTGATCGGCTCTTTGAACGCCGCGCTCGTAAATCTTGCGAGGTTTCCCGCTTTTATCGCGACACTGGGTATGGCTTCCGTTGCCGAGGGCCTTTCGTATACGTTTTCCAGCGGCGCTCAGATACCCGTCAGAGACCCGTTCATCCGTTGGATCGGCTCCGGGAGGATCGGCAATGTGCTGCCGGTGTCTATCGTCCTCCTTATCATCGCGTTTGTCGCATACGGGGTGATTCTGAATAAAACGAAATTCGGGCGGCATATGTACCTTGTCGGCGGCAACCCGCACGCGACGCGTTTATCTGGTATCAACCCGAGGAAGGTTTCGTTCATACTGTTCATCAACAGTTCTATCATGGGCGCCCTGTCGGGCATCCTCCTTTGCTCAAGAGTCGCCTCGGCCACGTCGCTTGGTATCAAGGACAGACAGTTTTTCGGCCTCACGGCGGCCATACTCGGGGGTATCTCGTTCGGCGGAGGCACCGGCGGTATGGGCGGCGCGTTTGTGGGCCTGCTGATTTTCTCGGCTTTTTCAAACGGCATGGTTCAGCTCCGCGTAGAGTCGTTCTGGACCCAAGTCATTTACGGCATTCTCCTTCTCACTGCATTGACGTTCGACTATGTCAGCCGCAGAAGGTCGCTGAGAAAGGCAAAAGCGAAATAGCAAACGCACACCCGTGCGTTCCACCTCCGTAGCGGACGCACACCCGGGCGTTCCGCGATGACGGACATTCCTCTGATAATCAGAGTTTGTCATAACACAATGTGAAAGGAAAGGTAAAATGAAAAAAGCAATAGCACTATTATTGGTTCTCGTGATGGCAGCCGCGCTGTTCGGCTGCGGCGACAAGGAAGAAGCCGGAACCGCAAACACAGCCGGCAGCACCGGCGCGGCAAACACCGCCGGCAACGCGGGCAACGCGGGCACCACCTCGTCAGCCCCTGCAGTCACCAGCACCTCCGACGCGGCGGCGGGATTCGAGGGCTTCAGCGAAGATGAAGGCCGTGACACAACGGGTGAGATTGGATACTTCGATCCCAATTACGACTACAATCAAAACCCGAGATACAGGTTTATCTATCTCCGCGTGAGAAACAGCCCGCTCTATGATGATTTCGCAAACTCTTTTATCGCGTGGGCTTCAAAAGCTAACGTCGATATGGACGTCGCGGACGTCAACGGCGACAACGACTTGTTTATTTCGATGATCGAAACGCTGGCGGCGCAAGGTTATGACGGTATCATTACCGACCCGGACAGCACGACCTATCCGGCAGTCATCGACAAACTTCGTGAAGTCGGCATGCCGTTCATGCCTGCAATGGGCTTGCCTAAGGGCGAGGACGGTCTGCTCCGCAACCCATTCGTCGGCTTTGACTACTATCAGGTCGGCGTAAAGATGGGCGAATGGCTGGTCGATTATCAGAGGCAGAACTGGCCTGACGCGCGGCCTGAAGAGATCGGCGTTCTGGGCGTCGACTACTCGGTCGTTCCCGAAATCAGCGTCCGCATAGACGGCGCGCTCACAGTTATCAACGAGGCGTATCCGGGCATCGTCGATCAAATCGACCGTCTGACCAACAGCGGCAGATATTTCCATGCCGATACCATAGTAGGCAGCCTTGACGCTACGACAGCATATCAGGTTTCCGGAGCGATACTGTCTACGAATCCCGATATCAAGTACTGGTTGATCGTTGGAACCGTCGACGACTTCGCCGACGGCGCCGTAACTGCCGCAATGGACGCCGGCCTTGAAGGCAGGGTCGTCGCTATTTCGATGGGCAGCCCGGGTCTCGTCGCGCAGTGGAACGCGGGCGAGATCACCGACTTCAAAGCCTCGTTCACATCCATCGGGGTCATTTACGCCGAGCCGATATTCTTCGGACTTTACGCCCAGGTCAACGGCGACGCTACCCCTGAATCTTTGTGGAATCCCGAGTGGGTCAACAAGTCCAGAGGAGAGACTTACGCGCAGCTTCTCTTGCCCACTATCATTCTCGAGTATGAAAACTATCAGTACTATTTCGACTGGGTCAACAACTATATCGGATTGCCGCTGACGAACTATCCCGTAACATCGACGCCTGATATGTTCAGCGCGCGCGTCAATCCGCCTCCGTCATACGCAGGCTAATGCGGCCTGTTTAGACGGACTGATCACGCAACTCTTGCTGTGAATAGTAATGGGGCGGCTGCTTTGCGGCCGCCTTCTCCTTTGACGATCCTACCAGAAAATCATTTTACATTAGCGGTAATCAATGATATACTGTCGTTAATAAATTAAAGCAAATGAGGAGGCTAAATATATGTGGCCAATGCCAAACTTGACCGATGAGGAAAAACGCATACTCCAGGGTGAAGATGGAACAGTAAAGCAAAAGTGTATGCAATATCTGGTTGAAATGTGCCGTATAGCAGGGGCCGAGAGACTTGTGGATCTCGACGGTACGGGCGATATGCATACGCCGGGGCTGGCGCTCAGCCAGCATTACCAGATCACAGTAGACGAACTGGCTGATTTTGCCGACCGCGGCGGCAAGTTCGCCATACCAACATTCGCCGATAAATCGCCGTTCCCGGAATGCGCGCCGATACACGGCTGGGAGAAGTGCAACGTCTGCTGGGCTAAGAATCCCGACGCGAAAAACGACGACCCTGCGTTTCATGAAAGCGCGATGCATAAGGATGTATTCA
>Ga0082212_10011930_pt1 | contig 10975 bp, 5 predicted proteins | sample TergutNt197P3_FD_71548 | JGI IMG/M metagenome (GOLD analysis project Ga0082212, IMG submission 71548) | Neocapritermes taracua P3 segment gut microbial communities from Petit-Saut dam, French Guiana - Nt197 P3 | ecosystem: Host-associated > Arthropoda: Insects > Digestive system > Gut ...
GACAGGCCAAACGCGCCATCCAGCATAGCCTGCTCCATATATGCGCTCATTGCCGCTATCTGGCTTTCAGACGGGTTTGTGACGCTGTCGGGAATTCTGGCGGCAGACCTCATGTCGTAGTACCCGACAAGGGTTGCATAGTTGATGGCTGGGCCGCCTGACGCCATTACGTTGCTTAAGTGGCCGGCGACGTTGACCCTGGCACTGCCGGAACCGCAGTTCCCTCCAAGAACGGTGGTTACGCCCTGTCTTAAATAATTCTCTGCCAAGCGGTTGTTGCCGCTCGCGATGTTGTCGGCGTGCGTGTGGAGATCGACGAACCCCGGCGCCACAACTGCCCCGTTTGCGTCGATTACAGTAGTGATCGCGCCAATATGCTCTTCTGCTTTTTTGTTGGAACCGACAAACAAGACCTTTCCGTCTTTGATTCCGATGGCTTCTGCGGTTTTACCCCCGTCCATCGTCCTTACGTCCCCGTTTTTGATGACCGTGTCGCAGGTTGCTGAAAATGAAGCGACGTAGCACGCCCTGATTTGAGTATTCCCCTTCGTGTCTACATAGACTGTGTAACAGCCAGCTTCGGTGCGGACGGAGTACACCCCCTCCGCATTGTTGCTGATGGCGAAGTTTTGGACTGTTGTGCCGCTTCCGTCTGCCACAGTAATCCAAAGGTTGTTTTGGTTGCCGTTAAGCTTGTCAACTGTTGCGCTGACCGATGCGCCTTCGACTATGGTTTCTGCCGGCGCTGCTGCTGCAGTTGCAGGAAGCGCAACCGCAAATGCAAATACCATAGTTAGTGCTAATGCAATGGATAAGATCTTTTTCATGGTATAAACCTCCTAAATTTATTTCGTGTAGTGGATGAATAGGTCGAGCAGGTCGAGCATGTCGACCATGCCGTCGCTGTTCACGTCGCAAGTCTTGGCTGTCACGCCTTTGCCGTGGGAGTCGTAGACTTTGATTTCAGTATCCCAATCGGGCGAGTCGCTGTCCCAACCGCAGTACAGCAGCACCATCGCAAGGTCTAGGGCGTCAACGGTGCCGTCCCTGTTCAGGTCGTACTTCGAATAGAGCAGCTCGATGGTGGTCGTGGCCACGCCGCTTTCGATGAACGCTTCGACGTCAACGACGTTCAGGTCAACCTTGCCGGTGACCCTTTCGATCCTGTACAGCGTCACCGACACGTCGGCGGCTGCCCTCGGGGCGAAGGTGAGCTTGGCGATGTCTGCGTAGGGCGTACTGTTGAATCCGGTGCCGGTTTCAGTGCCGCTGTCCGGGTAGCCCATCGTGACGGTGCCCCTCCAGACTTCTCCGCCCATGCTCCTCCAGCTGATGCCGCCTACCGTGTCGAACCCGTTAAGCCCTTCGATGCCCTTGAACGCCAGCAAGCCGCCATCGATCTCAAATGTCGCGTTGACAGTCAGCACGTCGCTTGCGTTGCGGGCCGCAATGGTGAACTCAACGTCCTGGTTAATGAAGCCGGTTTTTTCGCCGAGCACGCTGAAGCGGAGAACACCGGCCAGCGGGTCTTCATCGTATATGACAAACTCGTCCGTTGCGTACTTGTACTCAATCCATTTTGTTGTCTCGTTGCCGGCCCAGTCGGTTATCACTGCCTTGAAGAAGGCGTTCGCTGCAAGGCCAGAGAAATCATACGTCGAGCTAGCCTGCTCAGCCACGAACGCGTAGTCGCTGCCGGCCCACTTGTAGAATGTGTATTTTTCAATGCCGCTACCATTCGGGTCGTCTTCTGCCACCAGCGTCATTTCAACACCGCCGGGATGTTTTCCGCCAGCTACTCCATTTAATTCTGGCGCAACAAAGTCGTCTAGGATGCCGGCTGCGCCGGCAAATATGGCGGTAGCCATCATCGGGTACAGTTTCTGGTAGTGGGGCCTGTAGCTCATGTTCTGCCCTATGGCCAAAACCTGAACGGGCTTGCCTTCGATGCCCCCACCCTTGAGCAGAGTGCTGAATGCCAGTATTCTGTTGCCGAAAGCGGTTTTGCTGCCGCCAGTGTTCTGGAACCCGCCGATAAATGCGTCCTCGCCGTTTTCCAGTGTCCTGAACAGGATCTTCGAGCCTGCGGGCATGTTTGCTCCTGTCCATGCGGTTCCCCTTGCATATATCGTATCGGTCAATTCGTAGTTTGCAGTGAACAGGCTGTCGTCCTCGTTGTAGTTGCCGTTAAGGCCCACGTCACCAAGGGTAGCTGTCGACGGGGCTGCCGTGTTGCCTGTCCCAAAGTTGGCGTTTGTCAGGACTGCGGCGTTCTGAATAAGGACAGTGCCCAATTTTTGCTCCTTGATAGCTGTCAGAAGAGTTCCGCTGGGGGCGGCGTTGTACATGACGACGACGTTCGCCCCTGCCCTCGCAGTGCTGGCTGAACTGCCGTTGTAGTCTGTTCCGTCTGGGTTCCTCATGTTAAAGCCCAAGTACTCGTCAAAGGCCCACCAAAGCGCACCGCCACCGTTTCTGGTTCTTGCAGTGTTGAAGCTGATGATGGGCTCTACGAGCGGCTCGGCGCAATCCGGCATTTCGGCAAAGTACTCGCCTATTATCTCACCGCCATGCGGCAATCCAAGATCCGTGTTCATCGCTAATTTGTCCAGCTTTTCCAGTTCCTTGTACTTGATGACGTAGTCGCTTTTCGTTCCGACTTCCCCGTTTTCCACTCCGGGCAGGTTGTTCCTCAACATCCATACGTCGCCCATGCCTGCGAAGGACGGGCCGCTCGACCTGCCTGAGAGCAGGAGGTTCACGAACCTTACGGCGTCAACGCTCTGGCTCTTGAAGACCACATAGGCTTCGTCGTCGGGAACAGCTGGGACGTTTGCTATCTTTGCAGATTTGTTGATCAGCGAGGTCAACGGTTCAAGCTTTCCGGAACCGCCAATATCCGCTACGCCAGCCACTGCGTTCCACGCCTGTACGCTGTCAAACCCCCTTACGTCAGGGAAGTTGGCATAAATGTCTGCGTATAGCTCCGAAAAGTGGGTTGCGTCGTAGCCTTTCCCCATAAGGTCGAAGACCATGTTCCTGTTGGCCTGCCTCATGTCAATGACATATGTGCCCTCTTTGTAGGTTTCTCCATTGTAGTCGATAGCTTGGCCGGGTTTTACGGCATGGACTTTCGCACCGCGCTCCATCATGTGGTTGAGGTTCTTGATGGCTTCTGCAACATTGTACTGCTGGCCTATCGCTGTTGGGATTATGAGGTAGTCCGGGAAGAAATTGAGGTGCTTGTCGCTTGGCCCCGTGGAATTGGGGTTTTCAACCCTCGGCCTGCCAACGACGACGATCTGCGAGCTCGGGGCTGCTTGGCCCGGTAGCTGTACGTTCCTTCTGTCGATGAAATACTTGTCGGCTGACATCTCGTCGCGGTTCTCGACGCCGCGGAGCTTGTGTTCAATCAGGTTCCATACAGCAGTCTTGTGCATGCTGCCCGGACCGGTGTATTTGTTGTCGCCGCTCTTGTCGGGGCACATGGTACCGTCAAGATAGGGCAACGGCCCGTTCAGCCTGTTATGCGGGTTGTAAGCGGTTTCACCGTTCATCAAGGCGTTAATCATCCCGTAATTCAAAGTGTCTCCGGCTTCCACCGCATCCTGGTTGCAGAGAGGGTGCTCGACGGTAAATCCCATTGTCCCGTAAAGCATCGCGAACTGAGGCCCGTAAACCGAGCCGCCGTCGTCAATGTCACCGAAATCGTCATGGTCCCAAGGCGCCTGAAAAGTGTCATAGGCAGAATTTGCCATCGCTGCCATAGCGCCTTCCCTTGTCAGCTGCAGCATGTTGTTCTGCATCAGGTCGTACTCGTACACCGGGGAATGCGGCGCGGTGCAAGGCTCAACCATGAACTCCGAAGAATAGCCGTGCCATTCCATGAACACTATCGGGTTCCACTTTGCTATGTCTTTCGACATTGCTATAGTCTCCGGCTGCGTCGCGAAATTGGCGTCCCGGTTCAAATCCAACCCATAGCGGTTGGCTCTTTGCATCGAAGCTTTGGCGTCAGGGTTGTTGCAAAGCATGTTTACAAAGATGAATTTGTCAAGCGCCTCGCCCGTGTCAAAGAACGCCTGCTGCCTGTCAAGGTTCAAACCGTCAGCCAAGTAGAAAACACTACCGGACGGCACACCGCCTGCATTCCACCTTGAACCAATTTGCCAAACCACGTCGCTGCTTTTCGCCGTGTAGTAAGGTATCTTCTTCCCAGCCTTGCCGCCGCCTATCAGGCGGTCGATCAAATGGATCATGTTCTCCGTCCCCGTCATTTCCCCGGCGTGGACGTTGTTCTGGTAATATACTGTCACAAAGTCGTCGTAGCTCCTGGCACCCGACTCCAAATCGCCCATCAGCGACTTCGGGTCTTCTTTCATTGTCTCCAGCGTGTCAAGGTATGCGTCAACGGTGCTGCTGTCTTTTGCGACCACGATGTTCCACTGGGCGTTGAAGTCCGAGTAGCTGTTTGCGTCGTTGTACTCAGCTTTGGAGTTGTCCATTTGGCCGTAGGCGAGGACGTTTACCTCGACCCAAACGTCTTCTGCGGCGGTGCCGGCCGAATATCCGCCCCTTCCTTCGCCTGCCTTCTTCACATATCCGGCTGCCAGCGTTCCCTTCGGCTTCCCGTTGAGCTCTGTCACAAAGTCTGCCCTTGACACCGGCACGCCCCTAATCGCTTCGACCAGCTCCCGGGCGAACTCGTTCATCTCAATCCAGGAGTAATGGCCGTCGTACGGGCCGATGTGAAGGCTGGTTGAGGCGAGTGTCTCGCTTCCAACCACTGCCTCAAGCTCGTATGTGCCTGGCCCTAGATAATTGGGCCCTGACGTCCAGACGCCGAAACCGCCGCCCATTGAATTGGTGCCTGCGGCGTTGCTGGAATAATAGGGCAGGTACGGGTACTTGAAAGTCGCCCCGTACTGTGTCAGGATGTTGTAGACGTTGTACGGCGAATCGACCCTGAAGGATGCATGGAATTTATAGTCGCCTTGAATTAGCTGGAAGTCTTTTGCCACCAGCCTCATTATCGGCGTCGTCCCGCGCAGGTTGTTGCCGTTGCCCCACGCGCTCAACGGGTAGCCGCCGTAGTAGAGCGCAAGGTCGTCAAGCAATGCCGAAGGGTCATCGACTTGTTCAGCAGGCAACGTAAACGACACATCGAATACCCTCGGGTCGTTCGTATTGATTTCCCTCTTTGTGGTGTAGAAAAGGCTGTCGCTTTCGCCGGTGCCGCTGCCGGGTACGCCTTGGTAGACGCTGCCCCTGTACAGCGCCTGCACCTCGCCGCCGTTCAGAACTTGCACCCGGTCGATGTTTAGCTGGCCGACTGCGGCAGCGCCGAGTTCGGCTGTTTGGGGTTCGTCAGCAAACGCAAAAATGCCTGATGTAAAGACCAAGCCAAATGCGAGTGCCAAGCATAGAAGTTTTTTGTTTTTTTTCATGATGATTCATACCTCCCTTTAAAAATTTGTTCCATGTCCGTTAAGTGTAGTATATAAATCTTGACATCTCATGTCAAATAGAATCTTCATTTGCAACTTTAATATTGCAACTTAATTATAACTGTGTTATTATCAAGGCACCGAATAAAAAACAAAGGAGATTGTTCAAATGAAAAAAATATTCGCGATAACATTGACACTACTGCTTGTTCTCTCCCTTTTCGCGGGTTGCGGCGGCCAAGACAACCAAACCACCAGGCTCATCATGGTGACCGGCGGGACCAGCGGCACATACTACGCCTACGGCGGGGTGATCGCCACAATGCTAACGGACAAGGTACCAAACCTTGAAATTACAGCCAACACTTCAGGGGCTTCAGCGGCAAACGCTCGCTCACTCAAGAACGGCGAGGCCGAACTGGCCATCTTGCAGAACGATGTGCTCGACTATTCCTACAACGGAACCGAAATGATGGCAGACGACGGCGGCATGCCTACGCTGCGCACCATTGCGACCCTTTACCCCGAAGTCGTTCAAATAGTCGCAACAAAGAGTTCCGGGATTGAAAACGTAGCAGGCCTCAAGGGCAAACGAGTATGCGTCGGCGATGCCGGTTCAGGCACTGAAGCGAACGCGCGCCAAGTCCTTGCCGCTTACGGGCTCGATTTTTCCGATATCGGGAAGCTGGAAAACCTTAGCTTCGGCGATGCCGCTACAGCAATGCAAAACGGTACGATAGATGCGTCGTTTACGACAGCCGGCGTCCCGAACCCGGCGATTACCGAGCTAAACAGCACGACGAACATCGTAATAATACCCATCGACGGCGCGGAGGCTGCCGGCTTGTTTGCCCAGTACCCCTTCTACTCCAAATTTGCGATATCCGATGACGATTATGGAGTTGCCGGTGCCGAAACCGTAGCCATTTTGGCAACCCTTGCCTGCACCGAAGACCTTGACGAAGACCTTGTATACAACATAACGAAAGCCCTGTTTGAAAATCAAAACGTGCTTGCCACCGGCCATGCAAAAGGCAACGAGCTGTCTGCGGCAAGTGCTGTGCAGGGAGTCAGCATCCCCTTCCATCCAGGCGCTGAAAAGTACTACAAGGAAATCGGCGTACTCTAGCTTTCATGTGGAAACGGATCGTGTTGCTTGCGGCTGTCGCGTTTTCCCTTGTCCTTTTCTGGCCGGCAGAGTGCCTTACCGCCAAGTGCGGCGGCAAGCTGCTCTTTGCTTGGCCGATCCGCACGGGGGAAACCTTTGAGATAAGCTTCTTGCACTCCCTAAACCTGTCTCCCGTAACGGACGTAATCGAGTGGACCGGCGATAGCTTGGTAGTTCGCAAAAGCGTTTTTAGGACTTTCGGTGCAGGCATCCCAATACCGCCTGACGGCATAGGCACGGAACTGATAAGCACTGACGGGCGATACGAGCTTGTCGGGATAGACAGGGAAATGAAAAGCATACCGATCATGACACAAGACGTGCCAAATCACCGGATCGCCCTCGGAGGGCGCGAAGCCTGCCTGCCCGAGCTGGCAGGCCTCGGCAAGTCGGTTGACATTTCTGTCGGGCGGGTGACGCTTGTTGCCCGCTTGGCATTGACAGGCTATCGAAAGATGCTGTAATACAGGAGGTTTATGCTGTTTTTTAAGAAGAAAGCCACATCGTTTGACAACCTGACGCTGGATGTGGACACTACTGGGATGACTGAGGAGCAGGTCGCCGCTCTGAATGCGGAGGCTGTCCTCAGAAAATACGACAAGGAATCCTCTTACCGCAACAAGCTGCCAAAGAAACTGGATATCTTTATTGGCGGTATTCTTGTTGCGTTTTCGTTGTTCCAGCTGTATACGAGCATATTCACCATTCAAGAGCGCCAGCTCAGGCCCATTCACCTCGGTTTCGTGCTGCTGCTGGTGTTTCTCCTTTATCCTGCAAGCCCCAAACTGAGCCGGGGCAGGATAGAGTGGTACGACTGGATGCTTGCCGCTGCGGCGCTTGTCGCAACCCTCTACATCCCCGCCAACTTGGATTACATCATAAGGAGCATAGGCAACTACGGCACGACCCAAGTCGTCATAGGCATTCTCGGCGTTTTGCTGCTCATGGAAGCTTGTCGCCGCGTCGTCGGCAAACCCATCATGGTCGTAGTCAGCGTTTTTTTGGCGTATTCCCTGCTTGGCCAGTACATCTCAGGAACGTTCGGCCACCGGGCGTACACCATGCGCCAAATCGTAACCCATATGTATTACACCCTTGAGGGCGTCTTCGGAACCCCATTGGGCGTTTCAGCGACGTTCATCTTCCTGTTCATCCTGTTCGGCGCGTTTTTGCAGCTGACCGGCGTCGGGAAATTTTTCATCGACCTGGCCAACGCCATCGCAGGACGGCAAGCCGGAGGACCCGCAAAAGTTGCGGTGATTTCTTCGGCTTTCTTCGGGACGGTGTCGGGGTCTTCGGTTGCAAACACGGTAGGGACCGGTTCCTTTACAATCCCGGCTATGAAACGGCTGGGCTACAAGCCCGAATTCGCCGGTGCCGTGGAGGCTGCGTCGTCGACCGGAGGGCAGCTTATGCCGCCCGTGATGGGCGCAGCCGCATTTTTGATGGCTGAGAGCACCGGCTTCCCCTACAGCAAGATCATCCTATCCGCGACGATCCCGGCTATACTCTATTTCAGCGGGATTCTCATCAGCGTACACCACGAAGCACGCAAGGAAGGCTTGAAGGGCATGGTGAACGCCGACATACCAAGGGTTAGGGACATCATGAAAGAGCGCGGCTACCTCCTTGTTCCGCTGGCTTACATGATTTTCATGCTTTCGGCGCGTTCCACCCCGGCTTACGCGGCGCTGGGCGCGTCCCTTTCCGCCCTGATGGCATACAGCTTGGGTTGGCTTGCGCTATTGCCAATAGGCATCATGGTCGCTTGCAAGCTGCTCTTCGAAACAATGCATTTCACCCAGTACGCGCTTATTGCGATCTGCCTTTGGATGCTCATCTGTTTGGTGCGCCGAAGGCTTGGCTTCCATCCCATCGAAATCGTCGAGGGGCTCAGGAACGGCGCCCGCAGCGTCCTTCCCGTAGCGATAGCCTGCGGCATGGCGGGCATTATCGTGGGCACTGTCACCCTTACGGGCCTAGGGCTAAAATTTGCGACCGGGCTGGCGGTCCTTGCCGGCGGCAACCTGTACCTGCTTATGTTTTTTACAATGCTTAGTTCCATTGTCCTTGGCATGGGCGTTCCAACGACGGCAAACTACCTGATCACGTCAACGATCTGTGCGCCAGCCTTGATCGGCATGCTTGTGTCCCTTAACGGGTTGGAAGTGCCGACTGCCGCAATTGTCATGGGTGCCCACATGTTCGTGTTCTACTTTGGGATCATCGCTGACATTACGCCGCCCGTAGCTTTGGCTGCAATGGCCGGCGCAGCGGTTGCAAGAGGCGAGCCTTTGAAGACGGGGGTCAACGCCACGCGAATCGCGATCGGCGCGTTCATAGTTCCGTACATCTTCGTGCTGAACCCCGCCATGCTTATGATAGACACCCACTTCACGCTCGTGATACTCAGCCTAGCCACAGCTATGCTCGGGATGTACTCGCTTTCAGGGGGCCTCGCGGGATACGTGCAGGACCACTGCAGGTGGTACGAGAAGATAATCCTCGCAATCGCCGGCTTGACAATGATATATCCCGAAACTATGACGGACTTCATTGGCTTCGCGCTGCTCGCGCTTGTGTTCGTCGCCCATAAGCTGCGGACGCGCAAACAAACCGCGTAAGCGGCGGGGACGGTATAGTAAGGCGAAAAATAAACGACGGGGCGGGCCCGCGAATGGGAACCGCCCCGTATTTGCCAATTTTTATTTTAAAATGTTTATGCAAGATTTACCGGCAGCCCGGTTTTTATCGACTCGGTGCAAGCGAGCGTTATTTCCAGCGTTTTAATAGCGTCGGAATACGGCGAACGTATTTTTGAGCCGTCGCCCGATATAGCCGCGTCGACGAAAGTCCGGTCGCACAGCGTGCCGAAATCGACGCCGGAGCGGTATGTGACGACGCTCTGCCCGGCGCCGCCTTCGTTCGCGGGTTCGTAAACAGTCGTGGATTCGCAGAGCCTGTACTCCATCCGTGCGCCGCGCGAGCCGACCGTTATTTTGGAATCCCACGAGAGGGGGCCGGTCGAATAGCAACCGGTCATCATCGTGCATATAAGCCCGCTTTTGAATTTTATTACGGACGTGGTCGTATCGTCCGTGTCGTAGCCGGGGAACTCCCCTTCGGTTACGAAGCCGCGCCTTGCCACTGAATATGCCGATTCGGCTTCGCCGAACAGGAGGCGCAGCATATCTACCTGGTGAATCGCCTGCTCGGTAAGCTGCCCTCCCGAAAGCGCCTTGACGCGCCACCATTCCACGCGGGGCACTCCGCCCACGCGCGAGGCTTCTACCGTGACGGCCGGCCGTTCGCCCACAAAGCGTATCGCCGGTTCGTTTATGTCGTCGTACCGGCATTGGAACCCGACTGCCGTAATCAGCTTCTTTTCTTCTATTTTTGCAAGGATTTGCCGCGCGAGCCCCATATCGAGCGCGATCGGTTTTTCCACAAACATCGGGATGTTCCGATCGATGGTTTCGAATTCGATTTCGCCGTGCTTGGACGGGGGCACGCAGACGAAGACCATGTCGGGGTCCACCGCGTCATACATTTTTCGAAAATCCGTAAAAGCCGCCGCCCGGCCGCCAGGCGCTTCGGCCGCGAACGCTTCGGCGCGTTCTGAAATTAAATCGCAGAACCCGGCAAGCTCGATGTCCTTGAATGTTACTAAATGTTTTAAATGGTAACGGCCGATTCCGCCGCACCCTATCATAACAGCCTTTTTCATATGGTATCCCCCTATGCGTATTCGCAGCGCCGTAACGCAATATCGGCCGCGCCGCTCGTTTGCGTGCAGTATGACACAGCCGCATTCCATTGTCAAATTCATAACAAAAGTTATAAATCGCCGAATATGGATAAGTATAAATGATGGAAACCGTGTTTCCATTCCGGTTGGATTTATATGACGGAGACAGGAGCGGATTGCATGACTGCCAGGGAACGCATTTGCGAAATACCGGACCTGAAAATTGAGCAGGCCATTGTAAAGATGAAGGACAACGAGCTGTTTGCATTTATACAGATACTAAACCTTTTTGTCGAAAAATTTCCGCTGCTTGAGGCGGAGCTCAAAAAGACCCTCGAAGACAAGGATTATGCGGGCCATTCGAAATGCCTATCGGTCGTCCGCGACATGCTGAAATCGATGTACGCGGACGATCTTGCCGAGGACTGCCAGAGGCAAATCGACGGCCTGATTAACGTAAACCACGTAAAGGCCGAGGCGTACCTGAACTATTTTATATCGGTGCTGGCGATGCATTCGATTAATATTCAGATGGCTATATATGATGAAAACGAAGATGAGGCGGCGGGGCGGGAAGCGCAACCAGCGCCTGCGGCCGCCGCGCAACAAGCC
>Ga0082212_10011931_pt1 | contig 10975 bp, 8 predicted proteins | sample TergutNt197P3_FD_71548 | JGI IMG/M metagenome (GOLD analysis project Ga0082212, IMG submission 71548) | Neocapritermes taracua P3 segment gut microbial communities from Petit-Saut dam, French Guiana - Nt197 P3 | ecosystem: Host-associated > Arthropoda: Insects > Digestive system > Gut ...
GTTCCTGCCCTACGAGCAAATCTACAACGACGCGCAGCGGCGGTATACGGGGACCGGGCTGGGCATGGCCATTTCCAAGCAGCTATGCGAGCTGATGGGCGGCAGCATGGAGATCGAAAGCGAGCTGGGGGCCGGGACGACAATCCGGTTCAGGCTCCCGTTCGGACGCTCGGACAGCAAGGAACTCGGCTGGCAGGCCACCCCTTCCGACACGCTGGAAGGGATACGCGTGCTGGCGGTGGACGACGACCCGCTTTCGCTGGAGATCATGGAAGGACTGCTGCAATACGCCGGGGCGGAGGCCACCACAGCCCAGAACGGCCCGTCCGCGCTCGAAATCATTGAGGAGCGCAGCGGCCGCGGCGAGTCCTTTGACGTGATCTTGCTGGATTATCTGATGGAGGGCATGAGCGGCATAGAAACGGCGCGCGAAATACGCGCGCGTCTGTCCGATATCCCCAATCTGCTGATGGTAACGGCCTATCAAAAGCTGATGCTGAAAAGCGAGCTGGAAAAGTGCGGGATCGAGGACGTCATCGAGAAGCCGTTTTCGCCGACGGGCTTTATCAGTCAGATCGCGGCGGCCGTCGGACGCAGGTCCGGCCAGGCGGAGAATTTTGCGCAGACGCAAACACAGACGCGTTTTAAGGGCGCTCATGTCCTGATCTGCGAGGATAACCCGATCAATCAGGAGGTCGCCCTCGGTATCTTTGAGGAATTCGGTGTCACGGCGGAGGTGGCGGAAAACGGAAAAACCGGCGCGGAAGCCCTCCTGCGGGAGGACGCGGCGCCGGATGCGTTCGATATGATCTTCATGGACCTTCAAATGCCCGTGATGGACGGCTACGAGGCGACCCGGCTGATCCGGGCCGACGAGCGGTATCGGGACATCCCGATCATCGCCCTGACCGCCGACGCCATGAAGGAAGTCTCCGGCCAGTGTATGGAGGCCGGGATGAACGACTACCTGTCCAAGCCCGTGGCGTTTGATAAGGTACACGAGACGTTTTTGAAGTGGCTGCCGGAAAGCAAGAAAATCACGTGACCCGGTCTGTTTCCCGCGTTTCTTTCAAATTCCCGAGCTTCTCCGCGCGGCGGGCCAGCTCTTCGGTCAGGGCTTCCAGCGGGATATCTTGCGCGCTCATCAGCACAAGCACATGGTAGAGCAGGTCGGCGATTTCGCCAACGGCCTGCTCTTTGTCATTGTTTTTGGCCGCGATGATCGTCTCGCCGCACTCCTCGGCGACTTTTTTCAGAATTTTATCCAGCCCCTTGTCAAACAGGTAGCAGGTGTAAGAGCCCTCCTCGGGGCTTTTTTTGCGTTGCCCGATGACGGCATAGAGTTCACACAGCACGTCGTTCATTCCCGCACCTCCCATGGTTCATAGAAGCAGCTCGTGTGCCCGGTGTGGCATGTCGGCCCGGCCGGGACGGCGGTAACCAGCAGCGTGTCGCGGTCGCAGTCCGGGGCGATCGAAACGACGCGCAGCGTGTTGCCGGACGTCTCGCCCTTGGTCCAAAGCGTTTGGCGGCTGCGGCTGAAAAAGGTCACAAGCCCGGTTTCCAAGGTCTTACGCAGGGCCTGCCTGTCCATGTAGCCCAGCATCAGCACATCCTTGGTCGCGCTGTCCTGCACGACGGCGGGCAGCAGCTCGCCTTTTGCGAAGCACGTCTCCCACTGGCCCGCGAATAGGGCCTCGCGCAGATCGACCGCGCCGCTGTACAGCGCTTTGCCGATGATACAGCCGTCCATGCCCAAATCGCGCAGGGCCTCCACATCGCCCAGGCCCGAGACGCCCCCGCTGGCAATCAGCGCACCGGAGCCGTTGAACGCTTCCTTCATGGCGCGCAGGCGGTCAAGCGACGGACCGCCCAGCTCGCCGTCGGTGGCGATGTCGGTATAAATCAGCGTTTGCACGCCCAGCTTGGCCATATCGGCGGCCATTTGCGTATCGGCCAGCCCGCCGTCCTCGCGCCAGCCGCGCGTCTTGACGCGCCCGTCCAGCGCGTCGATGCCCGCGGCAACCCGCTCCGGGCCGTACCGCGTCAGCGCGCGGGACACGACGGACGGGTCCTCCGCCGCCGCGGAGCCGAGTACGAAGCGGTACACGCCCAGCGCGTCGGCCCCGGCCAAATCCGCGTCGCTGCGTAGACCGCCGCCCAGCTCGATTTTGGCGGGCACGGCGGCTTTGACGATGGCGCGCACCAGCTCGGCGTTGCGCCGCGCGCCGTCCTTCGCGCCGTCGAGGTCGACGACGTGGATCAAGGCGGCCCCGGCGGCCCGGTAATCCGCCGCGACGCGCAGGGGGTCGTCCGCGACGGTGTGCGTGGTGTCAAAGTCGCCCTTGCGCAGCCGGACGCATTGCCCGTCCTGCAAGTCGATGGCGGGGATGATCTGCATACAGTAACCTCCGGTCTACCCTCTCAGGCCCCTGCGGGGCCAGCTCTCCCAGAGGGAGAGCCAAGAGGCTTGCTAAAATTCCCTTGCCTCCCCCCTTGGGGGAGGTGCCGACCGCAGTCGGCGGAGAGGGGCTTATAACGCTCCCTTTGTAGACGGTACACCCTCGCCCGTGACGCGGCTGGCCATGCGGAAGGCCCGCCCGGCGGCCTTGAACAGCGCCTCGGCCATGTGGTGGGCGTTGTCCCCGGATGCCTTCAAATGCAGGGTGAACCCGGCGGACACGGCAAGCGCGCGGAAGAACTCCCGCGTCAGCGCGGCGTCAAAGGTCCCGATGCTTCCGGTCAGCTCCGCGTCAAAGGTCAAAAACGGGCGCGAGGAGATATCCAGCGCGGCAAAGCCCAGCGCCTCGTCCATCGGCACGTGGCTCTCGCCGAAGCGCTCGATGCCCTTGGTGTCGCCCAGCGCTTCCCGCAGGGCTTGCCCCAGCGTCAGGCCCATGTCCTCCACGGTATGGTGCGCGTCCACGTGCAAATCGCCCCGCGCGCGGGCCGTCAGGGTAAAACCGCCGTGGAACGCCAGCGTGGTCAGCATGTGGTCAAAGAACCCGATACCCGTCTGGATATCGCTTTCAGCGGGGCCGGGCCGGACGGTCACGGTGATGTCCGTCTCTTTCGTCTTGCGCGTGACGGTGCTTTCAATCATACGATCAGCTCCTTGATGGCGTTTATCAGGATTGCGTTTTCAGCTTCACTGCCTCCGGTGATGCGCAGATAGGGCGGGGTTCCGAGGATGCGCACGCGGATGCCGCGCGCCAGCAGCCCGTCATACACCGCTTTGCCGTCCGGCGCGTCAAGCAAAACGAAGTTCGCCAGCGTATCGGTCAGACGCCAGCCGTCCCGCCCCGCAACTACAGGCGCCAGCGCGGCGTACAGCGAACGCGCGGAGGCCGCCATTTTCGCGGCGTTTTCGCGCAGCAGCTCGGGATACGAGTATACCACCTCGCCGACGCGCTGGGTCAGCGCGGTGACGTTGTAAGGCAGCTTGGCGCACCGCAGGCAGCGGGTCAGCTCTGCGCCCGCCAGCGCGAACCCCAGCCGGATACCGGCCAGCCCCACGTTCTTGGAGGCCGTGCGCAGGACGATCAGGTTGTCCAAGCTCACGATTTCCGGCACGACGCTTTGATCCCAGAAATCCATGTAAGCCTCGTCCAAAACGGCCAGGCAAGGGACGCTTCGCGCCAAATCCAGCGTTTCTTCGCGCCCGACGCCTTGCCCGGTGGGGTTGCAGGGGTTTGATAAGATCACGCAGTCCCCGGCGCGCGCCTCGCGTTTCAAGGCTTCCAAGTCCGGCAGGCCGTTCTGCCTCATTTGCGCGACGCAGACCAGCTCCCGCATTTCGGCGCAGAAGCGGAAGGTCCCAAAATCCGGCTCGCTGAGCAAAACGCGCCCTTCCTGCGGAACCAAAGACGCGATGATCACGCTGATCAGCTCGTCCGAGCCGCACCCGGCGGTGATATGCTCCGGGCTGACCCCGTAGTACGCGGCGGCCTTTTCGCAGACCTTGGAAGCCAGAGGGTCGGGGTAGCGGTTCAGCGGCGTGGCGGCCAGCGCCGCGGCGATTTCGGCCCGCTGCCGGTCCGGCATGGGGCAGAAACTCTCGTTGGCGTCCAGCACGACCTCCGCCGGAACGAAGTCCGGCAGGGGGGAGGTCAGGGTTTTGGCTTTGTCGGGGATCAGCATGGAGGTGTCCGTCCTTTTTAAGTTTCGATCCGTATCCTCAAGGCCGCCGTGTGGGCGTCCAGCCCTTCGATCTCCGCCAGGCGCGCGGCCGTGACGCCGCCGCGGCTGAAGCTCTCCGCGTCGTATTCGATGAGGCTGATGTATTTGATAAAGCTCAGCGCCGACAGCGGCGAGAAGAAGCGCGCCGTCTCCGCCGTCGGCAGGACGTGGCTCGGGCCCGCGATGTAGTCGCCCAGCGGCTCCGGCGTCCACGGCCCGACAAACAGCGCCCCGGCGTTGCGGATGGCCGGGATCAGCGCGTCCGGGTCTTTGACCAGCAATTCCAGATGCTCCGGCGCGAGGGCATTGGCGCACTCCGCGCATTCGGCCAGGTCCGCGCAGACAAAGGCCGCGCCGTAAGCCTCCAGCGACGCCGCGGCGATATCGCGGCGGGACAGGGCCTCCAACTGCGCCTCCAGCTCGGCGTTGACGCGCTCCGGCAGGGCCGGGCAGTCCGTGACCAGATAACAGGCCGAGTCGGGGTTATGCTCCGCCTGGCTGAGCAGGTCGGCGGCAATCAATCGGGGGTCGGCGCTGTTGTCGGCGATCACGAGGATCTCCGACGGCCCGGCGATCATGTCGATGTCGATCACGCCGTACAGGATGCGCTTGGCCGCCGCCACATAGGGGTTGCCGGGGCCGACGATCTTATCGGCCGCCGGGACCGGGCCCGCGCCGTAGGCCAGCGCGGCGACCGCCTGCGCCCCGCCGATGGCGTACACCGCGTCCACGCCCGCGATCAGCGCGGCGGCCAATACCTCGTCGCGCAGATGCCGCGTGGGCGGCGTGACCATGATCAATTCCTCCACCCCGGCGGCTTTGGCCGGGACGGCGTTCATCAGCACGCTGGACGGATAGGCCGCCGTGCCGCCGGGGACGTACATCCCCACCCGGCGCAGCGGGCGCAGCAGCATCCCGACCTTCGCCCCGTCGGGGTTCTGCCATGTGCCGCCCGTGGGCAGCAGGCGTTCCTGATAGTCGCGGATATTCCGCGCCGCGCGCTCCAAGTCGGTGATCACGGAGGTGTCGCACCGCTCATAGGCGGCCCTAAGCTCCGCGCGCGTGACCTCGCGCGGCTCGGCGTTGTCAAATTGCAGCGAAAGGCGGGTCACCGCGTCCCAGCCGCCGGATTTGACCTCGGCGCAAATGGCGCGGGCGGCGGCTTCCGTCCCGGCGTCCGCCTCGCGGCGGCGGCCGCGGATTTCGTCTAAACGGCGCGCCTCCTCCGGCGTGCCGCGGGTCACGACGGTCAGCTTGCTCATGGCCGGATCGCCTCCTTGCATAGGCCGATAAAGTGTGTCACGGGGCCGCGCTTGGTCTTGACGGCGGCGATGTTGGCGATCAGCCGCGCGCTGATATCCGCCACCGTCTCGATCGGGGCCAGGCCGTTTTCGCGCAGGGTGTCCCCCGTTTCCACAAGGTCGACGATCGCGTCGGCCAGCCCCAGGATCGGGGCCAGCTCCACCGAACCCTCGATGCGGATGATGTCCACGTCCATGCCCCTGCGCTCAAAGAACTGCCGCGTGACGCGCGGGTATTTGGTGGCCACCGTGCGGTGGTGCATCGGCCCGAAGAAATCCGCGCCCTGCCGGACGGCCAGCATAAAGCGGCACGCGCCGAAGCCAAGGTCCAAAACCTCGTAGAAACTCCGCCCCTGCTCCAAGATAAAATCCTTGCCGGCGATGCCCAGGTCGCACGCGCCGCGCTCGACATAGGTGATCACGTCCGGGGCCTTGGCCAGCACGACCTCAAAGCCCGGAAGCACGCCCTGCCCGGAGGGAAGCGCAACGGGCAGGATCAGCCGCCGCCCCGGCTCGCGGAGATTCGAGCAGTCCGCCCCGGCCCCCTCAAACATTTCGATGGAGCGTTTCAAAAGACGCCCCTTCGTCACCGCGACGCGCAGAGGAGCGTCCTCCGCGGCAGGCTGTGTGATATCGTTCATACAATAAGCCCCTCCAGTTCAGCGATCGCGTCCAGATCCAGCACAAAGCCGATGGCTGGGGCGTCGATCCCGAAGCGTTCCATCAGGCGGTCATACCGCCCGCCGACGGCAACCGAGCGCGTCGCGCCGGGCACGTAGACGCGGAAGATCAGGCCCGTGTAGTAGTCCATGCGGCTGACCATCGAGCCATCCAGCGTGATGTTCTCAGATGTGAAGTGGTTTGAGAGGGTTTTCAGTTCTTGCAGCATATCTTGCGCTTCCGGGTTGGAGATAAACCCCATCGCCTCGTCAAAGTCGCGGATGCCGGACAGCATCGACAGACGCTCCAACGCTTCCGCCTCTTGGCGGTCCGGGGCCTCCGACAGGATGTCGCTGACCACGGCAAAGTCGCGCCGCTCAAAGGCGGAAAGCAATTCCGCGTCTTTGTCCGGCCCCAGCCCCAGCGTACCAATCATCGAGCGGATCAGCCCCGCGTGGCCGATCTCCACATGCAGCGTCGCCAGCCCCACAGCGCGCAGGGTGTTCAGCAGCAGGCGCACGATCTCCGCGTCTACGCTTGCCGTATCCGCCGCGCGGCCGATATGCTCGACCCCGGCTTGGCCGTATTTTTCGACGCGCCCGTCCGGCTGCACGCGGAACACCGGCTGGGCGTAGCAGAGCTTCAGCGGCATCGGGTCGCCGCGCAGTTTCGTCGCCGCCACGCGGGCCGCCGGGATGGTCGAATCGGGCCGCATCACGCACATGCGCCCGAAGCGGTCCTCCAGCTTGACCATGGCCTCCTGCGGCAGCGGCAGCCCGGCGTGGATGAACAGGTCGTAATATTCCAGCTCCGGTGTGGCGATCTGCCGGTAGCCGGAGGCGGTCAGCGCGTCCAGCACCCGCCGCTCCAGCGCGCCGCCGCGCGCCGCCTCCGGCCCCAATTCATCGCGCAGGCCGGGCGGGATGCCGATCCATCGGAGGGGTTTTGCGTTACTCATTGCTTACAAACTCCAATTCTGTCCTAAATGGATAACAAGTCCATCTGCGTGCTTTCCGGCAGTGCCCCGAACGCCCCGGCCTCCCGCAGCGCGTCGATGTGCGCCTTGTTGGCCTTGGTGCGGATTTGAATTTCCTCCACTGACAGGAACGGCGACTTCTCCCGCTCCTGCGTGATGCTCAGCGCCGCCGCGTCGCCGAGGCCCGGCAGGGCCGTGAACGGGGGCAGCAGCGTGGTTTCATCGGTTTCCAGAAAATCGGTCGCGTGGGACTCCGTCAGGCTGATGGGCCGGAAGGCAAACCCGCGCAGGTAAAATTCATACACGACCTCCAGCGTAACAAGCTGCTCTTTGTCCTTGTTCTTGTCCTCGCCGCCGCCGCCGTCGCCGTTACGGCCGCTTTTCAGGCGCCGCTTGATCCCCTCGATCCCGGAGGTCATCAGCGGGGCCTCAAAATGCTTGGCGCGCTTGGTAAAGTACGCGCGGTAGAACTGGAGCGGGCGGTGTACCTTGAACCACGCCACGCGGAACGCCATCATCACATACGCCACCGCGTGGGCTTTTGGGAACATGTACTTGATCCGGCGGCACGACTCGATATACCAGGCAGGGACGCCGGCCCGGCGCATCGCGTCCTCCCATTCGGGCGTCAGCCCCTTGCCCCGGCGCACCGACTCCATGACCGTGAAGGCCAGTTTGTTATCCAGCCCCTTGGAAATCAAGTATAACATGATATCGTCGCGCGAGCAAATGATTTCACGCAGCGTCGCCACGCCCTTGGTCACAAGCTCCTCCTGATTGCCGCGCCAGACGTCGGTCCCGTGCGACAGGCCCGATATGCGCAGCAGCTCCTCAAAGCATTTTGGCTGGGTCGTTTTCAGCATCCCGCGCACGAACTGCGTGCCGAACTCCGGCACGGCCACCGCGCCGCTCTCGCCGAGGATCGGGTCCTTCTCATAACCCAGCGCCTTGGAGGAGGTGAAAATGCCCATGGTATCCGGGTCGTCCAGCGGGATATCCATTGCGCTGACGCCCGTCAGCTCCTCCAGCGTGCGGATCATCGTCGGGTCTTTGTGGCCCAGCAGATCGAGTTTCAGCAGGTTTTCCTCAATGGAATGGTAATCAAAGTGCGTGGTGACCATCTTGGTCTTGTCGTTGGCCGGGTAATGCACAGGGCAGAAATCGTTGATGTCATAGCCCTTCGGGATGATGACCAGGCCCCCGGGGTGCTGGCCCGTCGTATCCTTCACGCCGACACAGCCAAGGGCCAGACGGCTGACCTCGGCCGGGTTGTCGTCGGGATGCCCCAGCTCCTCGATGTACTTTTTCGCGTAGCCGCGCGCGTTGTTGGTTTGCAGCGTGCTGATCGTCCCGGCGCGGAACACGTGATCCTCCCCGAACAGCTCCACCGTATGCGCGTGGGCGCGCTCCTGATACTCGTCGGAGAAATTTAGGTCGATATCGGGTTTTTTATCGGCAAAAAATCCGAGAAATGTGGCGAAATTCAAATCAAAGCCGTCTTTTTGAAGCGGCTTGCCGCACTTCGGGCATATCTTAGGCGGCAAGTCCACGCCGCAGAGCGCGCCGTACCGCGCGTCCTCCGCCGGAAACTCCCAATACCGGCAGTCCGCGTCGGCGCAAAGATAGTGCGGCGGCAGGGCGTTGACCTCGGTGATGCCGGCCAGAAACGCCACGATCGACGAGCCGACCGAGCCACGGGAGCCGACGTAGTAGCCCTGCTCCAAGCTGCGCTGTACGATCTTCTGCGCGATGACGTAGATCACGTCGTAGCCCTTTTCGATGATCGGGCCCAGCTCCGCTTTGATGCGCTCCATTAGGAACGGCGGCGGCTCCGGCCCGAACAGCGCGCGTACCTTGTCGTAGCAGAGCTTTGTCAGGGTGTCCGCCGAGCCCTCAATCACCGGGGAAAACTCGCCGTCCCGCACGGGCTTGATATCTTCGCACCGCGCGGCGATGGCCCCGGGATTCGTCACGACGACCTCCAGGGCTTTTTCCGCGCCGAGGTAGGCGAATTCCGCCAGCATATCATCCGTGGTGCGGAAGTACAGCGGCAGCGGCTCGTCGCGGTTCATCCCCGTCCCGGCCAGCAGGACGCGGCGGTACAGCTCGTCCCCCGGCTCGAGAAAATGGACGTCCCCCGTGGCGCAGACGGGGATGTTCAGTTTCTCGCCCAGCGCGACGATCACGCGGTTGTAGTCCCGCAAAGCCTCGTCGTCCTTGGCGATGCCCTCCAAAACCATGAAGCGGTTGTTGCTGAGAGGCTGTATCTCCAGATAATCGTAAAATTTAGCGATGCGCTCTAGTTCCTCGGCGGGCTTACCCTCGACAATGGCGCGGAACAGGTCCCCGGCCTCGCAGGCCGAGCCGACGATCAGCCCCTCGCGGTGTTCCAGCAGCATCTCGCGCAGGATGCGCGGACGCCGCCAGAAATGCTTGGTGTGGGATTTCGACGTCAGGCGGTACAGATTGCGTAACCCCGTCTCGTTCTGCGCCAGCAGGATGACGTGATAGTTGCTCATGCGTTTGCTGTCCTCGGTTTCCGCCGGGGGGACATACGCCTCCATGCCGTAGAGGACGCGGATGCCCGCCTTTTTCGCCGCGGCCATGGCGTCGGGGAAGCTGTGGCAGACGCCGTGGTCGGTGATGGCGATGGCCGGATGGCCCCATTCGGCGGCTTGCCTGACCGCCTCGCGCACGTCGGTCAGCGCGTCCTTTTGGGACATTTGGGTGTGCAGATGCAGTTCGACGCGCTTTTGCGGGGCCGTATCCTGCCGCCGCGCGCGCGGGCAGCAGCGGATCGAGGACGGGCGCAGCACCCATTCGGAAATATCCTTGTACGTGTCCAGCTGCATTTTCCCGGTGACTTCTAACGTATCCCCCGCTTTATAAACAGCGTCCAGCTTCTTGGCCAGTGCCTTGCCTTGGGGCAGGGTATCCGACTGAAACAGGAGCTTGACGCGCACCGCGCCGGTCGCGTCGCCCAAATCGGCTTGCACCAGCAGCTTTGTCCCGTTCATCAGCTCGCGCGCCTCCATGTCCGCGATGCGTCCGGCAACGGTGGCGCGGCCTTCGGCAAACACCACGTCGCCCATCGGGACCGGCTTCGTTTTGAACGGTTTGCCAAACAAAGGTTTGGCAGTGGAGAGTTGAGAGTGGACAGTGGAGAGTTGGGAGGACGCGGGGGAGGGCGGCTTGGCGGCGGGGGGTGGGACGGCTCCGTCCACGGACAGCGTGACGGCGGACAGGCCGTACTTGGCCTGCAGCGCCGCGCGCGCCCAGTCGATCCACTGGACGGTCGGCGCGCCGCCGCCAAGCTCCACGTCCATACTGCGCTTGGCTTTGGACAGGCGCACAGCCCGCACCCACGGCTCCGGTGAGGACGCCGCGGGTGCGGTCAATTCAAATACTTGTGAGAAGGGGCGTTTATCGGACATGCGGATGCTCCTTAATTGTTCTCAATTTCTCTCGCGTATCGTAACAGTTTCTCCAACGCTTGACCCTCCGGCACGGTTTCCACGATCTCGCCTTTCTTGAAGATCACGCATTTCCCGTCGCCGCCCGCCAGGCCCACGTCGGCGGCCTTTGCCTCGCCGGGGCCGTTGACGGCGCAGCCCATGACCGCGACCGTGATGGGCGTTTTGACGTCTTTCAGCGCGTCTTCCACGGCGTGGGCCATCGCCCCGACGTTGATCCGGCATCGCCCGCAGGTCGGGCAGCTGACCAGCTCCAGCCCGGTTTGGCGCAAATGGCAAGCCTTCAAAATGGCGATCCCCGCGCGGACTTCTTCCGCCGGGTCGGCGGTCAGGCTGACGCGGATCGTATCGCCGATGCCGCCGCACAGCAGCGCGCCGATCCCGAC
>Ga0082212_10011932_pt1 | contig 10974 bp, 3 predicted proteins | sample TergutNt197P3_FD_71548 | JGI IMG/M metagenome (GOLD analysis project Ga0082212, IMG submission 71548) | Neocapritermes taracua P3 segment gut microbial communities from Petit-Saut dam, French Guiana - Nt197 P3 | ecosystem: Host-associated > Arthropoda: Insects > Digestive system > Gut ...
TCATCCTCTCTTATATCTATGTTCTCATTATATCATTATCATCAACTATATTCAATCATTATAACGATATTTTATGAACTTTATATGCATATAATGTGACTTTAGAGGTTTTCGGAGGCTGCCAGAATAGTGCGGGATTCCCGCATCGCCAGGTAGTGACGAGCGTATCCGACGGTACGCCGAAACTTAGCGACGTTCCCGAGGGAACGTCTGGTCAACTGATGTATCAAAGCGTCTTCGGTGTACTGGATGACACTGCCATGGACCAGATTGAGTCCGATCTTGTCAACTGCTCGAATTACAATCCGACGACCCGTTTCGGCGTAACCTCGGCGTGGAACCCCGCCGACCCCCCCAGCCACTTTACCTGGGATACAACCGGATACGTCAACAGGTACCTGCAACTGTTGCCGGAGGCTGACTATTTCGGCGTAGGCGACGGACTGAACACCGCAGGAATAAATTGGTGGATGACTACTAAAGGCAGCAACAACATCTATGGAACAGGCGAAGACAACCGGCGTAGACAGTTCACTGTCAAGCTTGACCACAACATCAACAGTATGCACCGACTCAGCGGCACCTACACGCTCGAGAAGAACGTCGGCGAGGACGGCGGCCCGGCGTGGGGGGAAAACAGCTATATCGGTCAGAACTGGCGTAAACCGCAGAATATAACCCTGTCGTTAACTTCTACGCTGTTACCGACGCTGCTCAACGAGTTCCGTTTCGGATACTCCCGCCTGACGGGATACGTAATGAGTTCCATAGACGCAAGCGAAGGTAAATTGAAGCCTATCCTCGATGATCTGGTGTCAGGCCTGAACCTGCCGAATTACCGTAGCGATCTGCCTATCGTCGTCAGCTATGACGGTCTAAAGTTTGGTCCTGGCAGCAACTACATAGGCGACGGCGTCAGCGCCCCATTTTCCAGCCGCGGCGTAATGAACAACACCTGGGGCGGTACAGACCAGCGCTGGACGGCTGCCGACACCATCACATGGATGAAGGGCGCCCATTCGTTCAAGGGCGGCTTCGAAGTGAGGCTCTCCCAGGCATTGTATGACTCCGATGGCGAAGGAGGCTTTTTCGGCACTTCCCACGCCGCCCCGTTAATTACCGGTGGTGACTCATCGATTGCGACTGATCGCGGCGGCTGGATGTGGCCTGGTATAACGCCAGCTTTCGGAATATTTTCCGGACTGTGGGCCTATAACAGCAACTCCGACCAAGGCGGCACGGTGGGCAACATGTTGGACTTCCTGTCTGGAACTGTTACTGATGTCCGGCAGTACTTCTTCATCGTGAAAGACGGCAGCAACTACCGCTGGAACGATATTAGCGCCGGCCAGAACAAATACATAACCGACATTCGCAGCAACGAATACAGCGCGTTCTTCAAGGACGACTGGAAGGTTACCAGCGATCTGACTTTGAACCTCGGCGTCAGGTACGAATACTACGGCGTGCCTTGGAACGCGACCGGCATGACCGTGGCGTTTAAGGGCGGCAGTTCAAGCATCCTGGGCCAGTATGGCTCCACCTGGATGAACTGGCTGGGAATCAATTCCAATTCCGCGCTGACTGAGTACGAGTTCGTTGGACCTGGTTCCGACCACTCCGACCGTAGACCCTGGAACAAGGACATGAATAATTTCGCGCCGCACGTTGGTTTCTCATGGCAGCTGCCTTGGGGTGGCAAGGGCCTTACTACGCTACGCGGCGGCTATTCCATATCCTACTCGCCGCTCAACAACTTCGACGGCTATAAGGGGATCATTGCCACGGTTCCCGGTACGGCAACACGTTTTACGCGTGACAGTCAATTAGAATATATAAACCTTGATAATGTCGGCAACATCGTGGGCACGCTCTATCCGACGATCAGTCCGATGGATACTATCACGGGTACGTCGCAGGGTGTGACCGTATATGACGAAAACATCCGGACGCCTTACACGCAGAGTATGAACCTTTCGCTGACGCGGCAGCTTAGCAGAGCGGTAACGCTGGACGTCCGCTATATCGGGACGCTGGCCCGTAATACGCTCAGCGGTATCAACGTAAACACGGCTAATTACAGGCAAAATGGATTGTTCGGCGAGTTTGAAAGAATTCGCGCCCAAGGCAGGGCAACCCTTGATAGTGATATTCCCGGGCTAACAGCGATATTTGGCCAAGGCGCCGCAGGTTGGATCATTGATAATCCCTACAGTTTGTTCGACATGAACACCTACGTAACCGGGTTAAGCCAACTGGCGAATAGCAACTACAGCGGGTTTGCTGGAAATATAGCTGCGGCTGGTTCTTGCGGCGACAATTGCTCCGGCGCCTACATAGTCAACAGCAGCCTTGACAATAATTTTATCTATGCCAATCCGCAGTTCGCCGGCGCCACGCTCATGAACAACGAAGGTTACACGAATTACCATTCTATGCAGGCGCAGGTAACGATGCGTCCGGCACGGGGTCTGAGCTTCCAGGCCACCTATACCTGGAGCCGGAGCATCATGGATCAGGGTGTCGGCGATTACAGTACCGGTGAGCGCAGATACTACCTCGCCGGCCAGCATCGATCGCACGCGCTGGCCGCCTACGGTTCGTATGAACTTCCGTTTGGCCCCAACGGGTTTGTGTTCCGTGACGCCCAAGGCGCTTTCAGAAAAGCAATCGAAGGCTGGGGACTGAGTTGGGTTGCCAACATCAGCAGCGGCGTTCCCCTTTCGATTACCGGCAACGGCGGCTTATGGGGCGTCACCAATCCCGTTTTGGAACGCCCGGATCTGTGGAACAATAAGGACGGCAAGGTTGAATATAGCTGGAATAGCGATGGCACCTGGAACTCTGCTTCCTTCTTTGGTAACAATTATACGAAAGTCACTGATCCTCAATGTCTGGCGTTGGATGCTGAGTTAGAGCCCAACTGTACCTTGAAAGCGCTGGCGCTAACGTCCGATCCCTCTGTAATTGTGGTCAGGAACGCACGGCCCGGCGAGATCGGCAATATGACTCCGAACTCTCTGACCGGTCCCGGCCGCTGGAGTCTCGATATGGCCATGTCCAAGTCGGTTGAATTCATGGAAGGGAAGCGTATCGAGTTGCGCATCGATGCGGCTAATATATTCAACCACGCGACGCCGTCCGGCTCCGCGGATACTTTTAACCATGCACCGCGCTACGATGTGATCAACCCGCCGGATTTCGGACTAAACGGCAACAGTCCATTTGGTTACATAGCCACGAAGTCTGGTCACCGGACGTTCCAGGCGAAGATCAGGGTCAGCTTCTAAAATCGGCCTGAACTGAAAAGCAAGCCGCGGGCAGGCTGCATTACAGCAGCCTGCCCGCTTTTTTATGTTCATACAGCCCGGATATTGCCAACGGCTAACACTGCCCCCTTCATTTATTGAAACTTAGGGCGTGACGCCTGCGCTTCCGTGTCAACGCCTGCCTTTTTCAACATTTAGTCTCGGCAAACCGCCGACTGGCGGTTCCCATGACTTGCCGATGCAATGCTCAAAATTATTAAAATGTGAATAGTCAAAAAATTATTTCATTGCGCATCGGTGCTTTTTTTGTTTCAATGTAAAATTGTAGTGTAGGTTATTTTATTGATTAGAGTTGATGCCTCCATGGAAACGCGGATGCTTTTCGCCATTCAGCGGCGTCAGCTTGTTGCTACAATCCAAATTTTTGAGGAAAGAAGGGCCTCAAAAATATTTAAGCCGGGATATTTTTTGAAATATCCCGGCTGGTTCGTTCTTCTTTGCTCCTTGGCTGGAGAAGGCGTTTTTTAATGTTTAACGAGGTAAGTCAAGTATGAAAAATGGAAAGTGCGGTATTAAGGCAATCCTTTTGATTGCGTTTTTGCTGTTGCTGTTTTTACCCCTGCACGTATCCGCGCAGTCAGGTACTACTCTTGGCGGCCGTGTAACGGATAGTTCCCAGGCCGTACTCACGAACGCCGAAGTTACGGCGACCAATCTGGATACGGGAGTGGAATCAAAGGCGGCAACTAATAACGCCGGCTTATACAATTTCCCAGGTCTCCAACCCGGCAATTACAAAGTTTCCGCGCAGGCTCCCGGGTTCCAGGAAAGAACCACAACTGATGTGCGCCTGAGAGCGGGCGCGTCGTCCACTCTTAACTTTGAAATGGCTGTGGCTGGAATCTCCACGGATGTATATGTTACCGGCGCCGCTGAAAACATGGTTCTGGACGCGGGTTCTTCAACGGGTACCGTTATGCAGGAAGAGCTTGTGTCGGAACTGCCTCTTGTCGGCAGCAACGTGATGGAACTGCTCAACTCCATGGGCGGCGTAATCAAGGCTGAAGAGCCTATTTTCGGCGCCTCCAATCAATCGTTCGCCGGAATCAGCGGCGGGTCGATTAACATCACTCGCGACGGCGTTTCCGCAACAGATATCCGTTATAATTCAGGCGTTTCCTCCACCAGCTACGTAAACCAGGAGCTGGTCGGCGAGTTCAAGATGATCCTTTCTCCTGTAGACGCGGAACTCGGCCGCGGCGCCGGCCAGGTGCAAATCACGACCAAGTCCGGCGGCAATGCCTTCCATGGTTCCGGCATCTGGAACGTCCAGAACACGGTGCTTGACGCCAGGAAGTTCGAAGATAAGCGTCAGGGTCTAACACCGCCGTGGCGCAACGTGAACAACTACACGCTCAGCGCCAGCGGCCCGATCGTCAAAAATAGAACTTTCTTTTTCGCGTCCTGGGATCAGCAGATCGTCCGCAGCAAGGAGTGGGCGATAGCCGCCACGCTTACCGACTGCGCCAGAAAAGGGATATATCGCTACTATGGCGGTGTTGTGAGCAAAAACCCCGTCGACTCCGGTAATTATGCCGCGTATGAGGCTACGAATTACCCGCGCGGCGTAACCGTTACGAGCGCCGAGGACGGCACGCCAAAAGTACCCGATAGGGGAGACGGTATACTGTATCTCCAAAGCGTATTCGGCGATCCGTCTGGAACGGAGGCGAATATAACCGACAAGGTTAATTGCTCGGATTACACTCCGCCTAACGGCTTACTCCCGGTAGCGACCGGGGCATGGTCGTCAGGGTATGCGTTTGACGCCAACCGCAGAGGCTTCGATCAAACAGGTTATGTCGCTAAATTCATGGACAAAGATCAGTATTTGCCAGAAGCTAATTATTTCGGACTCGGCGACGGACTGAACACCGCCGGATACAGGTGGTGGAGAACAAATAAAGGCAGCAACAATATCTTCGGGACAGGCGAGGACAACCGCCGTAAGCAGTTTACCGTAAAGATCGACCACAACCTCACAGACACACACAGGCTAAGCGGCACCTACACCATTGAAAAGAACGCCGGCGAGGATGGCGGCGTTGCGTGGCCGAGGAACAGCTACATCGGCCGGAACTGGCGCAAACCGCAGAGCTTTGTCGCGTCATTAACTTCGACTCTGAAGCCGACACTGTTAAACGAGTTCCGTTTCGGGTACAACCGCGTGACGGGCTACGTGATGAGTTCAATAGCCGCAAGCGACGGCCAGCTGGAGCCTATTCTTAATGATCTGGCGTCCGGCATACGCACCCCGTATTACGATACCGCCAGCGGCCCACTCGTTGTCAGCTATGACGACATGCAATTCGGCCCCATATTAGGCTTTCAGGCCAACCCGCCTCTCAGCCATCCCTATATGAGCCGAGGCCTCATGAACGACACCTGGGGCGGTACGGACAATAGTTACAACTTTGCGGACACTATTACCTGGATGAAGGGATCTCATTCGTTAAAGGGCGGCGTAAACGTAAAGACCAACCAGGCCTGGTATTTCCAGAACGGCAACAAAAGCGGGTCAGGCCCTTTTGTGCCGGCGATCAGAGGCGGAGACATGTCCGGGGCTAATGACAGGCTAAACCTCAACAATATGGCTGTTTGGAATTGGCGAGGCATAGCGCCGTATGTCACCGCGACTGATACTTATCCCGGAATATCGAGGGATAACGGCAATAACAACCAGACGACAGGAGCTCTGGGACAGGGAGTAGCGATTAGCAACCTGCTGAACTTCCTTGCAGGTTCCGTGAACGGCGTCGCGCAGGCCTTCTATCTCGTGAAAGACGGCAGCAACTACCGCTGGAACGATATTAGCAAAGGCGAGAACGAATACATAAACGACCTCCGCAGCCGCGAACTCAGCTTCTTTTTCAAGGACGACTGGAGGGTTACCAGCGACCTGACCCTGAACTTGGGCGTCCGTTACGAATACTACGGCGTGCCGTGGGAAGCGAGCGGCAAGATGGTAGCACTTGAAGGCGGCAGCTCAAGCCTCCAGGGTATGTTACCGACCTGGATGAAATGGCTGGGACTGGATCATAGTCCGACTATGACCAAGTATCAGTTCGTGGGGCCGAATTCAGACAACTCCGGCTTGCGCCCCTGGAACAGGGATATAAACAACTTTGCGCCGCACGTAGGCTTCGCATACCAGCTGCCTTGGTGGGGCAAGGGCTTGACGACGCTGCGGGGAGGCTATTCCATCTCCTATATGCCCATAACCAACTTCGACAACATGATTGGAAACCTGATCACTGTTCCCAGCGCAGCGGCAGCCAGCAACTTTACCTTCAACCCAGGCCGCGGCGGATACCAAAACCTTGAGTCCATCGGCAACTTTATAGGCTACGCAAGCAACCCGACACCAGGCGATCCTAGCATAGTCTATCCGACTATCCCGGTTATGAATCAAATCGTGAATATGTCCGGCGCGTTGACCATCTATGACGACAACCTCCGTAATCCCTATACACACAGCCTGAACCTGTCGCTGTCGCGCAACATCGGCAGATCGCTTACGGTAGACGTCCGCTATATCGGCAATCTGACCCGCAACCTGCTCAGCGGCGTAAACCTGAACACGCCTAGCTATATGTCGAACGGCCTGGTGGAAGAGTTCATGCTGGTTCGCACAAGGGGCGCGGCGGTAACCGATGCTGAAATTCCCCTTATGTCTCAGATATTGAAGCCCAACTTATCCGCAGACCCAAACTTTATCTCGGTTGCGACGAATCTGTCGTCCGCTATGGGCGGGGTGATGGACTATATCACCTACGGCAACGCATATAACCAACTGGCTGACGGTGACTTCAACGGGCTAGCCGGTACTCTGGCAAGATACGGCGCTTTCGGCCCCGGCCTTCCCGGCAACGCCATAAAGGCCAGCGCGCTGGCCGATAATTTCATCTTCAGTAATCCGGAGCTGCAAAGCGCCACCCTCATGACCAATGACGGCTATACGAATTACCATTCGATGCAGGCGCAGGTAACGATGCGTCCGTTGCGCGGCCTGAGCTTCCAGTCAACCTACACCTGGAGCCGGAACATTCAGGATCGGGGCGTCGAGAATTACGACACAGGCTCGCGCCGTTACTATCTCTCCGACCAGCATCGTTCACACTCGCTTACAACCTACGGTCAATACACACTGCCGTTCGGAGCTAACGGATTTTTCTTCCGCGACGCCTCCGGCGCTTTCAGGAAAGCGATCGAAGGCTGGGGCTTGAGCTGGGTTGCCAACCTCAGCAGCGGTGCGCCCATGAATTTCACTGGCGCCAATAGCTACTGGGGCATCAACCAGGCCGAAGTAGTGCGTCCTGACCTGTGGGACAACAAGGCCGGCAAGATCGAACATAAATGGAACTCAGACGGTACATGGGGTGGAGCTGCCTTCTACGGCGAAAAGTATGTAAAACGCCCCGATAGGTTATACTGTGCTAATGTATCGACAGAATTCGTGACCCGATGCCTGAATCAGCGGCGGGCGATGGTTCTGAAGGACGGTCTTGAGGATACCGACAATCCTACGTACGTTATCGTGAACAAGGAGCCCGGCAAAATCGGCAATATGGCTCCGAATTCTCTGACCGGTCCCGGTCGCTGGACTCTCGACTTGGCCATGTCCAAGTCGGTTGAATTCATGGAAGGGAAATCGATTGACTTCCGCATCGACGCCCAGAACATCTTCAACCATGCGACGCCGTCTGGAACCGCGGATACGTTTAACCACGCTCCGCGCTACGACGTGATCAACGCGCCGCAGGGCTTCAATATGAACTCTGCTGATGTGTTAGGTTACATAGCCACAAAGTCCGGTCACCGAACATTTCAGGGGAAACTCATTATCCGTTTCTAAAAACGGCATGATCTAAAAGCAAGCCGCGGGCATGCTGCGTTCCAGCAGCATGCCCGCTTTTTTTATGTTCATCCAATCCGGATATTGTCAACGGCTAAGTATTAGCTTAATTTCATTTCATGAACGCTAAAGAAATCTGCGCAATAATTCTAGCGGGGGGCAACAGCCGCCGCATGGGGCAAAACAAAGCCCTGATTAATATCGGAGGCCGTCCGCTCGTTGAGATTATGGCGCGGCGCGCGGCGCCATTGGCGGACAAAGTGTTTATTTCCTCGAACCGCCCGGAACTCTTCAGCTTTCTTCCGTTTCAGGTCGTTCCTGATATATGCCCCGATCAGGGACCGTTATCAGGACTCCAGGCGGTTATGAGAAAGCATATTTTTACGTTTTACATCACTCTTGCCTGCGATCTTCCCCGATTGCCCGCTTCGCTTATCAGCCGTATGCTGGATGTTGCGGAAGGATTTGACGCCGTCATTCCACGAACAACGGACGGCATGGCGCATCCGCTCGCGGCCGTATATCGCCGCACCTGCCTTCCCGTTATTGAAGATGCCCTGCGAAACAAAGCGAATAAGGCTATCGCCGCCTTTACCGGAGGCGGTCTGCACATTCGCTGGATGGAACCGGCGGAAGGGGTATTTAAGGACGGCAATCTTGTCAATATCAACACCCCTGAAGATTTGCGACGGTTTTTACCTCTTTAGATATACTTTGTTGTAAAGTATATCATCATGCATAACATGGCAAATGAAGCCATAGCCGATTACGGCGGCAAATTGACGGCGGCAAAAGGAGCGAAATGAGCAAAAAGGTATTTCTTATGGCGGTTATGAGCATGGCGGGGATGGCGCTTTCATGTAATACGGACAATACGCCTCAACTTGGAAAAGCATCGGTTGATAAAGTCATAAAGGCGATGACTCTGGAAGAAAAAGTCCAGTTGTTGATTGGAACGGGAATGGCAGGTTTCCCGGACGATAACGCTGTAGTGGGCGAAACGCAATCACTTGTGCCGGGCGCTGCGGGAACGACATGGCCGATACCGCGTTTGGGCATTCCTGCGATTGTACTTGCGGACGGCCCCGCAGGGCTGCGCATCGCGCCCATACGCGAAGGCGATTCACAAACATATTATTGCACGGCATTTCCGGTCGCCACGCTCCTGGCTTCTACATGGAATACTGAAACAGTTGAAAATGTCGGGAAAGCGATGGGGAATGAAGTATTGGAGTACGGCGTGGATGTATTGCTGGCGCCCGCACTGAATATCCATCGCAATCCCCTGTGCGGCAGGAATTTCGAATACTATTCCGAAGATCCGCTGATAAGCGGCAAAATAGCGGCGGCAATAACCCGCGGCGTTCAATCGAACGGAGTAGGCGTATCACTCAAACATTTCGCGGCCAATAACCAGGAATCCAACCGGATGGGAAATGACGTCCGCATCAGCCAACGCGCTTTACGCGAAATCTATCTGAAAGGATTTGAAATCGCCGTAAAGGAAGCTAAACCGTGGACGGTCATGTCGTCTTACAATTACATCAACGGGACATATACATCCGAAAGCCCTGAATTGCTGACCGGTATTTTGCGCGGCGAATGGGGCTTTCGTGGAAGCGTGATGACCGACTGGACGGGAGGAACGAACCCTCCGGCGCAAGTCCATGCCGGCAACGATCTGCTGATGCCGGGATCGCCCAGGCAATACGAAGCGATTCTGGCGGCGGTTAACGACGGTTCGTTATCCGTGCAGGATGTCGACCGTAATGTTAAAACGATATTGAACCTCATTCTGGATTCGCCCCGCTTCAAAGGATATAAATTTTCCAATCGCCCTGATTTGAAAGCGCACGCGGAAATCAGCCGTCAGTCGGCGGCTGAAGGAATGGTTTTATTGAAAAACTCCGAAGCCCTGCCATTGCCGGAATCGGTGCGAAAAGTCGCCGCTTTCGGCATTACTTCCTACGATTTCATTTCCGGCGGAACGGGAAGCGGAGACGTCAATAAGGCCTACAATGTATCTCTGCGGGAAGGCCTGAATAATGCCGGCTATCAACTGAACGCCGAACTGGCGGCCATGTATGAAAACTACATATCCGCTGAAAATGACAGGAATAAGCCCGACGCCGGCAATCCTTTTGCGATGTTTATGCCAAGGACGCGTCCCGCCGAAATGCTGCTTTCCTCGGCCGTGCTGAAAAAAATGGCGGCGGAAACCGATGTCGCCCTGTTGACCGCGGGCAGAACTTCGGGCGAATTTCTTGATAGGAAACTTCCGGACGATTTCGAGTTATCGAATAATGAACGCAGGCTGATTCAGGACGTCTGCAATGCTTATCATGCCGCCGGGAAAAAAGTGGTTGTCATTCTGAACATCGGCGGCGTTATAGAAACGGCTTCCTGGAAAAACCTGCCGGACGCAATTCTCCTGGCCTGGCAGGCCGGACAGGAAGGCGGCAACGCAGTCGCGGATATGCTGAAAGGCGCGGTAAATCCCTCCGGCAGGCTGACAATGACTTTCCCGATTAATTATATGGACGCGGCTTCCTCGGCTAATTTCCCCTACGATTATCAGCAGGATACGCGAAATCTGTTCGGTTCGCCCGGCAATCAGGGCGACGCAAAAAAAGAACCTGTTCGAAATATAGACTATACGGAATACAAGGAAGATATTTATGTCGGCTATAGGGACTTCGATTCCTCAGGCAAAAGCGTTTCGTATCCATTCGGGCACGGCCTTTCCTATACGAAGTTCGAATATGAAAACGCTTCCGTCACAGCCGGCAA
>Ga0082212_10011933_pt1 | contig 10974 bp, 9 predicted proteins | sample TergutNt197P3_FD_71548 | JGI IMG/M metagenome (GOLD analysis project Ga0082212, IMG submission 71548) | Neocapritermes taracua P3 segment gut microbial communities from Petit-Saut dam, French Guiana - Nt197 P3 | ecosystem: Host-associated > Arthropoda: Insects > Digestive system > Gut ...
TCAACGATTATGGCACAATGATGGTATGCGTGCTGCCGATGATTTTTCCTTTGGTAACATTGTGTAAAAAATACTGGCACTATCTGTTCATCTTGGGATATGTTTTGTTGACGTTTTACAGCGTCATGCTGACTGGTTCGCGGACTGCTTTTATCATGATGATCGTCCTGATGATTTTGCCCATATTGTTTTCGAAACATCGGTTCAAATTGATTCCCGTGATGCTCATCGTTGCCCCTGTCGGTTGGATGGTCATGCCGGAGTCGCTACAAAACCGCTACCGGACAATCTGGGACCCGACCATCAGTGAACAAGCAAATGCAAACATGCATGGACGAACAGTGGGCTTTTATGACGGGATGAATAACTGGGCAAACTATCCCATTTTCGGCGTGGGACCGGGGCAACACGGAACGGCTGTCGGCGGACGTTTTCAAGCACACAATCTTCCCGGTCAGGTTGCAGGAGAAACAGGCACGCTGGGCGTAATGGCGTTTATGTTTATGTTGTCCTGCTTTGGTATCAACCACATTAGCATCTGGAAAAATTACAAATATCTCCAAGAAAAGAAACTCGGTATGGAGGGGCTGTACTGTTGGCGGGTTTCTAATGCCATTTGCTACTCAGTTTTGATGCTTTTGTTTCAGGGCATCGGATTGCACAACGGGTATTGGTTCCATTGGGTTTGGTTCGGTGCATTTCAGGCACTGGCAGCGCAGATTATGCAAGAAAAAGTGGATGCTGCCATCAAAGGCAAACTACTGCCGGAACTGCCGATTCAAAAAAAGTGAACCGGGGAACTTCGCTTCACTTCGTCGTGTCGCACGTTTTACTGCGGAGAACCTTTCATTTCCGGTACATCAAGTTGAAATTGGTGCATGACGTTCCAAAATTTACCGGTAATGTAAACATGGTTGGTTGCCGGATCGAAAGCGATACCGTTCAACACACATTTTTCGGTGTCGTTGCGGTGTTCTTCTGGAATATAGGGAGCCATTTCTATCCAGCCGATTACGTTGCCGTTTTTGGGATTGATACGGACGATTCGGGTTGTCATCCAAACGTTTGCCCAGATTTCGCCGCGAATCCATTCCAATTCATTCAAATTTCGTACGGGTTCTGGCCGCCGCTTTTGAATACCGTCCATCACTTCAATTTTGTCTTGTTGTCGGAATGTTTTGGGATCATAAAACCGAAGAACGTTTGTCCCATCACTCAGAATTAACCGTTTGCCGTCATAGGTGAGTCCCCAACCTTCGCCGGGGTATTGGAATCGAGCTTTCGGTTGCAACGTTTTTTTGTCGTAAACGAAACAAATGTTTTCCCGCCATGTCAGTTGGAAGAGCGAATCGCCGACCAAAGCCAATCCTTCGGCAAAAACGGGGCGCGGCAAATCGAAGCGTGCTGTAATGTTACCGGTCTTCGGCTCGACCCGACGGAGCGACGAGGTACCGTATTGTCCTGCACTTTCGTAAAGGTGTCCGTCATTCCAGAGCAATCCCTGGGTGAAGGAATTTTTATCGTGAGGAAAGGTTGCCAAATGCCGCAATACAATCTGCTCCGGCAACTCCGCAGAGGAAAAAGGCATGAGCAGAATGCAAATGCATGCAAAAAAATAAGGATTTACTGTCATGCTTATATTCTATATTCTTAAAATGGAAAAATACAGAGCCACGTGTGGGCAAGGGCCGAAACATTATAACTCTTGCTCATGTAACGGGTTTCAACCAATGTATCGGCTAAACAAATACCGACTCCGCCGTCAGTTCCAACGGCTTGTTTGTGCCGACGAACCAATTCGTTACCCGAATCTTGTCGGTATCGGCGTAACTGACCACAACCTCTCCTTTCGGTGGTAACTCGTAGTCATTGTCCCGTACTTGTAAACGCATGGCAATATCCCCTCTATTTTTCACGGTGGATGCTCCGCTTCCGCCGGAATGAACTCTCGAGACGAGTTCAATGTTTGCCCGGAACAATTTTTCGACCCACTCCGGTCTGCCGAAAATCATGTTTGCCGCCCAACCAATCGTTCGCTTGGCAAAAAACGCCTCCCGAATTGCCGCCTCCGTCCGGTCTTTGGAAAAAATCAACGTCATCGGTCGCAGTAGATTTTGGTGTCCATGTGCATTCCACTCGCTCGCATGGATGTCGCTATTCGCCATCGGAGCAAGATCACGTTCGTTGCACCAATCGAGAGCAAGCGGATAGAATTCCGTACTGTTGAAGACCTCAACGCCGTGTAGGTGTCCCTTTGCCCGGACATCTTCGTGTTCGTCGGTAAAACTCATCGGCACCCCTTTTTCGAGTCCGCCGCCCGACGGAGCAACCCAGCCGGGATGATTCCACTGAATGAAACCGCCCTGATCAGCCGCCACGGCAAGCATGGCTTTCCAGTTATCCACCACAGCCGCAATTTGATTGACATCTTGGACGAACAGGGCGTTAAAATGACCCGGCGGCATGACGCTTTTGGTAATTTCCGTTCCCCGCACAAGGATCAGATTGTTCTTCTCCGCGTCGGGCTTGGCAAGGTTATAAGATCGGTTGTGGTCATCGTTGTTTTCCGCAAATTTGAATTCGCCGTTGCCAAAATTAGGGCGATATTCGATGTGGTCAGTAATGGCAATGACATCGAAACCGTTGGTGACGGCTTCGCGCACACGGTCTTTCGGCATGACACGACCGTCGGAGAATAACGTGTGCATGTGAAAGTCCCCTTTGAGAACGTTGAAACCGTCCGTATTGGGAATCGTGATCGTTCGCGGTTTTGCAGCCGCAGGCTCGATTTCCTTTCCGTAGGAAATGACGAAGAGTCCGTCTCCCATCGGTTTGGGGACAAGCGTTGTGGATGCCGGTGTGTCTTCCGCCAGAAGAGTATGAGCGGGAAGTGCCGTTGCGACACCCAGTAGGGCAGCGCACTTCAAAAATTCTCGTCGATTGGTTTGCATAATTGGTTAAAGGTTGTTAGTGGATTGGAACATCAGGATAATTTAACATTGACATTATACCACTCTCGATGTTGTCTTACACCATTACCCTTCGAGCGGTGCGCTCTTCATTTTCTACCAAATTCGGTATAATTGTTCCCATGACAGTACGCACTCGCTTTGCTCCAAGTCCTACCGGCTACCTCCACATCGGCGGTGTCCGCACCGCTTTATTCTGCTACCTCTTCGCCAAAAAACATGGCGGACAATTCATTCTCCGCATTGACGATACCGATCAAAACCGCAACATCGAAGAGGCACTGCAACCGATTCTCGACGGTCTCCACTGGCTCGGAATCGACTGGAACGAAGGTCCTGGCTGCGGTGGTCCGCATGCTCCGTATTACCAATCGCAGCGGTCGGGCAAATACCAAACAGCCGTCGATGAATTGCTTCGCCGTGGCTTTGCGTACAGGGATTTTGCGAAACCGGAGGAGATTCAAGCCGAACGTGAAGCCGCCGTTGCCGAAAAGAGAACATTTACCTACAGCCGACGCTGGATGGCAGAGTCCGATGCTGATGTCAAACGGTTTGAAGCGGAAGGTCGTAGTGGCGTGGTGCGATTGAAAATGCCGAGAGAAGGAAAATTGGTGATTCACGACTTGATTCGCGGCGATGTGGAATTCGGCTGGGCAGACGAACAAGACCACGTCATTCAGCGGGCGGATGGTTCGTTCATCTATCATCTTGCCAATGTTGTCGATGATGAGGACTTTGAAATTTCGCATGTCATTCGGGCGGAGGAGCATCTTTCCAACACACCGCGGCAGATTTTTATGATTCAATCGCTCGGCTATCACTTGCCGGAGTATGCTCACTTGCCTTTCGTTGCCGAACCGGGCAGCAAGACGAAATTGAGCAAGCGGAAACTGGATAAATACCTGAAAAACAAGGATTTTGCCAAGTTAATGGATCACGGCACTTCGATTATGCACCGCTTGGGCAAAGAGACGACGGCGAATGATTTCAATCCGGTGATCGTCGATTTTTACAAGCAGGTGGGTTACTTACCGGAGACGATAGTCAATGCGATGGCACTTGTCGGCTGGGCATTGGATGACAAGACGGAGTTCTTTTTGATGAAGGACTTGATCGAGCATTTTTCGTTGGAAGGGGTAACGAAGGGAGCGGCATCGTTTGATCCTGCGAAACTTTTGGCGTTTCAGGAAAAGCACATGGCAACGAAAACGGTCGAGGAAAAGGCGGAACTGTGTTTGCCGTATTTCTTGCGTTTTATCATTCATCATGCCATGGAGCACGAGAAAGAGCATGAACCGCTGGAAATAGAAATAGATGAAGAAACAGGGGAACAATTTAAGATTCCTCCCATACGGAGTGGTAATATAGGAGGTGTCATTAGATACGCAGGTGACCGCATCAAGGTGGCGGGCGACATTTTGGACTTCGTGGACTTCTTCATGCCGGACGATGCGTTTCCTTACGACGAATCGGCAGTGGCAAAGCGGATTACGGAGCCGCCGGATGCGATTCCGCTTCTGCGTGAATTTCGGACCGAATTGGCAAAACAAGACGATTTCACGCATACAGCATTGGAGCAACTGATGCAGAACTTCCTTCAGAGCCGCAATCGTAAAATTGCGGACATCATTCATGCACTGCGTGTTGCTGTAACGGGCAAGAGCGTCGGCTTGGGAATGTTTGAAACACTCGAAATCCTCGGCAAGGAAAAAACGTTGCGGCGCATTGACCGAACGGTTGACTTGTTTTAGTGCGTGTCCCGATTTGGTTTGGGCAAAAAACCGTCCCCTCTCCCACTGGGAGAGCCAAGAGTGTTAAAGCGAAAGCCTGATGGTAACATTACCGATTGGTCGTTTCCAACGTTTTCTTTTTGCTTGTTCGCTTCGGTTTGTTAATAATTTTTCCGGCAAGATACGCAGGAATTTCGGGATGCTCCATTGCGTAAGCGAGATTCTTGCGGCAATTCGTTTCGTGCCGCATCATCAGATTGGCGTTCATCCACGTCGCCTCTTCTATTTTTTTGCGAGGTTCACGGGAAACATAACACCGGTCGCAAACATCGCACTATAATTTTTTGATTCGAACGTTCTTGACCTCGACTTTCATCGCCGGTCCACGATGTACCTGAATGGCAATAAGACCGCTTTCGCGACGGTTCGCTTTATCATCGTCGATGCAGATACTGATAAGTTGACCATTGATCTTATTCGTAAAGGTAAAACCTTCGGCAGTGATTTCATAATCATTCCAGTCTTCGACTTTGAGATCCTTTTTGAGAGCATCGTGTTCGGCGAAGCGTGCCACCTCCTTCGGTTTGGAGTCGCCGCCGATAACCGCCACTTGACCGCGCATACAGAGAATACCGCGATAACCTTCACCGTAAAGAATACCGGAATACTTATGTTCGCCGTCGAAGTCCGCCTGATAGCCGAAAACACTGAAGGGCTTCTCAGGATCAAGATTCATCCAACTTCGGTACTGCATTCCAGAGTTCCCTGCCTTCGAGCACTTCATGTCGAAACGCAACACAAAGTCGCCGGCGACTCCCTTCCAGATGAGAAACTGGTTGTAGGCGATTTTTGCCGGTCCGTCGTCGGTCGTGGTTCCGACGATTGCGCCGTTTTCGACTTTCCAGAGAGCGGGACTGCCCTCCCAGCCAGTCAGGTCGGTGCCGTTGAAAATCGAAACGAACCCTTCGGCTTTCTCCGCCTCCGAAAGTTGCGCAAGTGTTATAGTGGGGAGGAATGCCAAAATAGCGAAACAGAACAATGTGGTAAGAGTTTTTTTCATAAAACAGGTCTCCAGTTCGAGGGGGAATGAACAATCGATGCTCCATTATTCCAAAATAGCGGCGGAGAGTCAAGCACATCAGTCCGCCATTGTTCTTCCCGTTGCCACGTCGAACTCCGCAATGCTCGGAATCAACATCGCCGCCGTCGTGAAACCAAATGCTCCGCATAACGCAACGAAGACTAACAAATACTTGCCGAGCAACATCGACGTGATAATATAAAAGACCGCTATCGGCAAACTGAACGAAGCGGTAGCGATTGCCGAGGAGGGATTTCGCGCTCCCAATGTGACGTACAGACCGATGCCGCCGCCGATCATGAATGCCGAAAAGGGCACCAACTGCGTTTCAAACGAACCGCTGAACGCAACCATAATCCAAATGCAAGCGGCAATGCCCACAAAGAGGAAAAAGACCGTACCGAGACTCGTTGCCGTTGCCGCCCGGGTGTTGTCGTACTGCATCCCGATATACACGCCGACCATCGCCACAAAAGCGTACAACACGATCAAACTGATTAGCAAAAAAAAGAAGCCGGTGCCGTCCAACGCTTCGTACCAGTACAAATATCCGCACAATGTCAAAGGAAACAGCACGATCCACTTCATGTTGTAAAAAACGCCGCCAAGTTTTCCGAAAACGTACTCTTTCGGCGTGATGTCGCTTGCCAAAATCAGATCGAAGGTGCCGCCGTCCTTTTCCGATGTCTGCGAAGTAATTGCCTGTGCATTGACGAGCACGAGCGACAGGAGAAAGAGCGGCACGAGCGGACCGGCAAGTTGCGCCGCCGTGATGATGATGTTTTCCGTTACGAGTGTGTGCAGCGACCAAAAGCACATGGCGAAGAATGCCAGAAAGCCGAATTGGATGATCCAAATTCGTCGTCCGTAAGCCTGCGTCATGATTTCCCGCCAGATGATCGGGTTGTTCCAAGCGTGGCGGGTTTTGGAGACGGCAGACGGCAGACGGCAGACGGCAGCAGAGTTTTCCTCTGTCCCCTCTCCCTCTGGGAGAGGGCTAGGGTGAGGGGATGTCAGGTTGGAATTCCTAAAGAAGAGAACACCCGGTGGATATTTTTCAGCGATTCCCGCCATTACCATTCGCATTGTCAGGAGCATGGATACTATGAGTGCAAAGAAACCTACTGACGACGTGTACATGTCCACAACAGCGGCAGGAGTATTAGGTATGCCATGTTGTACAATGCACAGCACCCCCCAGCCGACACATAAAAATAGAACGGTCCTGGTCTTAAAGATATTAAAACGAAACGGATATTTCACAACGATTCCCATGTATGCCATTCCTATTGTAAGGAATGTAGATGTAAAGGTTGAAATAAAACATATCACCACCATGCAAAAAATCACCATAAAGGGAATACCATTCATGATAGAGGGAGTAGCATTGGGTATGCCAAGTAGTATTCCAATGTACAACATCCCAAAACCGACGATCAAACATAGAGCAAGGGTTAGTGCCAAGTTCAATATGATCCTTCCGTGCCGGTCGATAAGTTGACTTCCTGTTTTCAGAACAATCCAATGGTTTATGATAAGAAGCGGTGCTACTAAAATGAAAGGAAATAGGCAAAGAATAGCCAGTTTCAAATAAAGATAACTGGGGTTGCCATTATAGGAAAGGTAGGGAAATGGTTGGAGAAATGGTCCCGAACACATCAAAGGGAGAAAAGCCATGAAAAACAATGCGTGCAATAATACACAATAGGTATTTTGTTTCATTCCCCACACTTTTACTTCGGCATCGGCTTCGTTTTGCGCATGGCGGATGTTAACAGAGCCGCAATCTTTAGATTGCGGCTCTGTTTGTATTTTTGTTATCGAATCAAACGTCAGCGACTCCGCAAGCGTTTGCTCGGCTTGCTTTTTGTGCCACGTATCCACTTCTGCCGTCTGCCGTCTGCCGTCTGCCGTCTGTTCAGGATTCCATACCCGAACAAACGCAATCGCAATCGCATTGATACCGATGACAAGCAATCCGCAAACGAGCAGGAACGATTGAATCTGACCGAACAAACCGGTGGACAAATCAATAGCGGGACGTGAGGCGGCAAGCGTCGCACTCCACGGCGAAAAGGCGGCTGCCCAGGGATGTAACGCGGGAACGCCCTCCCAGAGACCGATCCAAAGCACCATGAATAAAATCGTGGTGGCGATTGCCTGAAAAGTTTTGTCCCGCCAAAGGGCAATGCAACTGCCGAGACTGCCGCAGGCAAGCATGCTAAAGAGCGTAACGAGCAGTACCCGAACGATTTGGTAATAGGACACGCCGCCGAGCATTGCCACCGCCATAAAAACTGGAATGGAGACGGCAAGCATCGTGATAATGTTGAGCAGACTGGCAAGGAGTTTACCGAGTACCAGTTCCCGATTAGTCATTCGGGTCATTAAGAGGAGCAGGAGTGTGCCGCGTTCTTTTTCTTGACCGACCGACCCGGCGGCGAGCGTGGCGGCAAAGAAGATGGCAAGCACCAGTTGCATCGGAGCGAGAAATTGGAAGAGCATCGTACCGAATCGGGCGAAGTCGCCGGGATCGGTAATCAGTTGCGTTCCACTGATGACGAGCCAGGCGGTTACGATGAGCAGTAAGAGCAGACCGACGTAAACGCTTCGGAGAATGTACGTCCACTCTCGGCGTGGGGCAATCGTAACTTCGCGAGTGAAAACGGGACCGATGAACATAGCGGCAAGTGTATCACAAAGAGCGGCGGACGCAAGTCCGCCGGTTCTACATGTGCACCATTGTTCCGAGGACACCTGCAAATGCCAAACCGAGAAGGAGCAAAAACAGGACGAAAATAGCGTTCCAAATGGTATGCCTTATGGAGTGACTGATGCGAAAATGGAAGAAACGGCGAAATGTGTCAAGGAGAAAACGTATTAAAGCCGCAATCATGGTTTCATTTTCCTACATACTATTCGGCAAAAAACGAAGAGAATTACGCAAATGCCCATTCCCGCAAGAATAAGAACATTGCGTATGGCGTTTCCATACATGGACTCCGTGATTGCACGGCCGTTGTCAAAATTGCTGGCTTCGCAACACTCCCCTGTAATGGTACCCTCAGGGAAAACAACTTGAAACGATTCATTTGGCAAGTTTTCTTCAAAACGAAATGAATCGTAGGAAACAATGATTGCTCTCTTATCAAGTGGCATGATGATTTTGGATGTTTCCGGAACACGAAGACCTTGTTCATTGACCCGAAAAGTTACCTCGTGAATATCCATGACATGCTCCTTACCCTGAAACCTTGAAAACACTGTTCCATGCTCTATTGTGTCCGTTGCGGGATCATAAATCACTCTCAGAAAAAAGTCCGAACTCCCTTGCACAATATCTACTCTTGCGGTTATTTCGATCTTGCCATCTACAACCTTCAACGAATCGATTCTTTTTTCCTTTTCCCATCGTTCAAAAACATCACAAATGCGTTCCATGCCGTAATATGAATAGGTATGTGCGAGAATGAATCCGGGAACTCCCGGCATATTTCCCTCCAAAAAACCTTTTAGACTCAAAAAACGCTGGGCATCCTGGCCTAAATCCGACAAATTATTGGAGATTTTTCCACGAGCAACTGTTGTATTTGAGGGGATATCTCGACCTTCTTTCTCTCTTATCCACTCTCGATGCGTGGTGTCATCACCCCCATATTGCACATCGACGGAGAGATAATCATTTGTCCCGCCAATCCATTGTCCCGTCGCAATCCTGTGGACGTTGTATTTTAGAGAAATCGGATCGAGAAGGACTTCAAGATTTGTGACTGACCCTTGCGAATCAAGAGCCTCCAAAGTCAACTGCCCTTCATCCAGATACTTTCCGTCCTTCCTGCTACATTCCCAGCGCAACACTTTCGCTTGCTTCGCATGGTCTTTTGATATTTGTATGATATGCTGAATGGAGGGCGGGGAATCGCCAGCAAAAACCGATACGACCATAACCAGAGAAAAAAACACGACGCACGAAAAACATTTCATAAGACACCCCCCCAATACGAAACGAAGGACTTGTGACATTACGGGAACGTCCCCGTAACCACCACCCGCATTGTAACACGACAAATTTTGCCTGTCAATGAAGTTCTGAAAGGTTCTTCAGTATTTCGCAGAGCAATGGCAAGCCTGTTGGATGCAAGCAAAATAGTGCAAGAATATTTTACGCACCCGTCCGAACACACATGAATATTGGGCACCATTCTGCTTGTAATGAACGTAATAATCTTTTACAATGGTGGGTTCCTGCCTGTTGTTGAATACAGTTGACAACATGAGAGCGGTGCGGTTTTGTGTGAAAAGACAAGAATACTCGTAATCTCAACAGAAACTATTTTTCAAATTGTGCCATGACAATATCGCAGAACATCCATGAATTGCAAAACCGCATCGCTTCATTGGAAGAACAACTTATGCAGACGCAAAGACTCATGGCTCTCGGCGAACTGACCGGTTCGCTGGTGCATGAATTCAACAATATCTCCATGATTCTCATCGAGAGTACAAAAATGGTTCTGCGGCAGAAAGATGAACAGAGCCGGACAAAGATGTTGAATAAAATCTTGACGGTGGCAAACAAAGCCTCCAAAATCACCAACGCTGCTCGACGGGCAGTGGCAACGAACAAAAAAAGTAAGTTAGAGCCGACGAATTTTGCCGCTCTTGTCGAAGATGTTCTACTTCTGCTGGAAAGAGAAATGAACAAATACCGAATCGTAGTGGAAAAATCATTGGGCGAGCAAATGCCAGAGATCATCGCCGACGAGAACCAGATTACACAAGTCGTTCTCAATTTGTTAATCAATGCCCGGCAAGCGATGCCCCATGGCGGAAGACTTTCTCTCAAAATGAGTTACGACGAAGAGAATGAAATGATAGATTTTGTCGTCCGGGATTTCGGTTGCGGAATTTCCCAGGAAAATTTGCCTCGTATTTTTGAACCATTTTATACGACAAAGTCGGGACCGGACGACAGTGGTAAAGGAGGCACCGGACTCGGATTGGCAAGTTGTAAGACGATTATCGAGCAGCACCAAGGTTCGATTCGTGTCAAGAGTACCGAGGGGAAGGGAACCTCCTTCACGATCAAATTACCAACGGTCATCCGGGCCAAGTTGGTCGAGTTGCAACGGTCTCCAGAAAAAACGTAACTATTCAGCCGTTTGTGTCGTTTTTGGAAGTTTTGGTAGTTTTT
>Ga0082212_10011934_pt1 | contig 10972 bp, 8 predicted proteins | sample TergutNt197P3_FD_71548 | JGI IMG/M metagenome (GOLD analysis project Ga0082212, IMG submission 71548) | Neocapritermes taracua P3 segment gut microbial communities from Petit-Saut dam, French Guiana - Nt197 P3 | ecosystem: Host-associated > Arthropoda: Insects > Digestive system > Gut ...
TGACATATTTTGTTGCCTTTTGTTCCTTTTTTGATGTTCAAAAAGTTTGAAAAGCATACCGAGATTCTAAATTCGCCGCAGAGCGGCGGGGAATTGACCCAAAGAGATTAAATCCTCAAACGCCGCTGTTGCTTTATTAGTGCAGTAATCGCTTTTAAGAGCAGTCCTGTCCATTTTTCGGGCAACCCCTTTGACTTTCGGTTTCTCCCAACGTGCGATATTCTCTAACAAATGATACGCATCGCAATACTGCCGTGAATTATAAGGCGGGTCAATGTATACCAAATCTGCCGTAATTCTTTTAACTAACTCGTTTGTGTCCTCGTTATAACAAGAATTTTGTGAGTTGAGATTTTTAGACGGAAGCGGCACGGATAATTCAAGTTGCTTTTCAAACTCTGCACCTTGCCGAAATGCATCATAATGACCACAAGTATTGGCAATTTTATCAGCGGCATATAGTAATGATGTAATAAGCAAAGCCCGTTCACGCTCGTTTATATCGCCAAAACGGAAACGATTCTCTATATCACTACGAATATACCCGATTTTACGGCAATCCGCACGGCTGAAAAAGGTATCGGCGAAGTTTTTGCTCATATAATTATCGCTTTTGATTACAGCATTGTTATAATTAGTGATAAGTTTTTCTATATTGCTTTGCGAATAAGATTGCGGGCTGAACCACGCAAGATGACTGATGTAATTACTGTATAAGTTATCATTGGTGATAATTTTTTTATTTGTAAAAGCAGAAGCGACCGCCCCTGTACCCGCAAAAATATCCGCAACAAAACTAACGTCCTTACAGTTTTCGGCAACAACCGAAGTAATAAACGGGAGCAGTTTATATTTATTGCCGAGATAACGGCGATTGTTTATATAAGTTGTTTTAAGAGTTGATTTTGATTCGGATACGAGCAACATCGACTTGTACAGAATCGGTCTGCTTGCAACGGACAACGCATTCACCTCCGATTTTAGTAGTTGTTCAGAGCAGAAAATACTATATATAGTAAATGATACCACAGAATTTAGCAAAAGTCAATGAAAATAATAACAATTTTGGTAAATATTTTTTGACTTTAACGTGTCAACAACCAAGCATAAATATTTCAAATGAGAATAAACTTGAACAGGGAGGGAGGCAACCTTATGACTGAACAAAAATTGAATATACGTTTCCACAACCCCAACACTAACGAAGAGGTTGCGAAACTCCTTGTAAAAATCATTGCCCAACAAAAGACAGATGAACTGCTCAACGCAAGAATACATATCCCTAAACCGCAAAAATAAAATTTTGCGGTTTTTATATTGACATAATAATACATTTAATATATAATATAGTTGTTACTGATATTATAAAAAAAAGTATCCCCACATAACAAGAAGTAGCTTTTATCTAAGCAGGGACAAGCTTTAACTCAGATAAAGAGAATAAAGGAAAGAGTGAAAAAATGAAAACAGTCGCATATTGCCGCGTTTCCACTAACAAGGAAGACCAACTCAACAGCCTTGAAACCCAGCGGAATTTTTTCGAGAACTACTCTAAAAAGAACAACTTCAGCCTTATTAAAATTTACGCCGATGAGGGAAAAAGCGGGACTAAAACCAAGAATCGCCCGCAACTGCTCCGACTTCTGTCAGATGCAGGGCGAAACGAGTTTGATTTAGTTCTAATCAAGGACGTTTCACGCCTTGCCCGAAACACCGTTGATTTTCTGACCAGTATGAGACGGCTTAAGGCTCTTGGAATAAAAGTTGTTTTCGTCAACTACGACCAGACTTCCTCCGAAAGTTCGGAATTTATGCTTACGCTTTTATCCGCAATGGCGCAGGAAGAAAGCCACAACACGTCTAAACGGATTAAATTCGGGAAGAAGTTGAATGCCGAAAAAGGCAAAGTCCCGAATATTGTCTACGGTTATGACAAAATCATCGGCGATTCTTTTAATCTCAATATAAATGAAGCAGAAGCAGGTATTGTTAAACGGATTTATCAGCTATACACCGTGGAAAACTGGGGTGCGAAGAAAATCGCCGTTCAATTGAATAATGAGGGAGTTCTGACCAAGCGCGGCTGTAAGTGGTCGCAGAACGCAATTGCCCGAATTGTTTCCAACGAAATCTATATCGGGAATATCATCAACGGTAAACAGGAAGTCGAGGATTTTCTTACTGGAATCCGCAAAGAGAAAGACGAAAGCGAATGGCTCAAGGTTCACCGCCCCGAATTGAGGTTGATTGACGATGATACTTTCAAAAAAGCGCGGAAACTGCTTGCCGAGCGGACGGAAGCATTCAATATCACAGGCGAACGCAGAACCGACAAGTACGTTTTCACAAAGCTGATTCGATGTTCCCATTGCAATTACTCATTTCGGCGGGTGGTGAATACCTATAAGAACACCTATACTCGGTGGGTGTGCAGCGGTCGAAATATAGCCGGAAAGGATACTTGCGAAAACAGGACAAAAATCGACGAAATGGAGCTTTTGACCGCCATTCGTGATTATTTCACCGAAATATTAAAGGACAAACCCAATGTGATTAATAATATGGTTTCAGAATTTAACCGACAATATAAAAGCCGTGACGAGAACATTATTTCCGAAAAAGATGTTGCTTCGGAGCTTAACAAAACCCGAAAAAGCAAACAAAAATATATGGAGATGTACGATAACGATATAATCGACATGGACGAGCTTCGTGAGAAAACCAAAGAATTAAACGAGGATATAGTAAAACTTGAAAAAGAATTAACCATGCTCCAAAGCAATATCAACAAAGGCGATATATTCAAAACTGCATTGACTGACACGTTCAAAGACATTGATACCGTGCTTAAAACCGATGATTTTTCAAATGAAATGCTGTCGAGGATTATCGAATATATTTCCGTTGACAAAAACGGGAATGTCGACGTGTACTTGAAAATGCTGTCCGATGTCGGGATTGACGATACCTTTATATTAACGCATAACTATACATCAAGATATAACAACAAGGCTCGAAAAAATTAATCCCGCATTACACAAAAAAGTAAAAAGCGTTTTGGAAAAAAATAAACAAGAGCGTCACATTCGTGGCGGACTCGCTACAAGACGTAAATATGCGGAGATGTAAATAATCACGGACTGTTCGGTGACTTTATCGCTGAACAGTCCGCTTGACGTTTACGTATTAATTATTTTCATAAATTATTTTTATTATGTTTACTGCTTGACGTTTTGTTTGACATATGGTATAATTACTCAAATAAAAAACTTGAGGAATTGATTGGGTGATTATAAATGAGTTCAAAAATCAAAATCGAAAAAGCCGCATTACAGGACTTGGAATCAATTCTGCAACTCCAATACACAGCCTATCAAAGCGAGGCGGTTATTCATAACGACTATACAATTCAACCGCTGATACAGACTTTAGAAGAGCTTACCGCGGAACATCAAAAAGGAATTATACTTAAAGCGGTTCAGAGCGGTAAAATTATCGGCTCGGTCAGAGCGTTTGCAGAAAGCGATACGGTCTATATCGGAAAGCTAATCGTACACCCCGATGAGCAAGGGAAAGGCTTAGGGACACGGCTTATGGCGGCGATTGAAGACAAGCTGTATCGTAAACGATTTGAACTCTTTACGTCAAGCAAGAGTGACGGGAATCTGCGACTGTATGAGAAATTGGGCTATAGAAAATTCCGCGAGGAAACGCTCGATTCGGGGATTGAGTTGGTTTATTTGGAAAAGAAATATAATGACAACAGTTCGGGCATGGTAATAGGTATGTCGTTAGGCATGGCGGTTGGCTCTGCAATCGGCATTATTATGGATGATATCGCATTTTGGATAGCGATTGGAATGTGCTTAGGTATGTGTGTAGGGATTAGTTTTGGTGCTTTATCTTCGCAAAATAAATCATAATAGAAAAAAATTACAATAAAACCTTGTAATTTTTTTCAAAGTATGGTATAATAACCACATTATGAAAAAAATTACAAATTTATTATTTCTTTCTCTTGAAACGCTCGGCTCTACCGCCGTAACGGTAAGCGTCAACGGAATTAAAACTTTTATCGAATATTTTTTCCTCACACTAAAGCTGATTTGGGAGAAATCAATTAAAATCAGAGAAAAAGTCGCTAATATTTCAAAATATCTCTTTGTCTTTATTGCGTCTCCGTTCGTAAAAATGTCAATTAATATAACCGATATGAACAAGGACTTAAAAACAAAAAAGAATGAACGAGGTGTTTTTCGCGCAATTTTGGCTTTTTTTCCTTATTTGCTAAGGATTATTTTCGGTAAACGTGGACTCGCCGTTACAACCTTTAACTACGCCGCACCCGTTTTAAGCATTGTTTTTTTGTTTAACATTGTGACCTACGCAACATCTTCCAGCTTTACGTTGAAGCTGATGGTCAATGGGGAGTTTCTCGGTTATATCGAAAATGAACAGGTGTATTTGGAGGCGGAGGCTTTTGTGCTTCAACGGGTTAATTATATCGGAAGCGAGCTTTCTATCGAGATGATTCCGGAGTTTTCCATAACAAACGGCGGGTATTCAACATTAACCACAAACGAGGTTTCAAATAAAATCCTTCGTTCGGCGGATTTTACTTTAGTACAATCGTATGGCTTTTTCATTGACGGAAAGCTTTACGGCGCCATTCTCGCCGAAGATTTTCATATAATAGACAGGGTTATGGAATCTCTTTTAGACAAATACAGAATCGGCGACGCGGACGAAGAGGTCAGCTTTTTGAATAACGTAGTTTGGAACGAATCGAACGTCTTTTTGGAACAAAGTATTGTACACCCGCAGAAAATTATTACCATGGTTTCCGCGACCACCTGTACCGGTGAAGATTGTGAGGGGGACGATTGTGAATATTGCGAGCCTTTTCTCCCTATTTCGGTTGTACGAACGGAAGAATATGAGTCGCCGGTAGCCTTCGGTACCGAGCATCGTAATGATGATTCAATGTTCGAGACCACCTCAAAGGTTACACAAAAGGGCGAAGACGGCATAAACTGGTGCGTAGCGCGTGTCGCTTATATAAACGGAACGGAGATTCGTCGTAATGTTATCGAATCGACGGTCATTGTCGAGCCGATAACAAAAATTATAAACATCGGTACAAAACAGCATATAAAAGGTACGATTTCTAAACAAGGGGCGGATTACGGTAAATTTATTTGGCCGGTCATAAACGCAGAGGGGCGCGCCGTCGGCGGAATAACACAGGGGTATCATGGGGGACATCGTGCCTATGACATAGCGGGGAGCGGATTGTTCGGCACACCCGTGGTTGCGGTCGACAACGGGGTAGTTGTGTTAGCACAGTACAGCAACGGAAATTACGGGCATACCGTTATTGTACAGCACAGCAACGGATTAAGAACATTATACGCACATAACAGCGAGATTCAAGTATCTGTAGGACAAGAGGTTTCACAGGGCGAACAAATCGCCAACCTCGGAACAACGGGAAAAAGTACCGGGCCGCACCTGCATTTTGAGGTTATGGACGGCAACAGTAAGCTTGACCCCGGCAATTATTTGCAAAGATAATAAGAGATAATAAAGATAATAAAGATAATATAAGGCAACCTCCGAAAACCTGTTTCGGAGGTTGTTATAAGAGATTAGAATTTTTCTACACCGCTTGAACAACGGCAAAATTAGATTGATTTCGTCCGTTTCGTTTAGACTCGTATAACATTTCGTCGGCTTGTTTTATATAATCTAATCTGTTAAAGTGTATTCCCGCGTCACCCGTTGCGGAGCCTATTGAGATTGTGACTATTCTTTCCGCAACGCTGCTTTCATGGGGGATACTCAAACGCCTTATATTCATCAACAACCTTTCGGCAACAACGCGCGCGGCGTTTTCGTCGGCATTTGGTAAAACGACCGCAAACTCTTCGCCGCCGTATCTCGCTACAAAATCGTCCTCGCGTTTTATAGACATTGAGATTGCTTTAGCCACCAATTTAAGACATTCGTCCCCCTTTACGTGACCGTATGTGTCGTTAAACTTCTTGAAAAAATCAATGTCAATCATCATTAAGGTTATATTACATTTTGAGCGGCTCATCGTTTTTATTACCTTGTTCAGGTTTTCATCGAAGAACCGCCTGTTATAAACGCCGGTGAGTCCGTCGGTCAGTGCCATTTCGCGCAATTCTTGATTTTGTTTTTCTATTATTTTCTTTCCTACAAAGTTTTCGATATTGGTGTTGTAGCCTATGCTCGACACTATAAAGGTTATAATGTTTCCGAAAATTATATTTATATATATTGAGAGCAATAACGCTTCATCTAACCGCATTAACAGGAACATGACTAACGAAATCGGCAGTATAATCCCTTGTATCGTGAAAACGGTGCTTTTTTCTATGATAAATGTTGTAGAGAAAACTAAGAGGGCGATTATATAACACCCCGCGTTTTCGTCTAATGCGCTGAGCGAAAGTGCCCACAGCATTGTCGCCAAATACATCGTTTTAAAGCCTACGTCCGCTTTAAAAATATTATCTGTTTTATGTACCTTAAATATAAAATAGCAGATGAATATTGTAAAAATATACAATACGTCAAATATTACATACAACTCGCTTTTTATCTCGTTAAACCCGCTCAAAAACCATGTATAAGCGAATATTAACGAAACAATTGTCATCGCAAGCATTATAAAGGGCATGAGAATACTAAGAATCGCTTGATTCCTTTTAATTTTCTCTTCCTCGCAATATCGGAGCATATCTTCGGGTATTTCTGTTTTCTTAAATATTTTTTTAATAGTATTCATAATATTCCCTTAGAGCCTGTTACACCACTTACCGGAGCCTGTTTAATAATTATTATATCATAGTTTACGATAATGTCAATATCAGTTTACACAATTTCTTAAAGGCGGTTCAACAAAAAAGCGGGGTTCGCATTTCGCAAACCCCGCCTTTGTCTATCCGTATCCGCAATATTAGCCTATGTCCGCCATAACTCAAGCTGCCCAATACTCGCGTATTGTTGCCCTTGACTCGTCCCGCTCCTGTAATACACTCGTAAAATTTTAAATCGGTAATATCTGTACGCAGTAGTATTATTGAATTTGTACACATATTTTTTAGGGTTGTAAATGTCTGTGTCTTCGGGTATATCGGTGAGGGAAATCAAGTTTGTAAAGCTTGTCCCGTTGTTTGAGCCTTGAAGCTGTATATCTCTCGCAAGCCCCCTACTGAACCCGTTTTGGAAATGTACCTTGTTAGCGACCCTCTGCTCACCTAAATCAATTTGAATCCACGCTTCCCCTATGCCGGTTGTGTTATTAAATAAGCCGTACCCCGACCACCAATAGTCGGAATCAGTGGGTAGGTCAGTCTTCCAATTTCCGTCAAATGCTTTCCATGGTTGATATGTCGCTGTTGAAAGGTTGCCATGTGCGGTTACTTTATAAGGCGAGGGTGTTGTATTGCTTGTCATGAATGGGCTGACGCGGACGCCATATCTTGATATGAGTTCAATTTGCCCTATACCGACATACCCTCCGTCACCATGATTTTTTAAAATTTCTATTCTGTAATATCTATAAGAATTCTTATTATTAAAATCAAAGGTATGATGTATCGGACTGGTAAAATTCGTATCCTTAGGAACGTCCGTTTTTTCATATAGCGTAGTAAAGCTTGTCCCGTTATTTGAGCCTAATAAGCGGAAATGCTTTACGTTTCCTCTTATAAATCCGTTTTGGAACGACAATTTATCTACCATTTTAGGTTCACCTAAGTCGATTTGTAGCCATGTTTGCCCTACACCGTTTGTAAATTCACTGCCCGAGGATGCCCAATAATCGGCGTCAACATTTAAGTTAGGGTTCCAATTTCCGTTAAATGCCCTGTACGGTTCATATCCACTCCCCCATGAGCTTTTTGCGGTTACTTTATAAGGCGAAGGGGCGGTGTTGCTTATCATGATAGGGCTTATCTGAAATGTAGGTTGTAATTGTTCAATAAACGATGTAAGTTCGCTCGGCATTCCTGTTAAATGCATTAATATTTCGATTCCGTCAAGAATATTAACGACACCGTCGCGGTTTATATCAGCTAAACAAAACCCCTCCGCTGTATGAACCTCAGAATTTATATTTACTAAATATTGGGTAATTTCATTAAAATCAAAGATTTGAATAATCTTATTTCTGTCAACATCACCTAAAGGGTTTATATTACAGGCTCTAATATTCCATTTATTATTACCCGATGTCAGCCAGCTTACACCGTTGCCGGTAGCATTTGCAGTTAATGTTGTGCCGGTGCTGTTCGACATTTTAAAAGTAACCGTTCCGTCTGTATTTCTATCAATAAGTACGTTTTGAACTGCCGTTCCAACAATAGCGTTATTGCCACTTTTTCCGACCATACCTATAGAATTGCTGTACGGAGTACAAGAGCGTAATTGATAATTGCTACCGACTTTTTGTATAACCCACCTATGGTTTTTATTAGTTTCGGAAACACTATTCACCCCAATAACCGATGTCCCGCTCGCGCTTAGGTATTGATTGGTTGTGGCGTTTTGAATGTAGAATATCCCATATTCAGACCATTGGGCATAAAGGTCCAAATCAGATTTAACAATATAATTCTCAGTAACCTTTTCTCCTCCGATTTGTGATGTATACCAACCGGCAAACATATAGTTTTCGCGAACAGGTAAATCTAAATCTCCGGCTGTCCCTCGCCATTGTGCGTATAACGTCACCGCCGCGTCTGTAGAATAAGCACCGCCCGAAAGATATGTTGTTCCCGTTCCGTTAAAGCTTGTGTTCCAACTGTTGAATGTAGGCGTAATAGATTTTTGACTGTTTTCTTGCATATCTCCGCCGTTTGTGTGAAAAGTTATGGTGAATTTACTCGTCATAGTGGGCTTAGCGGTTGTCAAGGTTGTATTTGAGCCGGGGATTTTTGCTTGCGCGGCGGGCGGGTTTGTCCCGCCATTTGCATTAAAAGTAATCTTCTTCGCACCTGATACCCAATAACCGCTCGAATTAAACCAAGAATCGTCACACCATTCATTCGTCGCAAATGTACCGGGCGATTTCCACCGTTTCCAACTTCCGTTTGTGTCTTGATACCACGGGTCGTTTAAACATATATACATGGCGTTTTTATCGTGACGGGTCGGAGCTGTATAATAATACTCTATATCTGAATAGATACTTTCTAAATTTGTTTTTGGATTAGGGGGGCGATATAAATCGTCAATTCCCCATAAATGTCCCAATTCATGCGCCATGAGAGTGTTTCTTCGCACTTGAGGCCAATTTGAAGTTGTAATATTCCCGATAACCAGTTCTGCTTTTACGTTTGTACCAAAGTGGCTATCACCGCCAATTAGTTCAGCTATATATGCTGAAGAAACTTCGGGGCTATATGAAATCTTTACATTCGCACTTGAAGAGCTTGTTTCAACAATGTTAATCATACCGCCCCAAAGGTTGGCGCCGTTTGTTAAATAACTCTGAAAAAGGTTTTTAGCGTTGGTTGTGTCCCAATAATAGTACGCTGTTTTTCCGTTAATGTGATACCTATCGCCTATAGCGAAAGAATAGGTAGAGTTTGCGGCACTTTTTGTAAACCTATTTGCCCACGGTATCAAATTATGGGCGAAAGTAACTATAACTAAGGTGCTTAAAGCAATAACTAAGGTGGTTAAAACGCATAAAGCTTTTATAATTCTTTTCATTTCGCAAGTCCTTTCTTTAATGACTTTCAAACCTATTCGTCCAGTTTGTATTGCTCATTTTATTCATTTCTTCTTGACTCGGCAGAATTTCGGGATTTTTGAATATTTCCGTAAAATAATTTTCAAAATCGTCAAGTCCGAGCGCGATAAACCATCCACATTCAACTAATTCGGGCGATGTCATGGTTTTCGTTGTTATATCGGAACCGAATTTGACTTTTTTCATGGCTTCGCCGTTCCAGCTTAAAAATTTATTGAACATAAATACCGTTCCGTTATCTACGGCAAAAAAACTGTGATGATAGTTTTGAATATATACATCAGCGTGTTTTTCCGGTTCGGCTTTAGCATAGGGGTTTTCTATTTTGCGTTGATTAACAAAGTCTTCATTCATAATTCTTGAGATAAACACATATTCGTTATTTTCCTCAAGTGAAAACGAACCGCCAAAATCAATAGACAAAGAATATGGATAAAATATTTTTAATATATCGTCTTTCACCGGAGACTCCCCGTGATACTCTTTATTGACTTTAACCTCCATTAGTGTATGAGAATACGGACCCCATTGTTCCCCTAATTCGTCCGTCCATTCGACCTCAAACTCTTTTAAACCGACAATCGTACCGCTGAAAATATAATTATTTTCTGATACAATCTGTTTTAGCTCAAAGGGAATGGGAGCCGGGTTAGACCAATATACATTTCTTTTTATCGGGACTTCTGTCCATTTCGCCCCAGACCTCAAGGGCATTTTTACCGAATCTTTAATCCCAATAATCCCCTCCAACACAATAATCCCGTCAAAGATATCAACGACACCGTTCTTGTTGTGGTCGTATACTTCGACAGGCGTAAGCTCAATCATGCCTACGCAATCCTCAAGAATGTCAATAAAGTCGAAGATGTCGGCGTTGCGCGTTTGAGCATTGTCGGCGGGTGTGGTCGCGGTTGCGAGAGTCGCGGGGACTGCGACGGCGCACAGCATTGCCGCTGTGAGCAGTAGTGATAGTAGCTTTTTCATAAATAATTCCTCCTAAAAATTGTTTTGTTTGTATAGTATATGCGCGCGGGTATACTATGTTTACTATAATTAACTGTCTTAATGATACCACGGTGAGTTTAATTTGTCAATGCACAAATTGGTAGAAATTTCTGTGGATATTTTAGTGAGAATGTACAAAAAGTGGGCATTTTTGGATAAACTTAACCATATAGCAAGGTG
>Ga0082212_10011935_pt1 | contig 10972 bp, 11 predicted proteins | sample TergutNt197P3_FD_71548 | JGI IMG/M metagenome (GOLD analysis project Ga0082212, IMG submission 71548) | Neocapritermes taracua P3 segment gut microbial communities from Petit-Saut dam, French Guiana - Nt197 P3 | ecosystem: Host-associated > Arthropoda: Insects > Digestive system > Gut ...
CACTTGTTGAATGAATATTTGATGAAATAATTCCAAGAATAAGTATAACTAATCCAAGGTGAGCAACCCTTGACGGCACGAATGAAATTTTTCTATACTTATACAGGTCAATGAAGATTAAGAATAACAGAAAGAATAAAATAACCGCATATATATCCGCAATAATATCTGTTAAAAACTTATTGTTGAATTGCAGCCCGCATATTATTGAAAAGATTACGCCTGCGATAATACTCCCTATTGAATATCTGCGCGATGCAAACATTGATAGAATAATAAACGATAGAATCATAATGCCGAATGGGACAGAAACAGCATTATAGAATTTCTCGGTAACGTTGCCTTGAGCGCCCAACAGACCTGTTGTTATAGGGATTGTTGTTCCTGCTAATATAACAAGTGAATATATCAACAGTATGATAATTCCATAAGTAACCATCCCTTCAAATGTAAAAATCTTTTCATTGAACTTTTCAGACTCTATCCCCCTGAATCTGGTTATGACAAAATATATTGATACGGCAAAAAAGATCAGCACCATCATTAAATATAGGTATTGGAGCAGAGCCGATTGCCCGAATGAGTGAACGGAAAAATCGGATAGTACGCCGCTCCTTGTGAGGAATGCGCTGAGCAAAACAAAGATAAAGTAAGATAATGCCAAGACTATATTTGTCTTTCGCAGGAGAGACTTCCTTCTCTGAAGTATAATTCCATGTATTAATGCTATTGATATCAGCCAGGGGATTAAAGATGAATTTTCAACAGGGTCCCATCCCCAGTAGCCGCCCCAGCCTAAAACCTTATACGCCCAGTATCCCCCCATAAATATTCCCATGCCGAGTGTGAGTGAGCTGAATATTATCCATGGATATGCCTCCTTTATCCAGCTGTCATATTTTTTACGTATCAGAGATGTTATTGCATAACCAAATGGTATTGCAGATGAGGCATATCCCAGATAGAGTATAGGGGGATGTATAATCATCCATGGGTCCATAAGCATTATGTTTAATCCTGTTCCGTTGCCGGGAACCTCTCCTGCCTGAAAGCTCTTTGGATAATAATCCCATATAAATGCAAACGGACTTTTAATAACAAGCACAAGGAGCATTAAGCCTTGCGCGGCAGCTATTACGGCAAGTACGACAGGCGCAGATTCATCCCTGTTTTTGATAATTACTATCCCGCATATATTGAGGATTAATATCCATATTAAAAGACTCCCCTCTTGTCCCGCCCATAATGCAGTTATTTTATATATTAAGGGCATTGACGACGAAGAGTAGTTGTAAACAGATGCATATATAAATTGATCGCTTATGAAGTAGTAGAGCAGCAGAATAACCGCAAGAAAGATCAGCAAACTTGCCGCATAGAAGATATTCTTTCCCGCTGTAAACAGTCTGTTTATCTTTCTAAAATTTTTATACATGAAAAAGATTGATGCTATTGAAAGCATAAATGCCGTACTTAAAATTATAGCCCCTATATTAATCATTCCGTTTTTCCTGTTTCTCTTCTTTCTGATACTTTGACGGGCACTTTGTAAGGACCTTGTCCGCTTCAAATAGGTTTTTCTCTGACTCATACTTCCCAAGTATAACTATCTGCTCCGCATGTTCAAAGTTTTGCGGTTTAACGCCGCTATGAAATATTTTCAATTCATCCCCTTTATCATCTGCAAGAGTAAATGAAAAGCCTGTTGAGTCGTGCAATACCCTGCTATCCTTTGCTCTTTTGCCGATTAATTGTACATACTTTGCAGGATTTTCTTTAGCATATTTAAAGGTCACATAGGGCGAAAATATCTCATCGCTTATGGATAGTATTGCTATTACAAAAAGAATAATTGCAATAATGAATATTATGATCTTTTTATTTCTCACGCAATTCTTCCTCGATCTTTTTTACCTTTCTGTCAAGTCTAAATATGAACAGGGCAATCCCAATCCATATTACTATTACTGCCGCCGTTATTTCAAATGTCATAATTTTTTTCCTCGGTTTTGATCTCTAAAGCGCTGATTCTATTCATGATATTATAGATATATCCATAGAGGAGCGTATAAACAGCGATTGATATAAAGAGTGTAAGCCTCATTGCAGATTCAAGGTGAATCTTCCCTTCACTATTAATAAGAGTATTAGGGTGAAGTGAATGATACATTCTTGGAATAATAAAGATAAAGAAGGGCATTACAATCATTGCAAAGATAAGATATACCGAGCTTATCCTGCATCTGTTCTCATTATCTTTTAAAACGGAATATAGACAGAAGTATGATATATATATCAGCATTAAGTATACTATTGAGGTTTCTCTTGGGTCCCAGTTCCAAAAGCTCCCCCAGCTGATCTTTGCCCAGATTGAGCCTGTTATTATTGTAAGAATTGTAAAGAAGATCCCTGCAAGCGCCGCATTGTACGCTTTGTATTCTCTATCTTTCATTTTACTGTTTGCAATGAGTATCAGCAAAGATTGATATCCTGCTATTACAAATGACAATACCGAAAGGAATGCAAGAGGTACATGAAAGTAAAGAATCCTGCTCGACTCCCCTAAAAATTCGGCAGGATAAACCCAAAGCAATGACATTGCTATTGATACCGGCATTAACACAAAGAGTGTAAGGATAAACAGAAAATTTATGATAGTCTTCATCTTATAATTCCTTCCATATAAATCTGAAAGAGAGATAAGATGTTAAAACAATTACGCCTGAGAAGGCAAGTAAAAAAAGGATATTTCCATACTCATTGACGGCAGTCCCCTCTATGGAAATTGCAGTCATCGTGATTGTTGTCCACAACACAGGGAGAAGTATTGGGAAGGATATTATTGTAAACAACGAACTCCCGCTCCTTGCCTTTGAAACCATAGCCCCTAAAATAGTTGCAACCGATGCAATAGCAACAGCGCCGGACAATGTTATTAAACAGAACAGCGTAAGATAAACAGGTAAAATCTGCAAAAAGAAGAGATAGAGCGGCGTTATAATTATTGCTATTAAGAGGAATAGGATTATGTTGAATATAAGTTTGGATATGTATATCTCTTCAGGCGTATAGTGGAGTGAGAGGAAAAGGGAGGTCTTCTCCTCTTCCTCCCGGATGAATGTATGGGCTAAGCCGCTCATTGCGCTGAAAAAAAGTATAATCCAAAAAATTATAGAGTGCACCATCGGAGAGAATGGAGTTGCGCCTGCAACCAGGCTGATTGACAATGTAGTTATTACCGCAAAGGCAAAGCTTATGCTAATTGCCGTTCTGTTTCTAAATTCAATAACAAGATCTTTCTTTATATTATTTAATATATTATTCAGCATTTCGTTGTTCAAGATTGATCCCCTCTTTTGCTAAATTTATCTCCTCCGATTCATTTGTTGCTATTATAAGTATTTTATCCGATTTTATTTCATTAATGGTTTTGTACACAAGATCACGCCCCTTTGCATCAAGGTTGCTGCACGGTTCATCTAACATTAAAATTATAGGATCGTGTATCAGCGCATGGATAATCTTTAGTCTCTGTTTCATGCCGGATGAATAATATTTTACTGCTTTGTCCCTATGCTTGTAAAGGTCAAATTTTTCAAGGAACTCAGATATTTTATTATCATCAACCGATGCATTGGTCATAAACTTTAGATTTTCAGCTGCAGTCAGCATATCGTACGGATTAATCTGCGGTCCTGTAAATCCGAAAAAATCCTTATAGTAATCATTCTCTATTATAGAATTATTTACTGTGTAGGTGATCTTGCCTGACGATGGTCTTTGAATACCTGCAAGTATCTGCAGCAGAGTAGATTTGCCCGATCCGTTTGGGCCTGTAATATAGAATGAATCACCTCTCTTGAACCGGAGATTTATATCTCTAAAGAGCAGTGTTTTTCCGAATCTCTTTTCCACTGCCTCGGCTATTATCTCTATCTGTTTATTGTTCATGAATTTATCAATTTGTATATGGGTTGAGTCTTGTAAATGCTACTATTATTATACATAATTTTGTTTTCAAGAAATTTATTTTTAGGCTCTGAGCCCCCTACCTAAAAAAAGTTATTGCCATATTTAATAATCAACCTGCTAAGTAGACATCATATAAATATCATTGGAAGAAACCGGAAAAATTAAAGAGGAGAGTAAAATGGAAGAAAAATTTATAAGCAGACAGACTATTAACTTTATGCTCTTTGAGATGCTTGAAATTCAGGATTTATCTAAATTTGAATATTTCAGCGAATATAATAAAGAATCTCTTGATATGATTCTTGCAACGGTTACAAAAGTGGGCGTTGATCTAATGCGCCCTATATTAAGAGAGATGGATAAAAATCCCCCTGTTTATAAAGATGGAGACGTTACCGTTCATCCGACAGTCAGAACCTTTATGAGAAAATTCGGAGAGATAGGTCTTATATCCGCCCATTTCTCATTTGAGGATGGAGGACAGCAGCTCCCATATTCAATAGTTGCAGCCATAAACTATATATGCTCAGCCGCAAATTATTCCCTCTGCGTATATCCGGGGCTTACTTCCGGCGCGGCAAATTTAATCGTTACATTCGGCTCTCCCGAATTAAAGCAGTACTATACTCCAAAGATGTTTTCCGGCGAGTGGCAAGGGACTATGGCGCTTACCGAACCTGAGGCGGGAAGTTCGCTGTCGGATATTAAGACAAAGGCAACTCCAACCGATAAAGGATATTATTTGATTAAAGGACAGAAGATATTTATATCTGCAGGAACTCATAATGGGGCTGATAACATTGTCAATCTAATGCTGGCAAGGATTGAGGGAGCTCCTGCAGGTGTAAAGGGGATATCGCTCTTTGTTGTTCCAAAACTTCGCGGAGACGGGAAGGGCGGTCTTGCATCTAATGATATTATATGTGCAGGTATTGAGCATAAGCTTGGCTATAGAGGATCTCCAATTACTCAGCTATCTATGGGAGAGAATAGCGATTGTCATGGATGGCTTGTCGGCGAGGCGAATAAAGGGCTGTCATATATGTTTCATATGATGAATGAAGAGAGGATAAATGTAGGTATAGGCGCGGCAGGAATAGCATCGGCAGCCTATTATGATTCTCTAAAGTATGCAGAAGAGAGATTGCAGGGAAGACCTCTCAACAGTAAAAATCCGACCGACCCGCAATGTGCAATTATTGAGCACCCCGATATTAAGAGAATGCTGTTGTTTCAAAAGGCAATATCCGAAGGGGCTCTATCTCTGGCGCTTCAAGTCGGTAAATATATAGATTTAAAGCATGTATGTCCCCCTGAAGATGTAGAGAAATATGATCTCTTGCTGGAGTTCTTAACTCCGATTGCAAAGACTTATCCGTCGGAGTATGGAATACTCTCTACAAGTACAGGGCTTCAGATACTTGGAGGCTATGGTTATTGCGAAGATTTTAACCTCGAACTATTCTTCCGTGATTCAAGGATACACCCGATACATGAAGGGACAACCGGTATTCAGGGATTAGATCTGCTTGGAAGAAAGACTACCATGAAAAACGGCCGCGCGTTTAACCTTTTTATTGATGAAATAAAGAGAACAATCAGCGAGGCGGAAAAATATGAGAGTCTTAAAAAATATGCAGCCAAGCTCAATCAGGCGGTTGAAGAACTTCAAACAACAGTGAAGGGACTTATTGCCATAGCTGTAAAAGGAGATATAGAAGTCTTTCTTTCGGATGCCGCTCTCTATCTTGATATGGCGGGGATAATAACTATAGCATGGCAATGGCTGATGCAGGGAATATGCGCAGAGAAACAGAGCGCAAAGTGTGAAAGCAGCGCTTTAAAAAATTTTTATGACTCAAAGATTCATACAATGAAGTTCTTCTTTAAATATGAATTGCCAAAAACCAAATCTATCTCTGATACACTCCTTGACGGTGAAATACTCACAGCAGGGATTGATAATAGTATATTTATTGATTGAAAAAAATATTATGTTATGCTGTTAATTTTATTGTTATTTGAATTTGAGAGATAACTCTTTGACTGAAAAAAACCGAGCGGGAGCGTGATGATGAAATTTACAAAGATGCATGGAGCCGGAAATGACTATATCTTTATAGAGGACTTAAAATCTAATATCAAAACCCCTTCAAAACTTGCAGCCCAGATGAGCAACAGAAATTTAGGCGTCGGCTCTGACGGTCTTATTCTCATTTTAAAGTCAAAGGAAGCCGATTTTAAGATGAGAATATTTAACTCAGATGGGAGTGAAGCTGAAATGTGCGGTAATGGGATTCGCTGCTTTGCAAAGTATCTATATGATCATAAACTGACGGATAAAAATAGAGTGGCCATTGAAACTGGCGGCGGAATAAAATATCTTGAACTAAAGACAAAAAACGGTTTGGTTAATTCTGTAAAAGCCGATATGGGAGAACCGATGTTTCTTAGAGAAAAAATTCCTATGATAGGCGCTCCGGGCATGGTTATAAATGAGAATATCCATCTCCCTGACGGCGTTACATTTACAATTACATCTCTCTCAATGGGTAATCCTCATGCGGTAATATTTGTTGAGGATGTTGAAAATTTTCCGGTATCTAAATATGGACCTATTATAGAAAATTTGGATCTCTTCCCAAATAGAACCAATGTTGAATTTGTGCAGATACTTAACAGAAAAGAGATAATACAACGGACATGGGAGAGGGGTTCGGGCGAGACTTTGGCCTGCGGTACAGGCGCATCTGCAGCGACTGCGGCAGGCGTATTAACAGAGCAGACAGAGAGAAAGATTACGGTTCACCTCAAAGGGGGGGATTTAAAAACAGAGTGGGATGAAAAGAACAACCATATCTATTTATCAGGTCCGGCTGTAGAGGTTTTTAAAGGGGAGTGGTTACTGTAGGGCCTATATATCCCATAGTTTTCTAAAAGGGACGCCCTTTTCAAGGAGTATAACCTTTTTAATTTCAGGCATATTACTCGTAATAGTCTTCTCAAAGGCTTCTTTAAACATCTGTTCAGAGCCTTTCACTACATGTATATCTTTGAGTATTATTGGAGATAGATCTATTACGCAGACTTTCCCATTTCCATTCTCTTGATCTACAATCCATATTCTTTTGATTAAAAAATCTACAGGCACATTTTTTGATGTATTTTCAAAATATGATCCGGTGCAGACAAGCCGAAATAATTTCTCTACAAGTCTTTCATTTTCAAGTTTTGAATAGATCTCCCTCTTTTCGGTTATAATCTCCCTGCACCCCTCTGACGGTATATAGATATTAATACTCTTTTTATCTTCAAGGGGGGGGATTGATGGAAATATATTGAATACATTCTTGTCAACATGATAAGAGAACATGGCATAAATAAATAAAAAGAGAGATGATACTGCAAGGATATATATTCTGTTTTTCTCTCTCTCATTTTTTTCCATCTCTGCTTTTGTATCACTTATATATTTTTTTATATTATTATATATATGTAATGCGGCCACCTTTAATTTAACAAAGGCGGAGATGATTTTATTTTTTATACCGGAAATTTTCATCTTTTCTTTTTATCTTCCTGTTATCTTTCATAAATACGGGGGATGTCTCCCTGTTCATGTTAAATTATGTTATCTATAAATTCAACATCTAATTTTGTCAATAATTCAAAAATTTAATCGACTAATTTGTTATACTGATTAATAAAAGTAATAATTCCTTCAACAATACCTTCCGTTAATTTATCCTGATAGTCATCCTTCTGCAAGTATTTAATCTCCTGCGGATGTGTAATGAACCCAACCTCAACAAGAACCGCCGGCATTAATGCGCCCCTCAGTACAAAAAAATCAGCTTTGTTGACCCCTCTTGATTTAAACTCTTTAATCTTCTTCTTTAAATTATTCTGAACAGAGGCTGCTAAGAGTGAACTCTCCCTTTGTATCTGTGTTGTAATCATTAATGCTTCGACATAATCTATATCGTCGAATTTTTTCCGACTCTTTTGATTTTCAAGAATTACAACATTATTTTCGAGAGCCGCAGTCTTCCTTGCCTCTTCATTTGTCGGGTTTTGGGATAGTATATAAGTCTCAAAGCCGGATATCTTATTGCTCACAGAGGCGTTAACATGAATGCTTACGAATGCTCCGTTTATCCCCTTTTTTAATTCTCGGTTTGCAATCTCCGCCCTTTCCGATAGCTCTATAAATTTATCCGAAGTTCTTGTCAGCTTTATTTTAATATTTACCCCTCTCTTTTTTAGCTGCGCTTCAACTTTTTTGGCAAGCGCCAGGGTTATGGCTTTCTCTTTAAGTCCCCCCTTCCCTACCGCCCCGGGATCTTTTCCTCCATGGCCTGCATCAAGTATAATAAAACCGATCTTCTCCTTCTTTGATATTATTATATCCTTATCAGGTTTTTTACCAGGCTGTTCATCCTCCAGGAGCGTTAATCTGTTTTTCTTGCGCTGAATGTCTTTATTATAAAAACTATCAAGAAGAGCAGCGGCAAGATCTGCCGGTATAAAGATCCCCCCTTTCCATCTTATTATAGGGTATTCGGAATAAGCTATTGAGTTATCAATTATTATACATGAGTAACCTGTCTTATATGTCATATAATGACTTTTATAATAGAGCCTCCCCTTTTGAAAAACAGTATCAAAACTATGCTCTATTGAAAAGACCTTTATCAATTCATCAATGGCTATATAATCTCGCCCATATATATCGATAATTGATACGCTCTTTTCAGTTGCAGCCCCTGCAGAGAAAAGGATTGCAACCAATAAAAATAGTAAGAGACTAATGCTCTTTTTTATTGTAATAGACCGAGTATGTTTTAACATCAAGGATAGAACCGGATATATAAAATATAAGTATCAGAAGAACCGAAAATTCCTTTATGCTCATATTCGGAAATACCATATAATCTAATGAGAAGAGATAGACTATTGCCGAAAGAGCCATGAAGAGTACGCTTATTTTTCCCAATATATTGGATTTTACCACAACATCTCTTCTATAAAAAAGGAAAGTCGCTGTAATAATAAAAAATAATTCTCTGCAGAGGCTAATAATCAGCATCCATAGAGGAAAATCCTTATAATTGACCAGATAAAATCCCATACAGAGAATGCATATTTTGTCGGCAATCGGATCAAGAAATTGTCCGAATTTGGAAACCTGATTTAAAGCCCTTGCTAAAAATCCGTCAAAAAAATCAGATAACATAATTACAAGCAAGAAAATAAGCTGATGGTATCTATATGCCGAATCACCCGTATTATACTCTAAATACATAAAATATACGACAAACGGGAGAATAAAAATTCTTAAAATTGTAATGAAATTGGATATTGTAAATATATTTTCCTGAAAAAAGTACTTTGCTTTCATTAAAAATAGACCTTAAAATTTAATTTCTTAAAATAAGCATTTCAAGTTTTATCAGTCAAGAGTTTTTTATTATAGCAAAGTATAGCTTAGTTTAGATAAAATTAATGATTTTTTATTGACCAAAGATTCTTGAATAATTTTCGTTATTAAATTAGCATCGTCAATTTTTGTACCTATCAAGCCGGACTTAATCAATTCTATGAATACTGTATTAGTCAAGTATCTTGTGATTGTATCATAAGAAATTACATTTGAGCTGCCTTTTTCCTTTTGCAACTCATTAATCAGTAATAAATAATCTTTCGGCATATAAAATCCAGTAGAAAGCCCTTTTGTATGAACTTCCTGTCTTTCTTTACAAAACTTAAAGTAAAAAACTTCATCGTTAATTCTATAATCAAGTTTGTCCTTTGATAATTTTAATTCTAATTTTTCCATCAAATCTAGTTCCTTGTTGAGATTTTTATCATTAGTCGGACGATAAATATACTTTCCATTCACTTCTGCCAGTCTTTTATATTGGACAAAAATATAAGAACGATTAATATGGTCAAAGTATATTAAATCAACGCCGATATTGTTTTCAATTCTTGTCCTGTTAGCATATATTATCGTAACGTAATTAGTTCCATTTGATAAAGTACAGATACTATGAACATCACTAGCTATCAATTCCCAATTACCAAAAATCCTAGAATCTTGCATTATCAGCACATCTTCTCTAACATTTAAAGATTTTAAGTTTTTTATAAAGTCTGGTGTTGAAGTTTCTTCAATGTTCCATCCAGTCATTTTGTTTTGTTCATTATCTAAACCGTTTATTCTAAATACTATTCCAAGAGCATCTCTTTCAGTCGAGGTTATATAATTTTTATTCTTGTTAGAATTTATTCTTTTATCGCTTTTTATTATTTGTTTCATAATGTAAATATATTCAGCGTTTAATTTTGCCAGTGAAGTAATTATTGTTTTAAGTTGATATTTATTAAGATACAGTATTTTATTTTTACTCTTAAATGCCAGTTCTGCTTGATCTGCCATTGCTTTACTTGAATTCATGGTGATAAAATCAATAGTTAAGGGAATATCCAATTTTATTGCAGTATCAAATGAAATTCTAATTTTTTTTGTGGCAACTATACTGTTTCTTCTGAAACTTGCTATATAGTTAATTTCGTTAGCCGTTTCTGAAATAAAAGCGATTGATGTAAATACATAGTTTACATCATCGATAGAAAATACATCTGAATATGTTTTATTTGGGTTTCTTTTCCAAGAGGATAGCCATTCACCTTCATTTTCTCCATAGGTGATTAATAAAGGGTGCTTTATGTCATTAATATCTATATCTTTTTCCATATTTCCTTATAGATTAAGGTATATTTTTAATAAATGATAGGGGGAATTTTCCCTGAATTCCAAAACCAATACATTCTGTCTGCTTGGAGTTAATAACCTATTTATGTATTTTTTCATGTTGTCATTGATAAATTAAATTTATAAATCTTTGTTTGTAGGACAAAAACAGATTATTTTGTAAAAAATCTAAATTGTATTTATACTCATTATCCCAATGAGCATATATAAAACAAGCCAAAG
>Ga0082212_10011936_pt1 | contig 10971 bp, 9 predicted proteins | sample TergutNt197P3_FD_71548 | JGI IMG/M metagenome (GOLD analysis project Ga0082212, IMG submission 71548) | Neocapritermes taracua P3 segment gut microbial communities from Petit-Saut dam, French Guiana - Nt197 P3 | ecosystem: Host-associated > Arthropoda: Insects > Digestive system > Gut ...
AACTGGGCAGAACCCGCTTTTCCCCGCAGCTCAGTCCGAAAAAAACAAACGAAGGCGCAGTGGGCGGTCTGTTGGCGGGAGTGGCGGCCGCGGTTCTTTTACAGCGATTTCTTTTTACAGATATTCCGACCGGCCATGTTGTCGCGGTTTCCATTCTCGGAGGCGTTTTCGGACAGCTTGGCGACCTTGCGGAATCTCTGTTGAAACGCGCGGCGGATGTCAAGGATAGTTCACAGCTCATTCCCGGACATGGCGGCGCGCTCGACCGCGTGGACAGCCTTTTGTTCGCATTCCCGGTTTTGTATATTTATCTGGTTTTTCTCAATAAATAATGGAATTTTACAAATGAAAGTTATTTCCGTACTCGGATCCACAGGCTCCATCGGAACCAATACATTAAAACTTGTCGCGGAATTTCCAAAAGATTTCCGTGTCGCCGGACTCTGCGCCGGTAAAAACGCAGATCTGCTGGCTCGGCAGACGGAAGAAACCCATCCTGAAATAGTCTCAAGCGGCGATGAAAAAACCTCGGCGGAACTGCAAAGCATGCTCCGTCAGCGCGGCTATCCGATGTCTGAAACACGCTTTGTTCACGGCGTCGAGGGGCATATTGAAGCCGCTTGTCACCCGGAAAGCGAAATGGTACTTTCGGCTATTTCGGGCGCGGCCGGCCTTTTGCCCACTTACCGCGCGCTTGAAAGCGGTAAAAGCATCGCCCTGGCAAATAAGGAAACCATGGTTGTAGCCGGCGAGCTTATGATGCGAATAGCCCGGGAGAAACAGCTTCCGATTCTGCCTGTTGACAGCGAACACAACGCCATTCACCAGTGTCTGCGCGGCGGGAGAAAAAGCGAAGTTCGCCGCCTGATTCTGACGGCTTCCGGCGGCCCTTTTCGCAACACGCCAAAAGAAAAGTTTGCTTCAATCACGCTCGACGACGCGCTTAACCACCCGACATGGAATATGGGACGCAAGATAACCATTGATTCCGCCACTTTGATGAACAAAGGCCTTGAAGTTATTGAAGCCGCGCGGCTGTTTGGCTTTCCCGCCGAAGCGATTTCCGTCGTCGTTCATCCGCAGAGCGTCATACATTCGATGGTGGAATTTATGGACGGTTCCGTGCTGGCGCAACTGGGAGTTACCGACATGCGCCTTCCGATTCAATACGCTCTGACGTACCCCGAACGATGGACAACTCCTCTTGAACGGCTGGATATTTTCAGCCAACCGACGCTGGAGTTTTTCAAACCTGATATGGAAAAATTTCCCTGTCTCGGCCTTGCATATAAAGCGCTTGCCGCCGGAGGAACAGCGCCCGCCGTGCTTAACGCCGCCAATGAAATCGCGGTAGAAGCGTTTTTGAACAAAAAGCTGGCGTTCACCGAGATTCCTCGGATCATCGAAGCCGTGCTTGGCGCGCATACGCCTGAAGCCGCCGACGATATGGACGTTATTTTACGCGCGGACGCCTGGGCGCGAAAAGAAGCCGAAAATTATTGCTAATTTAAATATTACAGCGGTAATGGAATATATATTTCATTCTGGATTGTGGAATAATAATTACCTTTAAGGACAGTAATCAGAATACCGGTAAATGGACGGAATCGTATTTAATATCCAGCGGTACAGCATAGACGACGGGCCGGGCATACGTACGACCGTCTTCCTCAAGGGGTGCCCGATGCGCTGCCCCTGGTGTTCAAACCCCGAGTCACTGCTGCCCGCGCCGCAGCTTTTGCACAGGTACACGGCATGTAAAATATGCGGTGAATGCGCGTCTGTCTGTCCAAACGGAGCCATAGCGTTCGCCCCTTTGACGGACGATCCATCCGCCAGGGGACCACGATTTGACCGCGCGAGCTGTGTCGCTTGCGGCGTGTGTGCGCGGGAGTGCCTTTCGCAAGCCATAAAGATATCCGGCGAGGAAATGAGCGTTGAAAAAGCATGGGAGACGATCCGTAAAGACAGCGTGTATTACGAGGAATCAGGCGGCGGGGTGACGTGCTCCGGCGGGGAATTGCTGATGCAGCCGGATTTTGTCGCGGAATTGTTCAAAAAATGCCGGGAGAACGGGGTGCATACATGCGCGGATACATCGGGATTCGGATCGCCCGAGGCACTGGATAAGGTGCTTGAGTACGCCGACCTCGTGTATTTTGATCTGAAGCATCTCGATCCCGCGCGCCATAAGGTGCTTACGGGCATACCTCTGGCCCCCGTCCTGCGGAACCTGAAAACGATTGCCGCGCGAAAAAATGCCACACTTGTAATACGCGTGCCGCTTATACCGGAACACAATGACGGGCGGGATAATCTGGAAGCGATGGCAAGGCTTGTCAAGAAGACGGCGCCCGCGTCGGTCGTGCATATATTGCCGTACCATCGCTACGGCGAAAGCAAGTACAAATCCGTAGGCATGGAGTATAAGCTACATGGCTTGCGCGAGAACAGGCCGCAAGACCTGCAGTACGCAATGAAAATATTTGAGAACGAAGATTTATCCGTTAAAGTAATGTAAAAGAAATGCCTATATATGAATATTCGTGCCGGAACTGTCAGCGCAAAATGAGTTTCCTGGTGATGACTCCGGCATCTTTTCAGCTGGAATGCAAATTTTGTAAAAGCGCGGATATGGAGCGGCTTTTTTCGCGTTTCTCGTCTCCGAAATCAGAAGAAGCGCGGATTGAGTCTCTGGCCGATCCGTCGAGTTTTTCCGGACTCGACGAGAATGATCCATCCAGCGTGGCACGCTGGGTGAAAAAAATGGGCAGCGACCTGGGCGACGATTTCAGTGACGGACAGGACATCGAACAGATGGCCGAAGAAGCCGCCAATGAAGTCGCTTCCGGCGGCATGAGCGGCGAAAATTCCGCATTTTCAGATGATTTGTAAATACTATTAAATATGTCCTCGCTTTCTGAAATTGAAACCCTGTCGGAACGCAATCCGGATATTCCAATCGAGGTGATCGTCAAGGAAGATATCCTCAGGCTGGGAATATCATGGTCTCCGGAAGCGCTCGCCGTCGCGGCGGAACACAAGCGCAAGGCGTATTTCATTTTCTCCTTTGACATGGTTCCGATCTCCGGAATGGAAAACAAGGAAAACATAAAGGCTCCGGAAGAAATGCGGCTTACGGGCGGCCCTTATAATTTCAAGCCTGTAGTTGTTTCAGTGCGCCTTAATCCGGATTCTCCGTACAGAGTGGAGTCCGAGGATGGGTCGCTCACGCTGAAACTTTACGGCGAAACCATTTCGGGAGTAGAACTGCAGAAAACTCCGGATTATTACCGCGAAACACTATCTAACGGTCGTCCCATAGCCGAAATCACGCCGACCATAGAATGGGGTTATCTGGTATATCTGACAACTTTCCGGCGTTGCCAGTACCCCGATGCCGGTGAAGGCTGCCTGTACTGCGATATTAACGAGAACTGCCGGCAGCAGGAAACCGCCGGACGTACGACGGATCCTGTCAAATCCGTGGAAGAAGTTATGGAGGCGCTGGAGATCATCGCTTCCATGGACAGCGACAGTAAAGCGTATACGGTAACGGGAGGGAGCGTCGTCGAAACGCTGGAAGGATTATCCGAAATTGATTTTTATATCCGCTATCCCGAAGCTATTGAACGGCGCTGGCCGGGGCGCTGGATAAGCAAAGCGGCTCTGCAGGCGCTTCCGAAAGACGATGTAAAGCGGCTTCGTGACGCCGGAGTTCAAATCTATCACCCTAATTTCGAGATATGGGACGCGCGCCTGTTTGAAACCTATTGCCCGGGCAAGGCGAGGCGCGTTGGACGCGATGAATGGATTAAACGGATTTTGGACGCGGCCGATGTTTTCGGCCCCGAAAATGTAATTCCAAATTTCGTGGCCGGCGTGGAAATGGCGCCTCCCGCGGGATTCGATTCCATTGACGAGGCGATTGCTTCGACCGCCGAAGGACTGGAGTTTTTCATGAGCCGGGGCATTTTACCGCGTTTTACCACCTGGTGTCCTGAACCGTTAAGCGCGCTTGGAAAAGACCGCCAGGGCGCGCCGCTGGAATATTACATACGGTTGCTGCGCGTTTATCGGGATACGCGGGCAAAATACAGGCTTGCAGTACCGCGCGGCTATGGCTATTCGGGGCTTGGACGGGCGGTATTTTCCGTTTCTTCTTTCATGGACATCCTTTGAATTTTGGATTGTGGATTTTGGATTGTGGATTGCGGATTGTGAATTGCGGATTGTGGATTGTGGATTTGCTATTGAACTGCTTTTTCAATCCAAAATCCAAAATCCAAAATAACAATATGTTTCTTGCGGTTGATATTCATGGACATCCTTTGAATTGTGGATTGTGGATTGTGAATTGTGGATTGTGAATTGTGGATTGTGGATTGTGGATTGTGGATTGTGGATTGCGGATTTGCTATTGAACTGCTTTTTCAATCCAAAATCCACAATCCAAAATCCAAAATAACAATATGTTTCTTGCGGTTGATATTGGAAATACAAACATAACTCTGGGATTGTTTGACGGTGAAACTCCCGGCCGGCGTCTGCGTTTTGCCGCTAATCCGATCAGAACGGCGGATGAATACGGAATCGCCATGCTTGAATCTTTCCAGAGCGCGGATGTCAACGCCGCGAACATCCACGCGATTGCAATAGGATCAGTGGTTCCTGATCTAACACTGCCGTTTGCCGAAAGCTGCGTAAACTACCTGGACTGTCAGCCGTTTATTGTGGACGGAACAATCAAAACCGGACTTCACACAAAATATGAAAGTCCCCGGCAGCTTGGCGTTGACCGTATTGTGGATGCCGCAGCCGCGTATAAACTGTACGGCGGGCCCGTGTGTGTTGTCGATTTCGGCACAGCCACGACATTTGACGCCGTTTCCGCCGACGGCTGTCATCTCGGCGGCGCAATCGCTCCCGGCATAGACATAGCCGCTGAAGCGTTGTTTCATCGCGCTTCAAAACTTCCCATGGTCGATTATGAACGCCCGGCGTCAGTAATAGGACGCAATATACGTCAATCCCTGCAATCTGGACTGCTGTACGGCTATATCGGCCTGGTTGAAGGGCTTATTGCCCGTTTTCGCTCCGAACTGGGGCCTGGCATGAAAGTCGTTGCCACGGGCGGTCTGGCTGAAGTCGTAGCAAGGGAAACCACAGTCATTGACATTATGGCGCCCTGGCTCATGTTGGACGGCCTCCGCATCCTTTATTACATGAATCGCGGTTAGCTCCCTGTAGGCAACCTCCGAAAACCCCGAACTCTGCGTTGCACTCCCTCGACAAAATGCTCATTTACCTAATGTAAACTCCGCTTTTGTCTCGGTCGCAAGCCTTGATTTCGGGGTTTTCGGAGGTTGCCTGTAGTATAATGTAATCGCATTGAAGGAGGATTTATTATGAAATCGGCAACTGCCATCAGTTACGAACTGGATGATGTCGCAATCGCGACAAAAGAACTGACGGAACAAATAAAGGACAAGCTCGTTTTTGGGAAGAACACCGTCGCTATTTTGCACGGACAGCCGGATATTGAAATCGGCAAACTTTCAGACAGCCTGAGCCGCGAGCTTGGCTGCCATGTCATTGGGGGAACCACAGCCGCGGGAGCCGTATTATCGAATGAGGGATACCATGAGCTTGCCGTGGTGCTGCATGTCCTTACCGACGATGATTGTCTATTTGCCGCGGCTATCAGCGACTCGATGGCGGTTGACCCGGAAAAGAAAATAACGGGCGCGTACCAGAATGCGTATCGGAAGCTGAAAGAACAGGACTCCTCAGCCGAACCCAAAATGTTGATTTGCGTGGCGTCGATAGTTCCGAGCATTGCTTCAGATGCCGTTTTGGAAAAGATTTCGGAACTGTGCGGCAGTCTGCCTGTTTTCGGCTTTAATGCCGCCGATGACTTTGAATTCAGCAAACAGCAGGTCTATCTTGACGGCGAAATCGGCGGCGACAGGCTGGCTATTCTATTATTGTCGGGCAATGTGCGTCCGATAATCCAGACGGCGAATCTTGCCGGCAAGAAGTCGCTTGAAAAAAGACTCGTCACAAAAGCCCATGACAATATAATTTGCGAAATAGACGGCAAACCGGCGTTTGAGTATATAAAGGGATTTCCTTTTATCGACGATCAAACCGCTGTTTTATTCAACTATCAGTTTTTCGTCGAGATGCCGAACGACGCGAATAACGATGGCGTCCCCGTTTCCCGCGCGTTGAACACCTATGACAGGGAAACCGGCGAGGTGACATGCTTTGCGAACGTTCCCGAAAATTCCCACATCGGGCTGCTTTATTGCACAGGAAAAGACGTGGCGACCACAAGCGAAGCGGGCATCAAGGAATTTATTGATAAATTAAAATCCGCGGACGGCGGTTATGAATACTCTACAGTGCTTATCGCCACATGCAGCCTGCGCAATATGTTCCTGGCGGACATGAAAGCAACGGAGGGCAATCTTGTCAGGGAATTGCTGCCGTCAAATCTGACCGTATCCGGACTGTACGCGTTTGGAGAAATAGCCCCGACAAGCATACATAATGATAAAGCGGTCAACCGCTTCCACAACGCGACTTTTACATTGTGCGCGTTTTAATCCGGGGAATTCAAGGTGTCTCCAATAGAAAACCAGGCTAAAGAAACGCCTGATGCCGCACAGGAAGCGTATACGCTGCAAAGCGCGTTGAGCGAATTGAACGCTCTGAAGCGAAAATACTCGCGGCTTCAGAAAGATAACGACAATGTAACGCATCTGTATAAACAGGCCGCCGCGCTGCGGGATTTCAACGAAAAAGAAAAAGAAACCCAGATGCGTTACAACCAGATGCTGCGCGACAACAGTCCCGACGACATATTTTTACTGGATATGGAGTTGAATGTCCTGTTGTGCACGTCGTCGATAAAAAAAAGAATCGGCCGCGATATAAAGGACGAACGGTTTCTCACTGTCATTCAGGAGATGTTCGGCGATGGTTTTGCCCATGAAATGGAATCGGCGCTCAAGCTGCTTTTAATAAATTATAAAAATTCTTCTATTGACGCTAATACCTACGAGCTTAATGCCGAAACGGCCGGCGAACAGAAACTGTTTTATTCCATCAACATTTCGCCTGCCCTTGACCATAAAGGAGAGGTAAACGGCATTGTCGTGCTTGCCCACGACAACACCGATATGCACGAAGCGAACGTGCGGGCTGAAGCGGCCACAAAGGCGAAAAGCACTTTCCTGGCGAACATGAGCCATGAAATCCGCACGCCGATGAACGCCATTTTAGGCATCACCGAAATCCAGATGCAAAACGAGGCGCTTGATTCCGGCGTACTGGAAGCGTTCGACAAAATCTACAACTCGGGCTACATGCTGCTGGGCATCATCAACGATATACTCGATCTGTCCAAAATCGAAGCCGGCAAGCTGGAGTTGATTATTACCGAATACGAATCCGCCAGTCTTATCAATGATACCGTGCAATTAAACATGACGCGCATCGGCAGCAAGCCGATAAGGTTTGACCTGCAGGTGGATGATAATACGCCCCGATTGCTGTTTGGCGATGAACTGCGCGTCAAGCAGATATTGAATAATTTGCTCTCCAACGCGTTCAAGTACACGGCGGAAGGCGTTGTGGAATTGTCGGTATTCCCCGAAGCGGGCACGGGCGAAGAATCCGACGTTACGCTTGTGTTCCGCGTAAGCGACACCGGCCAGGGCATGTCAAAAGAGCAGGTAAGCAAACTGTTCGATGAATATTCACGTTTTAACCAGGAAGCCAACCGGACAACCGAGGGCGCAGGCCTTGGAATGAATATCACGCAGCGGCTTATAGACAAAATGAACGGGAAAATCGAGGTGGAGAGCGAACCAGGCAAAGGTTCAATATTCACTATACGCATTCCACAGAGCAGATCCGGCGACGGCGTTTTGGGCAAAGAACTGGCAGAAAACCTGCGGCAATTCCGCGCAAAAAGTAGCGAAAATATAAAGAGAATACAGATTTCGCGCGAACCGATGCCTTACGGCAGCGTATTAATCGTGGATGACGTTGAAACAAACATATATGTCGCCAGGGGATTGCTGGCGCCTTATGGATTAAAAATCGATTCGGCGGACAGCGGGTTCGCCGCGGTTGAAAAGATTGAAGCCGGCAATATCTATGATGTTGTGTTTATGGATCACATGATGCCTAAAATGGACGGCATGGAAGCGACAAAGATCATGCGCGGCATGGGTTATAAACACCCTATCGTAGCGCTTACGGCCAATGCCGTCGCGGGGCAGTCTGATATTTTTCTTGAAAACGGTTTTGATGATTTTATATCCAAACCCATTGATATACGCCAGTTGAACACCGTGTTAAACAAGCTGGTGCGCGACAGGCAGCCGCCGGAAGTGCTGGAGGCGGCGCGCCGGAACGCGAAAAATGTTAAAGACATTGGAAAACAGGATTCCAGCGGCACCCGGCAGCCGTCCATTGACCCACAGTTCGCAGAAATTTTCCTGCGAGACGCGCGAAAATCCGTCGCGATTCTGGATGAAATAAACGCAAAACAGGGCGTTTACGGAGAGGATGACATACGGATGTATGTGATTAATGTCCATGGGTTAAAAAGCGCGCTCGCGAACATCGGCAGGGCCGAGCTTTCCGCTTTTGCGCTTAAACTTGAGCATGCGGGACGCGGGAATGATACCGGCGTCATGTCGTCTGAAACTACGGCATTTTTGGAATCCATGCGGGCGCTTATTGAGGAACTCACACCCGTGGAAGAAGGCGCAATCGGCGAGACAAGCGAGGAAGACGACCTGTATCTGCGCGAACAATTGCTTGTGATAAAGTCTGCATGCGAGGATTTTAACAAAAACACCGCGAAAGCCGTGCTTGCGAAGCTGCGGAAAAAACCCTGGCCGCAGCCGGCAAAAAAGCTATTGGATGAAATTGCCGAACACCTTCTGCACAGCGATTTTGATGAGGTCGTCAGCGCCGTAAACGGTTTTTTGGAGATGTTTTAACGCCACGTTTCGCTGCAACACATTTTTATGTGAGTTTTCCTTTAATTTCTACTAAGAATATTTTTTGACGGTCTTCTTCGGCGGGCGCCTCCTCTTGGGCACGGACTTATGCCGCGATGTGTAGGCTGGCACACATCCTTCGTGTATCTCAAAGCCGAACGCCTTGCAGATATCAACTTGCGCTCCAACGAACGGTGTGATTGTTTTAGCCCGGTTTGTATGCTCAATCATGCGGATTGACCTCATCTCATCGAGGATTTCCAGAGAGGAAGAGAACAATTCATAAAGCATAGTATTCTTCCATGTGTGGCGTACATATGAGCTTAGGATAAGGGAAACGAAAAGGATGAAGAGCCTTCCGGTCTTCCCCTCCTCAGACCAGTTTCGCGGCCTGTCGGCAACCATTTGATCCTTCATCTGCTGGAAATACTTCTCCTGCTCATCACGAAGGCCGTAAGTACGGAATGTTTTCATTGCGTCAAAGTCCACGCCATGGGTCATGATGGAGAAGAACCCGGAGAGCATGCGAGTTTTTGCGACTTTCTTTTCGTTGAGTTCAAATGACTTTATAACCCTTGTGGCGGTGTTGTATGAAACCGCGTAATAACAGTAGTCACGCTTGATCGATGCATAGTCATCAAGAATGGCTTTGCTTTCCAGAAGTCTGCGGAGTGCGGAATCCTGAACGGATAGCGCAATGTCAAGTTCCATCAGTTCAAGGCTCCTGCGCACCGGGTCGAAATAGAGGTTCAGCTTCAAACGGTCGGATGCTTTTGCGGATTGGCCTTTGCTCTCGACAACGTAATCGGCCTCGTACTGTATGTGGTATATTCTGGCGTCGGGGTCGATCTTCATCCCTTCCGGGCGTGTGCCGAACTCACCGAGTCCACTTATCGCCTTCGCAACGTTCCTCTGGCCGGTCTTGGCGCACATTACCATGGACTGGCCGCGCAGTATGTATTTCTCAAGGTTGCGCAGTGTATCGTAGCCGCGGTCCGTGACGAGGACCAGTTCTTTGAACCCGGCATGCTCAAGATCTGTTAGGATTACATCAAGGCTCCGCGAATCAGGCATGTTGCCTGGAAATGTCCTGTAATATACTGGCATGTGGCCGGAGAGCGTGTACACAACGACCTCCGTGGTCTGCTCCAGAGGCAACCCGTCCTTATTCTTGCCCCAATGGATGTCGGCGAGGGATCCACCATACGCTGACCTGCTCGTTGAGTCCACGGCGCAAATCTCGTCTTTTCCGAGCCTCGCAGCCCGGAGCTTAAGCAAGTCCATGCGGTGTTGCTCAGTAATCGACTGGGTGAGCAGGGTGATCGCCTTGGGATTCAGCTCCCTTGAAGAAGGGGACCTCGCAATCCTCTGCCATCTGGCGACGCGCCCGTTGATCCGTCAGCGTTTTCCAAATAGGCTCGCTTTGCGGCTTTGTCATAACGGGCGACGGGAAGTCCTTGTTTTGCTTTTTTGCTCGTTTCGCTATTTACCGCGCCGATAAAAGCACGGGAAATATCGTCAGAAGACAAACCCGAACCGAAGCCTGCCGGTTTCGCGCTGACAGGGAAAGGAATCGCGTTTTCGTCCACCGCTTTGCGTAAAAACACATTAAAAGCCGTTGTCATATTAAGTCCTAAGCGTTCAAATAAGCTTTCCGCGCTGCTTTTTAGATTTTTGTCTACCCGCACCGTTACCCGAACGTCATTCGTTTGTGTATTCATAATCAAAACCTCACTTTCTTGACCTGCTATTAGCATATGCTATTTTACCCGAAATATCATCCGTTATTCATCTATTGTATGACTATTGACGCATATTATTTTAACCCGACTTTGACAACTCACATTTCAAAATAAAAAAAAGCAGTTATCTGACGCCGTAAGTTCTTTGGAATCAACAGCGGCAAAAAGGGTAAAAATGGTCTATTTCCGCAAGTCCTTTATAATCA